>Ga0315280_10003795_pt1 | contig 22854 bp, 23 predicted proteins | sample YL17G06_40_MG_FD_203697 | JGI IMG/M metagenome (GOLD analysis project Ga0315280, IMG submission 203697) | Sediment microbial communities from Yellowstone Lake, YNP, Wyoming, USA - YL17G06_40 | ecosystem: Environmental > Aquatic > Freshwater > Lake > Sediment | place: USA: Wyoming | collected... | reverse complement strand
AAGTATTCCTCGAGATTTGGATGGAAATTGGATACAAATGTGGAGAAACGCCTTAAACACGATCGAGCATTGCCACGTCAAGAAGGACTCCTGTGATGGTCTCTATACTCTCAAAAGAATGCACCATAGGTGAAAACGTCTTATATACTGCATTATTCAGCTGATGAGAATCGATGATTGAACTGGGTTCTGTTCAAGGAAGTTGATGAAATATGCCTACGATTCCAATGATTGTACCATTGTTAGTTACTGGAATCTTGATTGGGTACATCCTTCGTACAAAAAGGGCAAACATAGGGCGGAAACTTATCGTTTTAGGATCTTTGTTGGGAGGAGCGGGAAACGTGGTCAACGCAGCCATTCTTTACTTGTTTCAAAGCCAATCAACAATGCAAACTAATATCAGGTCTTTTGCTAGGCAAACAGTGCCTGCTCAGAGTCCGGCTGTCTTCTTGCTTCTTTCTTTTGTCGTTGGCATACTCATAGTTTTGTTAGTTCTCATTCCAGCAACGATCATTCAGACAAGGGAATTGTCATTCCTCCGATTCTTTGTCAGACGAGGAGGCAAAAACGAGTCTTGAAGAGTAACAACACTATCGTCGAGACCGAAGATCTGGTTAAGGTCTACTACACGGGGGGGATACGATTTGAAGCGTTGCGTGGGGTTTCAGTGCGGATGGAGAAAGGAGAACTTGTCTCAGTACTAGGTCCATCCGGCAGTGGAAAATCCACTCTGCTTCACATGATGGGTCTTCTTGATAGACCGAGCAGTGGAAAAGTGTTTCTTGAAAGCGAAGATACTTCAAAACTGAGTGAGGATAAGCTTGCAATAATGAGGAATCAACGCATCGGTTTCGTCTTTCAAGCATACAACTTGATACATCGACTTAATGTTGTAGAGAATGTTGCGTTGCCTCTGGTTTCGCGGGGAATAAACCCGGCAAAACGTCGTGAAGAGGCAATGAAGATGTTGGATTCGGTTGGCCTTGCTTCCAAGTATGAGAACAAGCCCACTGAACTGAGCGGGGGAGAACAGCAAAGAGTGGCTATTGCCCGAGCGCTGATAACTTACCCTAGAATTGTTTTCGGCGACGAGCTTACGGGAAACCTTGACAGTAAAACCGCAATGCAGATCATGAAGGTGATCAACGATGTCAATGAAACCCTTGGAACAACTTTCGTTTTGGTAACTCACAACCCTGAAGTTGCTGGTGCCACTCGAAGACGTATCATTGTTCGTGATGGGCTAATAGAGCGAGATGAGCGAACAGGTGGGGAATTAAAAATTGATTCATAGAAGATGCTTTGCAATCTTACTTTTGGCATTGATTGCTTCGGGTTCGCTTCTGTTTCTGTTCGAAGGCTCTGCCAAAGTTTCAGCTCAGGGTCCGCCATACTTTCCAGTGCAAGCCTCTTGGTTTCGGGTTGTAAATGTAATCTGGGGTAGTTCAACCAATCAGATCAATGCTGCTCCGGGTGACACGAATATTCCATTGATTGTGACTCTACAAAACATAGGCAACTCAACAATCACAGGCATAACCGAGACTTTAATTTTGCAACAACCATTCACAAACGCGTCTGGCGGTCAACTTGCAAACTCTTTCTACCAAAATGGTAGTATGTCGCCCGGTTCGACCGGCGCCTCTCAATTCATTTTGAACATTGATAGAAATGCGGTACCTGGCGAATATGTTCTTAGAATGCGGATAGACTACCTCGTGATCGTCAGTGGCGTAGGACAGACCCTCTACATTGCTCAGGAGGCAGAGGTCAGTGTTCCTGTGCTTGTTTCGAACACACCTTACGTCGTAATCTATTCTGTGAACGTTTATCCCTTAACAGTACCGCCAGGTGGAAACCTTACCATATCGGGCAGCGTAGTTGATACTACAATCGCTACAAGCTTCTATAACACGAACGTGTCGATTTCTTCGCCAGTCTTCGTTCAAGGCACTTACGTATTCATCGGCCAGATCGATTCAAATATTCCAAGACCATTCAGTGCCGCATTTCAGGTCAAGAGAGGGAACCTCAATGGGACCTTCCCAATCAGAATTGTCGTAACATATCTAGATACGTTGAATGTATTGCATGTCAGTTCGACTGTGCTGACTCTGCAAGTCATTCAACAAACTACACCCACAATACCTGTTGGACAATTCCAAAGAAGCCCCGTTCAGATTCTGATTGATTTCCTAGTGAGAATCTTCGAATTCTTTTTTGGTTCTCCAAGCGCTACCATTTGAAAAGAATACTTGACAGAGTGTATCCGACCCTTGCGATTTTCAGACATTTTCTTTATGGCTTTCTCGGCGCTGAAGGATCGAAAACTTCGTAGCGCCCTTACTATAGTCGGAATTGTCATAGGATCAGCTCTAATAGTGGCGTTGGTTGCCTCTACAAGCGGTCTGACTGCAAGCGTTTCTCAACAAGTTGAGAAGATTGGTGTTACAACGATTACTGTTTTTTCGACTTCAAGTCGAACTCCCCTTAGTGACCAAGATGTTGCGGCTGTGGAACAGATCGTTGGTGTGCAAGATGTTATTCCCTATTATTCGCGGAGATTGAATCTCAATTACGGTAGCAACACGCTTTCCGTCAATGTCTTTGGGGTAGAGCAGACGAAGCTTCAGACGCTTTACAAGGGTCTTGTGCTCAGTGATGGTACCCTAGTTAATGGGTATGATTCAGCCGGAGTAGTTGTAGGATCGGCAATAGCTAACGACCCTTCAGGCACTTTTCCTCCAGTAGGCGTGAACGGTATGCTTGTTCTCCAAGGAACTGCAACTGGTAATCGGGCTGCACCCTCATACTCGTTCATAGTTAGAGGGATTCTGGCACCTTACGGCGCCGCTGGATTCGTAAACATAGACGAGTCTGCTTTCATGAGTTTGGAGGGAGCACGTCTTCTCTTTGCGTCGCCATACTATTCGGGACTCTATGTGATCGCAGAATCTGCTGACGTAGTCAATTCCGTGATAACGTCTTTGACGAATTACTTTGGTGCAAATGCTAGGATCACCAGCTCTTCCGCTTTTCTCTCCACTGTTCAGTCAATCACTAGTCAACTCACAGTCTTTCTGGGCAGTATTGCAACGGTATCACTGTTTGTTGCAGGGGTGGGAATAACAAACACAATGTACGTATCAGTGATTGAAAGGACACGTGAAATAGGAGTTCTCAAGGCTTTAGGTTTTAGACCAACACAGATACTATCACTCTTCCTGGCAGAGGCAGCGGTTACTGGAATGCTCGGCAGCATATTCGGAACCATGGCAGGTGTAGGATTGTCATTCTTGCTTGGAGGAGGATTGCCCTTCGGCGCCGGACGACGTGTCGAAGGGGGAGGTGGAGGTTTCGGCGGGGCAGGTGGAGCCCAGAGTGCACTTGGAGCTACTTCTTTTTCTCCAGTGTTTTCTGCTAATTTGATTCTGTTCTCTCTCATTTTTCCTATAGTTATCGCGATCCTTGCAGGATTCTATCCAGCTTGGCGTGCTTCAAAAATGAATACAGTCACCGCACTCAAATATGAGTGAAAGGGGTCACGGGAATGACGAGGTGGAAGCAGTTGCCGAAGTTACGCAGGGTGCTTCCCCTTGCTCTTCTTGTCTTAGTGTTCTCCAACGTATATCTTGGAATCTGGAGTTTCACCGCGGTCAAAGCCGATTCCGTTGAGATATCGCCAGGCAAGATTCTGCCCGAAGACTATAACCACTATTTGAATACGCCTGATGTCCAAGTTAAGCTGGAATTTTCTAAGGCGATAATTCTCCAGGAGACGATGGGAGATCTTCTTTTTAATGTGACAACTCAGACAAGTAAACGGACCATCGCTCTATACATTCCCCCAGAGTTTGGGATAAGTCGAGGTTCAAGGTACGTTTGGACCAACACTACAAATGATTATCATTTCATCTCGGTGACCAGACTTTCGGATCGCGATTCAATCGCCCCTAACTGGTGGAGAATACTCGTTAGTAGTAGAACAAGTATCAACGGATCTATCATTAGGGTGTTCAACGTTACAGCTCCAAGCATTGTCGGACGATACTTCTTCAAAGTCTTTACGGATGGATTCTCGATCGGAGCAACGAATTTTCCAACCTTGGTTGTATCTGCTGATATCAATCCAGCTTACATTTCAGGAACGGTTCTCGACGGCAGCAGGGACTCATCCCGCTACGGTCATCCGATTCAGCTTGAAGATTCTCAGGGAGGTAGAGTTGTTGCAGAGGGAGTCACACCTGAGGGTCGAAGAGTCGTTGCTCAAGCTTTCTTTAATGTATCAGCTATCGGACGGTATACTCTCTACGGCTTGGCGCCTGGAACATATCGCCTAATCGCCTCTGCTGCAGGCTATTCGAACAGCACCCGAGCCGAATCTGTCAGCGTAGTTGCAGGACAATCGTTCGAAGGAGTCGACATATTCGTATGCCCAAGCCCAAAACTTGAGGGAATCGTGTGGTCTAAGTGTAGCGGCCTATTAGAGCCGTGGGGGGCTATAGCAGAGTATCCTCCTCCCGGGGACGGTGCAGCGCTGGTAGTGGCTCAAGGATTAATTTACGCCTTGCGTGGTGTGGAGACATCCAATTTTCTCCAATACAATCCAGAAGTAAATGAATGGAATTTTTTCCCCCCCTCAACACTTGGTACGGTTGGAGCTGGAGGGGCACTTGCCTATTCTGATAGTACACGGTCCATCTACGCGCTTGGAGGCGGTAACACCGCGAATTTTTGGGGTTATGATACAAGTAATCAACCACAAGGTTCGTGGCAAGCTCTGAATATCACTGGAACCGCGGTGAATAGCGGTGGAGCACTTGCCTCCGATGGTCGGTTCATCTATGCTCTTATGGGTGGAGTCACCCCATATTTTGAGAAATATGATACGAGTAATCCTGTACTCGGTTGGACAGCCCTTGCGAATACTCCAGATGCCGTAGGTGCTGGAGGGAGCCTTGTATTCAACAGAAACGATGGGAAGTTGTACGCACTCAGAGGAGGAGACACAAAGGACTTTTGGGTTTATGATCCTGATCCATTGATAAATACTTGGACACCGCTTGCGAATACGCCAAATAACGTCCGTGCTGGTGGAGCGCTTGCCTTTGATGGTACGTACATATACGCACTCGGAGGTGGAGTAACCAACAATTTCTGGCGATACGATCCATCGACAGATACTTGGACATCGCCTACGAATACGCTAGATAACGTAGGTCCTGGTGGAGCCATTGCCTTTGATGGTACGTACATCTACGCTCTCAGAGGCGATGGTCAAGACGATTTTTGGCGTTACGATCCATTGACAGGTTCCTGGATTTCCCTTGCGAGTTTTCCATCTACGTATCCTCGACCGATCACAATTGAAATCCTTGATTCCCTTGGAAATTCTGAGCGTCTTCTTCAGAACTTTACTGATCCAGATTCAAACAGGTTTGATTTCAGCTATGATGGAACTATTGAATTGGATGGACATATACCCCAGAATAATTCAGGGTACGTTTCAGGAATTGCACCTGGAGTCCACATAGTGAAGGTCTGGGTAAACCAGTACATTCAACCCGACGTGATTCAACTCCCTGGTACTGTTACTCAAATCACTGGCGTTCAGGTTCAATTGCCCGATTGTGATACGTCTACGCGGATCCAGCTTGATGTTCGGCGAGCCGGTCGAGCTGACATACTTGTTCACTTCAAGAATTTTCCACAGCTCAAGCAGGCAACGTCGGTGGGCTCCACTAGGACAGTGACAATTAAGCTATATGATCATAACCGAGTGTTGCGTGGACAGAATTCAACCAATGTTTCAGCGGAGGATTCCTCCAGCCTCGTATTCTTAACGGGGTTTCTCGGCACTGTACGTGACTACGGTCTTCCAATGGACACGTACATCATCGGGGTTTCCGTAAACGGTTTTTATCAGCCTTCGGATGCCTTTGTCACGATAGGTGATTGCAACGGTTTAGCACAGGTTAGTCTTGAAGTATTCAGAACAGGCTCCCTTAACGTTACTATCAGATCTGTTGACTCGGAGTTTCCGCCCGTGCTCAGGAATTGGCGTTATCCAGATGCCTCCATTAAGATGGAAGTGCGCGATCAATATGGGGTGCAGATATATGCCGCGAATTCTACTCGTCAGAGTCGTTCCACTCAAAGTGTCAACTTGTATGTGACTGGTCTGCGAACTGGAGTGTACTCGATCTACGTTTTCACTTTTGGTTATGTCCAGCCTACCTTGTATTTCGCTTCGGTATTTGACGGAGCGATAACCGATACAGCGATCGACATTGTACAGGGAAGTGTATTCGACATTACTGTTGTTCTTGAGAAGGAGGATGTGTTCACAACTATAGATACGTATCCTTTTTCATCTCATGTGCCAGTTCGCGTTGAAGCCTTAGATGCTTATAATAGGTTTGTGGCGGCTAACGTTACTTACGTGTCATCCACTGCCAACATGTTCGATATTACGCTTGCCGGCTTTAGAGACTATGCAGGCGACTATATTGATTGGAGGTGGGTCAACTACTATGATACTACGGACGGTGCCGTTCAACGCGACTATGGGTTAGGTCCAGGGGCCTACACTTTTGCAGTGTATCTGCCCGGGTTTTCACAAACTGAGACATTCGTAACGGCTGAGCTCCCCACGGATGGGACTGCTAGCATCATCTTCCATCTCAACCGTTTAGCACATTTTTCAGGGCACGTCTACAGTTTCAACATGTTCAACGAACTTGTTCCATTAAACTGGGCAATCATCGATGCCATAGGAGAGAAGACACATGATTTCACCTCAACCCTTGATGGATCATTCGATATGTGGCTCGAAGAAGGCCACTATCTAGTGATCTGTTCGTTGGATGGCTACGAATTCGCTACACGAGATGTATATTTGCCCAAAGGCTCTGATATTCCAATCGACCTATATCTTCAGCCTCTACAATCTTAGCGTCTCGGAATGTTGTAACCACTATGATACGGCACGAGAAGTCGAAACCGGCTAAGAAGTCGCCTGTGCAGATTAGATTTGACATTCTCGAATTTCTTTACTATCACGCCGGTACACATTCAAGGACTTCGCTTTGGCGTCATGCAACTCAACTATCCTATGATGATTTTCAAAAGTACATAGTATACTTGGAGGACAAAGGGCTTGTTGAGGAATCGCAAGAGGGGATCTATCTTACTCCTGCTGGAAAGGAGATTTACCTCAAGCTTCGGGAGACACTTCCATCAATTCTTTGACCTGATGCACCAATGGTGAGATAAGACTTTATCATACCCCTGCAATGTTTCACGAATGATGTAGCTGGTTGAAAATGACTGAAAACAACGATCAACGGCCTGTTGCTACCCTCCATAGATTTCTGGAAGAAGCTTCAGATGAGTTTAGACGTTTTCGTTTTCAGGCTACCGTGAATCTCATCGGATCACTTGTATTGCTAATTCTTGTAATACGGTCGGCTTTCCTATTTTATGTCATATATTTTCCTCATATAAGAATGCTGAGACTAATCATTGTGGATTTAGTGGATTTAGTATTGCTATTCGCATCTCTAGTGGCGGTCTTATGGTCATTTCATGTTTGGCGGCATCAGCGAAGATTTATTTCACGATGGGGTGAACGGTTCGAAAGGCTTCAGGCGTTGGAAAGCAAATTGCTCCCAGAATCACCTTGACCTCAGTTGGCACGCAAGAAAAGACATGAAATGAACGTCTACTAAAGCAAGAATTTCAATTTCCTTACAAGATTCTCTTCAGGGTCAACTACTTCTATCGCCAAATCAATTCCTACGATCGCAATGTCACAGGCAACCAACTTCGCAATGTTAATAATTTGCATCTTTTCCTCACATGCAGCGCTGCTACGTTTCAAACGTCTTGAAAGGCGTTATTCAGAACATTGATGCATTGGCTGCCGACTTATTCTTGGTGTACACCAATAGTGAGGCTACCTTAAATCGTTCGAAGCGCTCTCCTGATTTTCAGAGGTGAATAACATGGAAATCCTTTCGGGATTTGAAAGCAAGTATGAAGAGGGCAAGGCTGAGACAACAACGCCGGACGGTGCCGCAATCTACAATGTTGCTGAGCAGTGGGCAGATCTAATGGAGACCGTCATGGAGTCAGGAAGCCTACAGGAAAGCGAAATGGCTCGTATAGCAAGATCGACGTACCACGATGCTGATACCGAAGGACTGACAGGGTTGATGCACAACCTTGTTCTTGAAACACTCTTCAGATACTGGATGTATGGAAAGGCGTTGAATCAAGCACTTCAATGGGGTGCGGTACATAGAGTAGAGCCGGTTGACTACAGGGTCAGACTTCAGCAACTGGAGAGACGAGTCCTAAAGCTTCCGAAAGACGAGAGCGTGCGAGTGCCCGCATAAAAGAAGTCCAATCAATTCTCTCTTTTCTTCAAGGATTGGATGGACTTCAATCATCCCCGTTTCATTCCTCGAATGCCATCTTCCAGCACCCGCTCCTCAACAGTACTAATCCTCCTTTTCTGAGACTGTCAAAGCCACGATCTGACAGCGTCCACGACAAAGGATGCACCATAATAGATTAGGATTATTCCGAAAGCGATTAGGGCCAGCTTGTAGTATCGTGACCCAACTATGCTTTTACCCTTCTTTGCAAAATGGGCAAGTGCCGTTAAAAACGCATAATCCATCCATACATGGGCCACATACATCAATAGTACACCAACAATTGCAGCGAAAGCCAACGCCTGAATAATAAGTGTCGAACCTATCGTTAACCACCAGAGTATGAAGTAAGGGTTCAGACCAGTCAAGGCAAGCCCTAGGAGGAGAGAACTGGTGGGGAGCTTTCTTGATTTAGTCGTTTCGCCGGCGATTGCTTTGCTCTTGATTGTTACATATGTTTGCATCACGCCGAAACCAATCAATCCGATGCCTCCGACCACTCCAATCACGGTTTTAATCAAAGGTTGATTGGCGGCAGCCAGCAGACCCAAAGCCAAACCGAGCACCAAGGGAAACTCCACGACCGTATGTCCAATCGCGCATGAAAACCCAGAACGAGCACCCTCCTTGGCTCCATGCATGAGGATGCCGAAGAACAATGGTCCTGGAGCGAGCGCACCTGAAGCCGTCACGACAACGACCGTGATAATAAAATCGAACAGATGCATGTGATGCGAATCCCTTTAGCTAAGCGCTGTGAGCAGACCCGATATAATAAGTTAAACATTGAGAATTGCCGTATTAAGAATCTCGCTTGCTAGGCCCTGTAACAAAGATCGACTTATTTTTGGTGTACACCAAGAGTGAGCTAGCCTTAAATCGCTCCAAGGTCACCGTGGAGTCACGAAGATTGATTGGAGAAAATTACCTTGTCCAAAGTTGAAACAAATCATTCGGCGCTGGGCGGCATCTTAGTACTGATAGGAGGAGTCTTAGCTATGATCTTCTCCGTCGCCCGTCTGGCTATTACGTTTTTCCTGCGAAGAATCATGCTGCAATGGACCGGAAACCCAATGATGGCGATAAGATGGGGTCGGATCGGGGCGCTGATGCCGCATATGGCTAGGTGGATTCTAGGATTCATGATCATAGGAGCGATAGTCAGCGTGGTCTTGGGAATAATCGCGATCTACGCCTACACTCGGGTTAAAGGTGGAAAAGCTAGGAGCGGTGGCCTAATTGCCATTGTAGTGGGCATTATAATGCTGGTGAGCACACATTGGGTCGTAGGAGTAATAACGCTGGTCGGAGGAGTCATCTGCTACCTATCAACACCTGCAACACCGAATTCTGTCCAACCACAACCTGAAAAAGCCACTACATGAGCATACGAATAAGCTTCAGATCGATGTCTCGATTGATGTAGCCCCGAAAACATTTATTTCACATTAACTATGCACGAGGAATCCGTGTCGAGTGATAAGTCAATTGAGCATAGTTAAAAACGATGGCACAAAGAAAAGGAATGCCATACTCATCGCAAGTTTACTGCTCAATATTATTCTCGCTTCATCTACTGCCTACTTCGTGTATCAAAATTCGGTTCTGACGACTGGAATTTCGCAACTTGATAGACAAGTAGGTGACCTGAGCAAAGAACTGCATTCCCTACAAGAAAAAGACAACATAACACAGTATCAATTACAGTACTACAAATCCTGGGCTGGGAAATATTATAATGCAAGTGGCTACACGCCAAGCGCATCAGGAATTATTGGAAGATCCTCAATAAACATCGTGGCAGTAAAAGAGGTTCAGGTCAGTCAATTCGAGAACTCATATGAAGGAGTTGTCATGACTGCTGAAGTTGAAATAAGACGAGGAGAAGGCCGGCTTCTGATAAATACTCAGCCGAAAATTGGCATCGATCTCCAAGCCAGCGGTCAAACAGCTGAAATCGTTGTCCAACACATAACAGGGGTCTCATTCAACAACCTAGACGTTATCCTAACAATTCGAGGAGAGTCAGAAACCGATGTTGTTGACGGCCCGAGTGCAGGAGCAGCCATCACAATCTGTATGATGACAGCTCTTCAGAATAGGACAACCAATTCCAATGTCTTCATTTCTGGCACTGTGAACCCCGATGGAACTATTGGAAAGGTAGGTGGGCTACCGTTCAAGGCGTTAGCTGCTGCGAAGAAAGGGGCAGCCTTGTTTCTTCTCCCTCCAGACCAAAGCAACGTAACAATCACAATTCCAAAAGAGGAAAACCCTATGCCAGGACTTACAGTTGTCAGCTATGAACAAGAGCAGGTCAACCTCCAACAGTTACTATTGGAGCAGGGATACAAGGTCCATGTCGCAGAAGTAAAAACGATAGTTGATGCGTACACCCAGTTCGTGCAGTGAGGTTTCGAACTAGATGGGTTCAATTGAATTGTAAAGGTTGGTTCTTAGTTGGGCTTAAGGAAGGAAAATGCGTCTGGTTGAAGGCCACAACCCCGATGCGGCAAGAGACACATTGTCAGACACTCTAAGATTTCTACATCAATTTCAGGATGAATGAAAAATCCATAGAATCTCGCTAAGATTATGTCTTAAGAGTCTTCCTGGTAAACTTGTGCGCGAATCTCCGCGCGTCATTTAATGAATCCCAGAAACCTAGAGTGTTATGTAAGATCGCAATTATCGCTTCGTTCGTCGGCAGTGTCGAAACATATTCCCACCCTTGAACTATCCAATCCTTGACTTCAGTCATAGGGACGACCTTCTGCCTGCTGTTGTTCAGTCCGAGCATCTGCATCGATTTTTTCTGTATGAGTTCCTGCATCTGCTCCACAGTCAGCTGGGACAAGTCGCCAAACTTTTCTATCTCTTCGTCAGTGTAGCCGGACAGCTTCAGGTATGATTTATTAAAAGTCTCCATGACGGATTCCTTCGTGACTTCTTCTTTCCTCGTTGTCTGCAGATATTTCTCCGAAGCACTCTGGTAGCCTTCCCTCATCTTTTCGATGACGTCGGATGAAAGCGACTTGCTCACTGCGTAGACTGCTTCTATGTCTCCGCTATGTCCCATCGCAGAAACTGCGATAATCCCTGATAATCAATCCATCGGACTCGGCCATCATCATCTGGTGTCGAAGTATCGCCTGAGGACGTAGGGTCTCCAGCCGAAGCCGGCTTCTCTTATCGGCTTCCTGATCAGATCGCTGATGTTGACTGTCCGTATATGTGCATTTGTAAGATTGGTGTATACCGGAACAATTAATGGAGTATCGGGAGCCAACCTGTCGCCCCGAAGAAGACGCCACTGAAGATGTTGCTTGAGATATTCGCACCCTTCCTTGCAGAGAAATGAGAAATACTGCTTCCTTGTCTTGGAGATGCCCTTTCTTATGATGACCTTAGAGCCTATCCGAAAAATAAGTTCGTTGAGGTCTTTAGTCGTCTCTTTTGACAGGTACGTAGACTGAGTCCTTGCTTAGCTAGAGTAGGCATATTGACTAGTCAAACACTTTTCGGATAGGTTCTTAGTCGGAGCCCGCTCGAAATCGACAGTGTTGCCTTTGATTCTCATCTCTGGAAAGTCCTTTACTTTCAGTCCATCTTCGCCGAGATAGTTCCCAAGCACTTCAAGTCTGACGCCAGAAAAAGCAACAAGTGCACTTGCGGCCTTCGCCCTAGAATCCGCGACCGATATGATTTTTCTCAGCTCGTCTGGAGTGGGAGGCCTCTCGTCAGCAAACTTCGTGAGGTCGTCACGGTTCTTGACTTTCACTTTTGCGGTGATGCTGATGTTGTTGTACGAGAACCAGTTCTTCAAAGCCTTGACATAATTGCCGATGTATCCACCGGTGCAAAAACATGCGTATTGTATGCACACAGTTTTTCAAAAGCTGTCGAAATACCTTGAAACTAGAGATCTGAGAATGGGGTCAAGCCCATGAAGGGGTTTATCGCAGGTCCAACTTCTGCTCACATGGTGCCTCTTTGGAGAAATCTAAAGCATATGCTTTATAAAGCAACTGATTTAATTGTTTAGTGCTTCACCCATGTACATAGGTAGGCCAGTACCTCCCGACGTAATGATTGACAGAGAAGAGATCGTCGGCAAATTAGTGAAGGAACTTTCCAACGTGAAAATCAATCCTGCATACGCGCTCTTAGGTTACAGGCGTATAGGCAAAACCTCAATCCTTCTTAAAGTGAAGGAAGAACTAGAAAGGAAAGGTCTAGTTGTGGTATACTATGACGTTAAGGAGAGACTCACAGACCCTGAATCATTTCTTATCGATTTACAGGGTGAGATATTCAATGCGTACAGGAGACATATCAGCTTCATACGGAGGGCGGCGCTGAAGGCTTCGGAACTAAGGAAGGTTATGGTGCAGAAGATATCAGATATACTATCATCAATAGATGAAGTCGGAGTTGAAATATCTCCTGATGGCACCATCACTCCGAAGATGCGCTTCGGGAACAAGGGGAGTTTTGATTACTCAAACCTCTTTAGGTCAGTCTTCAAGACCACCGATGTAATAGCGGATAGATCACACAAAAGAGTCATCCTCATTCTGGATGAGTTTCAGGATATAACGAAGCTGAATCAGTATAAGGGTCTGAAGAATGTACTTGATCTTTACAGAGGCGTATTGCAGAAACGAGGAAATGTGTGCCATGTAATAAGTGGCTCCAGAGTTCATATGCTGCAGAGTGTACTGGATGAACATGAATCTCCGCTCTTTCAACACTTTGTTTCAGAATATGTTGGTGAATTGAAGAACGATGATGCTATGAAATTGTTCAGTATCATAGTTAAGAAAAGAGATTTGAACGTGGATCAGAAATTAATTGATACAACGGCCAGAGAAGCAATAACGCTGGTCGGTGGACATCCATATTATGTCATTATGCTTGCGCAGGCCTGGGATGGAGAGAAGCGTCTAGAAGAGACATTTAACCGTTTAATCTCTGCACCAGTCGGCCCCATATATCTCTACGCCAATTATGTCCTAGCGGAGGATCTCGGAGATGCAAAAGGAGGGGCTTTGCTAAAGAAGATAATAAGAACTATGGCACTCATGGGTGAACCTGTGGAAGCGTCAGAGATCGCAACTAGAGTTGGCAAATCACAAAACTACATCGAATTCTACCTACAAGAACTGCTAAAATATGATATGATACGCAAAGTTCGGAGAGGGGTGTACGAATTGGTCGATAGGGTTATCGGATATTGTATAACGAAAAATTAGGGATAATAAAGCCTTTGCTTTATAAAGCGTTTCCTTTAATTATCGAATATTAACGATAGATTCAGCCTGCTTCCTCGAATATCTCTTTGTGGTTTGGCATTGTGTACTTCTCTTCCATCTTTGCTCTGACATGGTCCGTCCATGTGGTACTATAAATCGGGGGAAGCGCGATTGTAGACTTAAAGAAATATTTCAGGGAAAGGTTAACCATATATTTGACGCTCATGGTTCTGACCCTCATCCTCGCGTCTTACATGCAGATAAACATCATAGAAGCCGTACGTGGAATATCGGTCGCAGATGGCATGTTCATGTCCCTCTTCCTCTACTTCGCCATATTTTTGATTCTTTCAATGATTGGGAACAGAGTCCTAGACGAACGAAATGGGGTTGTCACTAGAAACATTTTTGTTGTCCTTTCAGCTGCATTAGTGTCAATAATACTTGTGACTCATCCAGTCGTGAAATCACCGTTCTACCAAGCTACATTGTTTGAAATGTTACCATATGAGTATCAGCTTCTCGTTGTAGTAGCCATATTCTATGGGCTTTTGATAAAGGCGGCTTACTGGACAGCAACGAGGTACCATAGCAGGAATCCCAATAATAACCAACAAATAATGTACATGATCTGATGGTCTGTTCAGGACTTCCCCAGTGGGGTGTTGGCTTACTTATTCTTTTGCAGTAGCAATACCTGAATCTCTACGCTTTCTCTTTTGCTTTCTCTTGAATGAGTAGAGGTGATGTGACCCTTCTCTCTAGAAGTATGCCCGTCAGGAAACGATAAACTCACTGATCAGTCCTGATATGTTAAAATGAGTGATTGCTCAATGTTCGGGAAGCTTAAACCTCGGCCCATACATAGACAAAACCAGTCACAAGGAAATTACATAAGGAAGTATTTGGACAGAGAATATGTCAATAACCAAGTTTGAGATGATTGAATGTCTGAAGATCCTTTGAAGATTCTTGAGACGCTTGATCCGGAGCTTCTCAAACTCGTTGAAGATACGAGTGAACTGGCTCTTGCTGACGGCGCCTTGCCTAAGAAGTTCAAGCTCCTTATCGCGTTGGCTTTAGACGCATCTTTAGGGGCTGTTCAGGGTGTTAGGGCGTTGGCTCAGGAAGCAACCCAGGCTGGCGCTACCAGAGGAGAAATTATGGAAACTCTTAGAGTAGTCTACTACGTTAGTGGGGTTGGAAGCGTTTACACGGCAGCGCAGGCTCTTAGAGGATTAGATCTTAGAGAGTAGGACATAACCTCACGTCAATCGATTAGTCGCTTTGAAGAGCCGTAACAACATCTAGCGAGCGATATACGCAGAAACAGAGGCAGGCATGTCACAATAGATGAGCACTTCCAAAACGCTTACTGTAAGCTTTTTCGCTCACATGGTAAATGATGGAGCCGAGTTTATTCTTCCGACACTTCTACCCATTATGGCCAGAGATTTCAATTTATCATACTCACAAACAGGAATCCTCGGAGGTTCTATGATAATTGCCCTAGGGTTTGGCCAAATTTTAATGGGCTATCTTTCCGATGTCACTGGAAAAAGAAAGATATTTGTGTCGTTGGGGCTTGCTCTTCTGTCTGTAGGTCTATTCGGGATTTCAAGATCTACATCGTACGGAGAACTAATATTCTTCAACCTTGTCGCAGGTTTGGGAGCGAGCGCCTATCATCCCGTCGGAGTCTCCACGATATCAGAACTATTCAAGAACGGTAAGAAAGGAAAAGCTCTCGGAATACATGGCACTGGAGGAAACATAGGAATGACTCTCTTTCCACTGATCTCAGGATTATTGGCAGACCAATTTGGGTGGAGGGTTGCATTCACGGTATTTCCAGTTCTCAGTATTGTTATGTCCACACTCTTCTTCACGCTTATAAGAGAACCAATCAAGACGGGTAAGACAACGCGATTAAGGCTGATGATGAACCCAAGTCTCTTGATGATCGCCCTTTGCCTGGGTTTTATCTCAATGGCGGCCAGGGGTATGGCGATATTTTTCCCAATAAGGCTTAATTCAATAGGATACTCCTCATCTCAAGTAGGCGCCATGTTTTCTTTACTGTTTGGATCTGGCATAATCGGCCAATATACTGGCGGTTACTTCTCAGACGTGTACCCCAAGAAACAGTTGGTAGCGTATCTCTGCATCATATCAAGCATCGTGCTTCTTATCCCATTCTTTATGGAAAATACAATTCTCATAGCCATCATTATTCTGATTGCAGGGTTCACCAAAGATGCCGTATGGCCGCCACTCTTCGGTCTGTTTACTGATAAGGCTCCAGAACAATTCTACGGAACAACGCTTGGAATGTTTTTCAGCATAGGCTACATAATGGCGTCACAAGCTCCGATAATGATGGGGTTCCTCTCAGATTATGTCACTTTTTCAATATCCATGTTCCCCATCGTCATTTTTGGAGTTGCGGCGGCGCTCTCGATAAGGAAGGTGTAACGATGAGTGGGCACATCATGCTCCAAGTATTATCTTCTAGCGATATTCGTCGCGCTATTACAATGCAAGAAGCTATCGAAGTGATGAAAAATGTGTTTCGTCAACTGTCATTGGGCGAAGCTAATGTACCCCTCCGTACTTCCATTGCCAGTCAATCCGGTCTAACACTACTTATGCCCGCCTATCTGAAGACGAGTAACGCTCTCGGCGTGAAAGTCGTCTCAGTCTACACCGCCAACACATCGCGAGGCCTACCAACCATTACGGGATTGACCAATGTTCTCGATGCGCAAACAGGACAACCTGTCGCTGTTTTGGAGGGAACTTATCTCACCTCTCTGCGCACAGGCGCAGCCTCAGGAGCTGCTACAGATATTCTCGCACCGGAAGATGCTCATATTCTTACTGTGTTCGGCGCGGGGACACAAGCGCGTACACAAGTTGAAGCCGTATGCTGTGTCCGTGATATCCGAGAAATTCGAGTTTTCAGTCGCACGCGCAGATCCACAGAAACCTTTGCCGAGGAACTTGCTCACACTTATCGCAACATGACTGTCACCATGTCCGAGTCTCCATCGAAGGCGTTGAAGGATGCCAATATTGTCACAACGGCGACTAACTCCTTCACACCCGTATTCAACGGTAGCGACCTCATGCCGGGTGTTCACATCAACGCAATTGGTTCCTTCCGACCCGATATGCAAGAAGTTGATGAATTCACAGTTCAGCGGGCAAGAGTCATTGTTGACAAGCGCGAAGCGGCCCTGTCAGAAGCAGGCGATCTTATGATTCCGATTCAGAAGGGCATCATAACTGAACAGCACATTCACGCTGAATTGGGTGAAATAATCATCGGTGCGAAGCCGGGGCGTGAGAACCATAATGATATCACCCTCTTCAAATCAGTTGGAAATGCCGCGCAGGACATCGCCATTGCCCAAGCAATTCTTCAGTCTGCCGAGGCAAGTCATCTTGGAAAACTAGTTCCGTTCTAAGTTTTATAGACTTTCCAGATCTGTCTATGATTCTAGTATTTATGGAACGTCGTGTGACAAGTTAGTTGGTAGAATATGACCCCAGAACAGGAGATATTGGAGGAGTTAAGGAAGATTCGAGAAGCTGTGACGCCTAAACCCGCCCCACCGCCACCTCCACCACCAAAAGGGCTCTGGGCTGAGTTCATGGATTTCATAGGCAAATCCGGAGTTCTTGGTTTAGCAATCGGTTTCATCATGGGCCTGTACATAGGCAAAGTCGTCTCTGCACTTGTTCAGGACATAATCATGCCCATTCCAGGCGCCTTGATACCTGGAGGCGAATGGAGAAAAGCGGTCGTTAGTATACCGATAGGATACGGGATGCAGTTCGCAATAGGCGACTTTGTGGGCGTGATTACTGATTTCTTAATAGTCGCAGGTGTGGTCTTCATGATAGCCAGATACGCACGGAAACTTGGGCTAAAGTGATCTTCAAGTAATTCCAAGTGCCTGATCTCAAAGAGATCACTCTAAACTTGTTCAGAGCCTTGACTGGCAACCAAGATCTAGCTACGCCTCACTTCTACCGAACAAGTAACTTCCTACCGACACCATCACCATGCAGAACGCTAGTAACACACTTAGATCTATCCAGATTGGTATAGAGGAGAATCCGATTAGGCTGTATCTCAACCCGTCAACGCCATACGTTAATGGGTTGACAAAGGCGACAGCTTTCAACCAATTTGGTAACCCTTCTATTGGGAATATTGCAGATGAGAGGAAGAAGAGTGGGAATATTATCAGGTTCATTATGAGTTGGAATCCGTGAAAGTCCTCCATTTGGCTGGCTACTATGAGACCGAATCCCACGGCTGAGAAAGCAAGTAGTACCATAAACAAGATCCCAGTTGCAAGACCGATCAGCGAGACTTTAACACCAAGAGCTAAGGCGATCGCCAAGATGACGAAGCCCTGCATCAGTGCAGTTGTAGCCCCACCGAATGTTCTACCGATAACTATGGAGAGTCTGCTGACGGGTGCAACGAGGACCTCTTGCAGAAAACCGAACTGTTTGTCCCAAAGGACCGACACACCTGAGAAGATCGATGAAAATAAGACTGCCATAGCCACGATTCCAGGCGTAAGGAAGTCTATGAACCTGTATCCTGATGGTATGCCCGGAAAAATTGCGGAGCTTAGTCCAAAACCCAGTATTGAAAGGAAGAAGAAAGGTTGAACTATATTTCCTAGAAGCCTACTTCGGGCTCTAATGAATCTCTTCACGTCACGCAACCATATTACGTATATCGCTTGACCATTGATGAACATCATCAAGACCTTCTACCCATACCTCGAGCATATTGCCTGTGCATAGTTTTCATCCGATCAGCTGTATTCGGTTCGCTGTCTCTCATTTCGCTTCCAGTATGATAAAGGAAGACATCTTCGAGAGTGGGCTTACGAGTTTCGATGGAAACTACCCTCACCCCGATGTCACGGGCTATGTTGACCACTTCGGGAATCCGTTCCGCACTGCGTTTGGTTCCAACAATCATCGCGGAGTCATGTATTTTCAAGTTTTCAACCCAATCTTCACTGCGCAAACGTTCAGCAAATCTTTCGGGATCAGAACATTCCAAAGTGACAAGGTCGCTGCCAAGCGAGTTTTTCAAATTGCCGGGACTGTCAACAACGACAAGTTTTCCATGATCCATTATGGCAACGCGTCCGCACAGGAAATCAGCCTCATCCATGTAATGGGTCGTTAGAAACACTGTCACATTCTGTTCCCTGTTGAGTCTGGCCACATAATCCCATATGCTCCTTCTTGTCTGCGCGTCCAATCCAAGGGTTGGTTCATCTAGAAAGAGGACCTTGGGGTAATGCATTAGGCCTCTCGCAATCTCAAGTCTGCGCTTCATTCCACTAGAATACTTCTTCACGATAATGTCAGCTCTATCGTGAAGGTCAACAAGTTTCAAAACTTCGGCGATTCTCTCGCGTCTTTGTCCTCCTTTCATGCTGTACATTCTTGCATGGAAGTCTAGATTTTCACGAGCTGTCAGTTCATCATCCAAGGCAGGGTCCTGAAAGACAACACCTATGCTTCTCCTGACGCCATCTGGATTCTTGATTATCTCGTGGTCATCCACGAGGGCTGTTCCTGAAGTGGGTTTGAGCAATGTGCAGAGCATCTTAATTGTTGTTGTCTTGCCGGCTCCGTTTGGGCCGAGGAGACCAAAGATCTCTTTCCTCTGAATGTCAAAGCTAACATTATCAACCGCCCTGAATGGACCTTCGAATACTTTCGTCAGACCCTCAACATGTATGACAACTGAATCGTTCAATGCAGATCACCTACGAACCGGATTGCCATTGTTGATTCATGACCGTGTGAATTGCGATTTTGATAGCTACACTCCACATTCATGCTGTATCTTAAGTGTTGGGGGTAGACGCCGCGCGCGGCATCGACGGACTTGTATCAGCTGGACATTGGACTAATCTCTTGGAAGCAGAAAAACCTAGAACTCTTTGATAGTTGTGTTACTGTTTTAAATAGCGATTTGAGAAAGAGAGAATTGGAGAGATGAAATAGATGTCAATTGGGCGAATTAGGAGTGTAGCGGTCGTCGTATCAGATGGGAAAAAAGCTAAGGAATGGTACAGAGAAAAACTGGGATTCGAAGTTCAAGAGGATGAAGAACATTGGATTATCGTTGGTCCACCCGGCTCCTCCACAAGTATTCACTTATGCGCCGCCGAGAAACTTGAACCTGGAAACACTGGAATCTTGTTCTTAACCGATAATGTTGAGGGTACCTATCAAGAGCTGAAACACAAGGGAGTCGAATTCACAAGAGAGCTCGCCAAGGCTGAATGGGATGAGAACATGAAGTATGCCATGTTCAAAGACCCAGATGGAAACGAGTTCTGGCTAATGGAAGAATAAGGAACCGGCGTAGACTCTAACGAGACGCCTAGGGTTACCGATCGACTGCAAGGAAAACAGAACAGCGTACGTCTGGAGTATAAGGACCCCCCTACCCTACGGGGGGGTCTCGTTCTTCACTTCTCTCTTTCAGTGTTAGCTAATGGCTGAGACTTCTTCCAAAGTCTGATCGAGTAGTATATGAAGGATATGACGAACCAGAAGATTAAGTCGTAGATTAGATAGTTCCACTCTATCATGTAGGGTGCATTTGGATACACTATTCTGCTGACGAAACCCCATGGAACTCCCCAGAATGATTTTCCTAGGGCCGCGGGTGGTAATGGTGCGTACCAAGCTACTCCCAAATAACCGATGGCGATCTGGACGATTGGAAATAGAATTGTTACACCGATTGTTGACCCAATACTCTTAGAGAAGATTTTCGGCCAATCCATATTTTAGATCACAACCGGAAATATAGTAACGATCTAGTAGAATTCTTTTTTTATGAAACAGAAACGGGTCCTGTCAATGCTACCTGTCTCAGCGTCTCTCGAATCTCTCAAGCCCTACCGTTGCCTAAGGGTTGACTACCCAAGCGATTCCACTTCTAGTAGAATATTTTGCGACCAGGAGCCCGCATCTTGTTTCTAGTTTGCGGGACCAAGGTTACTGATGTTACTTAGTGAATTTCATGACCTTGGTACCACATGCGGGGCAAGCTGATTTCAGTAACGGCCTGCCTTTCGTCGTTGTCCCGCGTTGGACATTTGCGTCGTCAATGGCAACTTTCTTTCTACATTTGAGGCAGTACATATCTATCATAGACTGTTCACCTCACCCGGGAGTGTGTTCACAACGCATATCTACCATGCTAACGTGAAACTGTTAAAAATGGACATCAATATGACACGAATCTGACAATGCTGAGGAAAATTGGGATTTGAGCCTGAACACCCTTCCAAAAGTAGCCAAAGACCGATTTACACACGATGCAAACTCGACTAGGTATCAGGAATCATGTAATCATTCTTACCGCAGATAGAGGTCTCACCTTCAAGACTTCTTGATTGACGAGGAACTGGGGTGGTGTGCCTTCCAGGACTGATATCAGATTCTTCGCTGCTACCTCAGCCATCTTCGATCGGGCTTCTGTAGTTGCGCTTGCTATGTGAGGCGTCAACACAACGTTTTCCAAGTTTATCAAGGGATCGTTAGGATCTATCGGTTCTTTCTCGAAGACATCCAGTCCGGCTCCGGCTATCCACCTTTCGCGTAGAGCTCTGGTAAGAACCGCCTGATCTATAACAGGTCCCCTTGACGTATTTACCAAGTATGCAGTCGGCTTCATCTGCCTTAATCGTTCTTCATTGATCAGATGCTTGGTCTCATCAGTTATCGGAACATGAACCGTTACGAAATCGGATTCTCTAAATAGCCTCTCTAAGGGTACGAATTCTATGTTCAGCCTTCGTTCTTTCTCTTGTTCGGCTCTAGCCCTGCTAAAGTATAGTACGTTCATGTTGAAGCCTCTTGCCCGTTGGGCAATCGCTTCACCGATCCTTCCAAGACCGATTATTCCCAACGTCTTTCCAGTCAGATCAGAGCCCAAGAAATGTGTAGGACTCCACTGAATCTTCCATTTTCCCGCACGTAAGTAGCGGTCGGCTTCAATTACTCGTCTACTGACCGCCATCAAGAGCGCCCACGTGAAGTCGGCTGTTGCCTCGGTTAAAACTCCGGGGGTAAACGTTACGTATACACCCTTTTTCGTCGCGGCTTCAACATCGATATGATCATAACCAACGCTCATTGAACTCACTACTTTGAGGTTGGGAGCCAAATCCATCAGATCAGCATCAATCCTATCTGTGAGCAAGCAGAGGATTCCATCCACATCCTGCACTTTTCTAATCAAGAGTTCCCTCGTTGGAGGTGCTTCGTCAGGGTTAACTTCCACATCGCAAACTTCTTCCAACAGTTCGACGCCGGGCTGCGGCAACCTTCTAGTTACGTATATCTTTGGTTTCAACACTCACATTCCCCAGAAACGAATCTTGCTCTCAAAATCTTCCACGTCTTCAGACAACTCCAAGACCAAACAAGTTTAAGACATGAACGGTTGCAGATGTCAATGTAATGTCTCCAATAATCAAGAATATGGATACAATCTTGGCTAATGCTTGGTCGAGAAGAGACTATGCTGCAAGAACGCTTGCGTTAGGTTGTTTGGAAGCAGCATTGCAGGCAGCTGACCCAAACAAGATTATGAAGACAGGTTTCAGAGTTAAGGGTTCAAAACTTCAAGTGAACGGAAAAGATTACGATCTTTCAAAGTTTCATAGAATCCTCGTTGTGGGTGGAGGAAAAGCTGCAGCGTCCATGTCGGCATCTCTGGAGCAGATTCTAGGCGATAGAATAACCGAGGGCTACGTTAACGTTCTACGAGGAACGAGGTTACGAAATCGTACACATAAGATCAGAATGAATGAAGCTTCGCATCCAATTCCAGATCAAGCTGGTCTTAGAGGGGCTAGAAAAATGCTTGAGATCATTCAAGACGCGACGAGCCGTGACCTTGTCATCTGCCTCTTGTCGGGAGGCGGTTCAGCCCTGATGCCCTATCCCGTTCCCACAGTCAGCCTGAAGGACAAGCAACTTACGACACAAATCATGCTGAAAAGTGGATCAACAATCAATGAATTGAACTGCATCAGAAAGCATCTCTCCCTTGTAAAAGGTGGAGGTTTAGCAAGAGCCGCTTT
>Ga0315280_10003794_pt1 | contig 22865 bp, 22 predicted proteins | sample YL17G06_40_MG_FD_203697 | JGI IMG/M metagenome (GOLD analysis project Ga0315280, IMG submission 203697) | Sediment microbial communities from Yellowstone Lake, YNP, Wyoming, USA - YL17G06_40 | ecosystem: Environmental > Aquatic > Freshwater > Lake > Sediment | place: USA: Wyoming | collected... | reverse complement strand
GCGGCCCCGCCCTAAGGCGGGGCCGCTTTTTCATATCACAATCTAACCATTTTACATACACCTCGTAGGTGTATGTTTTGTTGGTTAAGGAAATAATAATATTGACAGGGGAAGAGATTGTTGCTATGTTTCAGATACGAACCTTCACATCGCAACAGGTCACCGCGACCTAAAAAGCGGAGTCCACCGGCCACCTCGGCCATCCTGCCAAAGGCGGGAGAAAGTGAGGAGTCAGATGCGCGAAGAAGTCGTGGTTGTAAGAATGAATCCTTGGTGGAAAACGGCGGAAGCGGGATCTTTCGGAACCCACTTGTTTAATAGCCTCCAAGGAAGAAGAGACCGGAAACCTGACAAACCTGGTATTTACCAAATGACCGATGATCTCTGCGAAGGACAACTGGCTCGCTGGGGAAACGTTGGTTTCCAATGCACCAAATGTCACCAAACACTTTACCCGCACGATCATTCTGCTAAGAAGCTTGATACTCTCTGGGCCTGGACATCCTTACAATTGGTTGCCGCCAATTTGGGATTGAATTGTCGAAACTCCAAGCTTCTTCCAGAACCAACTGATATTTTCCGGCTCCCCTATGGCACAGGCGAGAATCTCAAGGGTTGGTTTTGGAAATACTGGGGTGGCGCAAACCACTTGACGGTTGTACAACCCGAGTACGAAGTGGCGGTCGAAGAAGTAATGAAAGCTGTATTTGAACTGGTTCCGGCCTTAGCCGCCATTCATAGTAGCTCGATAAAAGAAGCATCAAATGATGCCCAATCTGCTTTCGGCTGGCTCTATCAGGATTAACCTTCTGTTTAATCCCCTCAACACCTGAGGGGATTCTTTCTAATCAAGAAAACCGCCCTTTCGAGCGGTCTTCTTTTTGTAATATTTGCATCTAATACGGATAACCGATAACTATATACTTTTACTATTTACTTTCACATTCCCATCGGCATGCCGCCACCCATCCCCGACATATCTGGAGCGGCGGGCGGATTCTCTTTCTCCGGCAAATCAGTCACCACGGCCTCCGTCGTCAAGATACTGGCAGCAACGGAGGCGGCATTTTGTAAAGCTAATCTCACGACTTTGACCGGATCAATGATGCCGGCTTTGAGCATTTCAACATAATCGTCAGCTAAAACATCGTAACCAATGCCTTTGGCTTGTTTTTTGACTTCTTCAATTACCACCGAACCGTCTTTACCAGCATTGGTGGCAATTTGACGCATCGGTTCTTCGAGGGCTCGACGAAGGATATTGATGCCGATTTTTTCATCGCCAGAAACCTGAAGATTATCTAATGATTTAATGCAGTCAACCAAAGCCACGCCGCCGCCAGCCACAATTCCCTCCTCCACCGCGGCCCGGGTGGCATGAACCGCATCGTCAATTTTATCTTTTTTCTCTTTCAATTCAACTTCAGTAGCCGCCCCAACTTTAATCACGCCCACTCCGCCGGAAAGTTTAGCCAAGCGCTCTTCGAGTTTTTCGCGGTCAAATTCCGAAGTCGTTTTCTCAATTTCGGCTTTAATTTGCTTGACCCGTTCTTTGATTTTGGTCTGGCTGCCTTTGCCTTCGATAATCGTGGTTTTATCTTTATCAGCGACAATTTTGCGGGCTTGTCCAAGCATGTCCAAAGTGACATCTTCGAGTTTGGTGCCTTTTTCTTCAGCAATGACCTGACCGCCCGTCAAAACCGCAATATCCTCAAGCATGGCTTTGCGATTGTCACCAAAACCCGGAGCTTTAACCGCCAAAACCGCTAAAATACCCCGCAGTTTGTTGACAATGAGTGTGGCCAAAGCTTCACCTTCAACTTCTTCGGCAATAATCACCAGCTCTTTTTTGCCAGAATTGGCCAATGCCTCCAAAAGAGGCATAATTTCGTTGATCGCCGAGATTTTTTTATCAGTAATTAAAATGGAGGGATTTTCTAAAACTGCTTCCATGCGCGAGGTATCAGTCATCATATAAAGTGAAATAAAGCCATTGTCAAACTGCATCCCTTCGACTACTTCTTTATCCAAGCCGACAGTTTGCGATTCTTCCACGGTAATGACGCCGTCGCGGCCAACCATATCCATGACTTCAGCAATGAGCTTGCCGACTTCTTCATCAGTCGCGGAAATCGAAGCCACCTGGGCAATTTCGGCCTGCCCACTCAATTCTTTAGATTGCTCCTTAAGGGCGCGAGTAATGGTCTCCACTCCTTTTTCAATGCCGCGGCGCACCGCCATGGGATCAGCGCCGGCCGTGACATTTTTCAAACCCTCGTTAACCATAATTTGGGCCAGTAACGTCGCAGTCGTGGTGCCGTCGCCAGCCACGTCATTGGTTTTGGTGGCGACTTCTTTGACTAATTGGGCGCCCATATTTTCAAAGGGCTCTTTGAGTTCAATTTCCTTGGCAATAGTGACGCCGTCGTTGGTGATGTGCGGTGCGCCAAAACCTTTGTCTAACAAAACATTGCGGCCTTTGGGTCCCAAAGTGACCTTGACGGAATCGGCCAATAGATTAACCCCTCGCTTTATCCCCTCTCTCGCATGTTCGGAAAATTTGATTTGTTTAGCCATAAATACCTCCAAGGTAATATACTCCACGAATCTTTATATCCCGAATCCTCCCTAATTTTTATTTGGATAGATTAGGGAAATAAGATTCGTCGGAGTGTTATTCAATGATTGCTAGTATATCCTCTTCCTTAAGAATCATCACTTGTTCGCCATCGAGTTTAAATTCATCGCCGCCGTATTCTTTGTATAAAACCACATCACCAATTTTAACCGCGAGCGGCACTAATTTGCCATCTTCGAATTTCCCCGGCCCCTTGGCCAAAACTTTTCCTTTTTGGGATTTTTCTTTAGCCGTATCGGGAATAATGATGCCTGATTTAGTTTTTGATTCTTGGGCGATTGGCTTGACGACCACCCGGTCGGCTAAAGGTTGAATCTTCATAAATGCTCCTTTCAGTCGCTAATAGATACGAACTACTAAAATTTTACGAAAATACGAAATGATATTTTTAGTATTTGCATGCCTAAAGGTGTATTGTTTCGTATTTCGTATCCTAACATTTGATTCTATCAAATGTTCAAAAAAACTTCAAGTCTTTTCTTAAAGTTTAGTGATGGAAGCGGGAAGGGGGATAACCGCGCTTCCATCACATTTCATTTTATCGCACTTTTTAAAATCTTGTCAAGCTTCAACTTCCAAGTCTGTTGGCGCTCTTGGCGCTTATCGTAAGGATGAAGCTTCATCATCCCGGGATCGGCGATTACTGAAGCGCCCTGACGTTTGTTTTTGGGCTCTTGCCAGATTTTGGCTATTTGAATCTTAGCCAGCCATTTTTCCAACGCATCCCCGAATTTTCCTATCAATAGTTTTTCCATAATTTTGCATTTTGAACTTTGAATTTTGAGTTTTTTTTCCTGCCAATTCGGTAATTCTTGATGTATCCAGGAATTGACCTTGATAAAATCCTGATAAATCCCCCGATCATAAACTGGCGTTAAATTGGCGAGCCAATAGGTAAAATCAATGTCGTTTTTGAATTTAATCTTCTCTATATCAAGGCGGCTTTCGTCAAAAGCAAAGCCGAGGCAGAATTTGCCGGCTTGATACCATTGATTCTTATTTTGGCCAATTATTTCCAGTAATAAGACCGTTAATGCCCTTGCCATCCAAAGCCGTCCCTTTTTGGCGATAATAAGGATATCAATATCGGAATCCTCGCGGGAATTATTGTAAGAAAGCGAATTAATGACGGCAATCATTTTCACGAATGGCGCCAGACGAATTATTTTTAAAACCTTGTCCACCTTTTGCCAACGATTAGCAGAGATTGAAAAATTCGCAAAATATTCGGAGGCAATTCTGGATCTATCGGCTAGATGATAAAAAATGTTGTCGGTTTTAGGAGAAGTGGTTTTACCAATGATCTTTTGACCTAAGAGATTTTTAAGTCCCATAAAAACTTGTAATTTGCTGGCCCGTGTCTGATAAAGATAATGCCAGATCTCTTCCAAAGAGAGCGGCCGCGCTAAAATATCAAAATAAACCAGAGTTTTAAGGATTGCCTTCTCGATTTTATTCATAACAAAAGAGTTTAGCAGATGCCTTAATTGGTTTCAAGTGGTATGATGGATACGAACTACGAAAATGTTACTAAAATACGAAAAGATAATGAGAAAAGATCTTATTTATCCAGAATTAAGCTATAAAATATTAGGCTGCTGTTTTGAAGTTTTTAAAGTTTCCGGCGCGGGTCATCGAGAAAAGTATTATGAAAATGCTCTTAAACATGAGCTTCGTTATAAAAAAATCAATTTTAAATCACAAGTTTATTATCCAAGCACATATAAGGGTAGAGCAGTCTCGAGAAATTATCTAGACTTCTTAATTGAAGATAAAATCGCATTGGAACTTAAAGTTGGTGAATATTTCCAAAAAGCATATTTGGATCAAGTGTTTGACTATCTAAAGTTTGCTGATTTAAAGTTGGGAATTATTGCTAATTTTACCAGAAACGGTGTAAAATCATATCGGGTAGTGAATATTAACTAATTTTTCGTATTTTCGTATAGCTTTCGTATTTAGTATCCGAGGAGCATTATGCGTATTTTTTCCGGAATTCAACCTTCGGGCGAATTCCATATTGGGAATTATTTGGGAGCAATGAAGAATTGGGTCGATTTACAAAAAGATAATACCTGTATCTTTTGTATTGTTGATTATCACGCGATTACGGTTGACTATGAGCCGAAGGATATGCCCAGCCGGATTTTGAATGCGGCCAAAGATTTGTTGGCCGTCGGGATTAATCCAGAAAAACCCGTCTCGCCTGGCGCGAGCCGAGGCGGGTCGATTTTGTTCTTACAATCCGATCGACCCGAACACACGGAATTGGCGTGGCTTTTAAACACGATGACCACTATGGGCGAACTCAATCGCATGACCCAATATAAAGAAAAAAGCGAAAAACACGAAGAGCGGGTTGGGCTTTTTGATTATCCGGTGCTCATGGCCGCGGATATTTTAATTTATAAATGTGAAGGCGTGCCGGTGGGCGAAGATCAGGTACAACACGTGGAGTTGGCGCGCGATTTGGCCCGAAGGTTTAATCAAAAATTCGGCGAGACTTTTCCCGAGCCAAAAGTGTTGCTGGCGCCGGCGAAACGCATTTTAGGTCTCGATGGTCAAGGAAAAATGAGTAAATCGAATGCGCCTTCGACTTATATTGGTTTAAATGACGGTGTCGATACTATCCGCCAAAAAATTTCTGCTGCCACCACCGATTCTGGCAACGAGCCGGAAATTTCCAACGGCACTAAAAATCTGATTGGTTTAATTGAAATTTTTGCTGGTAAAGAGCGCGCCGAACATTATTGGGAAGCGCGGCGGCAAGGAACGATCAAATATTCTGAAATGAAACCAGAATTGGCTGAAGCGATAATAAAAGAGTTATCGCCAATTCAAAAACGTCGCGCCGAGATATCTGATGAAGAAATCAAAAAAATCCTCAAAGAAAGCGCGGAAAAATTAAAAGATCCGGCGCAAAAAACACTTCAAGAAGTTAAGGAGAAAATGGGATTGAAGATATAAAAGCGCCCCGCACAATTCCTTACTGTCAAACGGACTACGTCCTGTTATGACAGTGCGTCATCAGCGGGGCTTCCTAAGCTCCTTTCCCGCCATTGGCGGGAGCAGGACTCAGGAGCGGAGGGGAAATGCCGTGGTTTGACTGGCTTTTAATTATTTTTGGTTTGGCCTCAATTATTTTTATTCTTTGGTTTTGCCTGAAGAAAAATCATCAAAGCTATGATTCTAGCACGCCCAGGCACTGCGGCATTATTATCGTTCTCTCAATAATCCTTATTCTATTGACAATCTGGGTAATTTTAACCTACATTTGAGAAGTTAGATACCAGCAGGGGGCACCAACCAGCAAAGGAGGAAGCGATGGGAGGAGAGCCATTCGTGGTCTTAGGTCTCATCTTCGTCATGATCGCCCTGGATCTTCAGCCCTGGCATCGCCGTTTTCGGAATCCACTCCTTGCCTTGGGAGGTTGTTTTATCATCGGTGGTTTGGCAAGCATTCTGCCAGCACTGAAATTTCTAATCCCGAGCATACCAATCTTCTTTTGGATTTTCTCGATTCTGATTATCGCCCTCCTCATTTTCTGGCGAATTGCCTTATATGTTGAACATCGAATGAGTTAGCCAAAGGCGCCCAACGGATGGAAAATCCTCTCATCGACCTAGCCCTTGGTTCCATCATGTGTGGATTTGCCCTCTGGTGGCCGCTCCCAAGATTCAAATATGCGACGATTCTGCACGCGCTTGTCTGGATTATAGCCGTCGTCCTCTGGAGCCATCCCATCTTCTTTTCGTCCAATCTCACGCCACATCAACCCTGATGTGGCGTTTCTTCTTTTTTGAGAACAATTTTAAACTTTAAATAGATCTTTGACATATTGGATAAATTCATCTACTTTATTCATTGTTTTGGCTTCAGCATACACCCGCAAAACCGGTTCAGTACCGGAAAAACGGATCAAGAGCCAAGAACCATCTTCCAAATACAATTTTAAACCATCATCTGTTCTCACCTTCACCACCTTTTCTCCCAAAACTTCTTTCGGCGGATTTTTGATTAATTCTTGGGCTTTCTCTTTTCTAATTTTCTCATATTTGTCGTAGTCAAAATGGACATCTTCACGCTTAAATTCAAAACCGCCGCCCGCTTCGTCTTTGGCTATTGCTAATATTTTTGATAATGGTTTTTTCATTTCGATCATCAAATCCAACATCACTAAATTCATCAATTGAGCGTCTCTAATAAGAATGTAACCTTTAATTGTTGAACCGCCAGATTCCTCGCCGCCTAAAATCGCCTCCGATTCTTTCATTTTTTCGCCAACATACTTAAATCCGACTTTGGTCTCGATATTTTCTAAACCATATTTTTGGCAAAGATTTTTAACCATGACGGTATTAGACAAAGTTTCCACTATCGGACCTCTCTGTTTTTTTAAAACAACCAGATAATATGCCTGAAGGAGAAAAGTTTCGAGTGAGCTGAGCATTCTGCCCCGTTCATCAATTAGGCCAATTCGATCGGCATCGCCATCGCATGAAAGACACACGTCAAAATTGCCTTTTTTCATTTTTGCTAAGGCATCAGTCACATTTTTTTCAACGATTGGCTCTGGAGTAATATTGCCAAAATTGGGGTCAATCTCGTCATTGATAGTTTCGATTTGGATTTTCCCGCTCGAGAGCAAATTTGACAAATAACCGGCGCCTGACCCTGACATAGGATTAACAAGCACCCTCAAACCAGCATTTTTAATTTTTTGAATCTCGGTAAGTTCGCCGATTTTTTCAAGATAAGCTGGTTTTGGATCAAAGATTTCAATTTCATTTTTAACTTTAATATCCTCGTTTTTGATATTTTCGAGATTTTTTTGCCGCATCATAAATTCATCAGTCACTTCTTGAGGCGCCACCATCGCCTCGTCGGTCATAAATTTTAATCCCAAAAATTCGGGTGGATTGTGCGAGGCGGTAAACATAATTCCGCCGTCGGCATGTTTGGCGACAATTGACCAACCAGCAGCCGGCGTTGGACAAGGTTTATCAACTAAATAAACTTTAATACCATTATTGGCCATTATTTCCGCCGAGATTCGAGCAAAATCACTGGCTTTTCGGCGACCATCGTACCCGATGACGATAGTTTTTTTATTAGAGTTCGTAAAATAATCAGCAATTGCCCGGGTGGCAAGTTTGACATTTACCTCACTAAAATCTTTATCAATGATTCCTCGCCAACCATCAGTGCCAAATTTAATCGGCGGCATTTAACCTCCAATAAAAAGTTATTCGTATTTTTATTCTATCTTTTTACGAGCAATTTGACAATGATTGGGGCTTGTGGTTACTTAGAAAAGGGCTAGAAACAGTACTAAGTAAAAGTTATCAGTTATTAAGTTATTTGTATCATACTGATAACAGATAACTATATACTGGCTACTAATTACTGCCATTGGAGGGATTTGAATGACCAAGTACATCTTTGTTACCGGGGGAGTTTTATCAGGACTCGGCAAGGGAATTACCGCCGCATCGTGCGGCAATATTTTGAAAGCGCGGGGTCTTAAAATTTGGATGCAAAAATTTGATCAGTACTTAAATGTTGACGCCGGGACTTTAAATCCCAATGAGCACGGCGAGGTTTTTGTTTTAGATGACGGCTCGGAAACGGATTTGGATTTGGGTCACTACGAACGTTTTTTAAATCTTTCGCTTGATAAAACTTCTTCGGTAATGTCCGGGCAAATTTATCAAGCGGTCTTAGAAAAAGAGCGCTCCGGAAAATATTTAGGCAAAACCATTCAGATGATTCCTCATGTGACCGACGAGGTTAAATCGCGGATCCATTTGGCCGCCCGCCGGGCAGAGCCCTCTGGGCGGAGCCAAAAATGCGATGTTTTAATCACCGAAATCGGCGGAACGATTGGTGATTATGAGGGCACCCATTTTATTGAAGCGATAAGACAGATGCAATATGATGTCGGCAAAAAAAATGTTTTGTATGTTCATGTTGGTTTCCTGCCATATTTAGGCGCGTCCGAAGAACTCAAATCCAAACCAATTCAAAATTCGGTCCATGATCTTCAAGCCATGGGCATTCAGCCAGATATTGTAATTGCCCGCTCTGACTGGCCGGTCAATGGTAAATTACTGGATAAAATATCTTTATTTTGCGGAATTGAACGCGAGGCCGTTATTCCTCTTGAATCAGTCGATTCAATCTACAAAGTGCCGATGATTTTGGAAAAATTCAATTTGGATAAAATTATTGCCCAAAAATTAAAATTAAAATTGCGCTCATCTAATGACCGAGATTGGCATCAATTCGTGGCAAAGATTAACAAATCTCATAAAAAAACAAAAATTGCTTTGGTCGGCAAATATTTGGGGATGAAAGATACTTATTTTTCGGTGACCGAAGCCCTTAAAACCGCCGCCATTTATAATAATACTTCGGTGGAAATCTGCTGGGTGGATGCGGAAGAAATCGAATCCGCCAGCCGGCGGACCAGATTATTAAAAGATTTTGACGGAATTTTAGTCCCTGGTGGCTTTGGGAGCCGCGGAATTGAGGGAAAAATTGCGGCCATCAAATACGCCCGCACCAAAAAAATCCCCTTCCTAGGTCTTTGCTATGGCTTGCAACTGGCAACAATCGAGTTCGCTCGCAATGTTTCCGGCCTTCGAGGCGCCAATACGACGGAAATTAATCCCAAAACGCCTTACCCGGTCGTCTACATTATGCCGGAACAGGAAAAATTAATTGAAGGATCGCAATACGGCGGCACCATGCGTTTAGGGACGTATCCATGTCTTTTAAAAGACGACACAATGGCTCGAAAAGCATATAAAACAAAAAATATTTCCGAGCGCCATCGTCATCGCTACGAGGTCAATAATAAATACCGAGAGAGATTAGAACAAAAAGGTCTGATAATTTCCGGCACTTCGCCAAATGGCCAGCTGGTTGAGATAATAGAACTTAAAGACCATCCGTTCTTTGTCGCCACCCAATTTCACCCCGAATTAAAATCCCGACCTTTAGCGCCACATCCACTGTTTATGGGTTTCATCAAGGCCTCGATAAAATAAAATCAGCGATTTAGACTTTATTTGGGAACCTTTTTAAACGGTGTTGGCGAGGGAGTGGGTGTTGGCGATGGCGGTGGAGATGCTTCTTGGCCGGGGATACCCTCAGTGCCCGGGCCGTATAAAAAACTGTTGGGGATAGCCACGTATTTACTGACAAAGGTCTCGTTTTCTAGAACCGAGCCGTCGGCGGCGGTCACACGGTAAGTAAAAGAGGCCGAACAGCCAGAGGTTGCTCTTTCCACTTGACGGATTGCGCCCGTGGCCATGGTCGCGGTTTCGGTATAAATCGCCTCACCGGCCGAAACGTAATCATAGGTTACGGGATCAGAAATCTCAATTTTCCGGCCATCTTTGGTGCCGTAGATTTGAAAAACCAAACTATTATTGCCGGCAATGGCCCAAATTAAAATTGGAGTTTGATAATCATTAATAAAGCGGAAATCCGGCGCCGGGTCATAAACAGTCGCATCCATGCCCACTGGCGGCTCATAATAACTGACCCGGAAAGAATGAGGAGTTCGGGCCGTAATTTTCAATCCCGAATAAATCGCCGCTCGAAATAAAGTCGTCGAAACCTGACAAAGGCCGCCGCCGTATTCGGGTTCGACTCGATTACTGTTTTTAATAACTAATTCCTGCAAAAATCCGCTTTCGGGCCCGACATGACCGATCGCCTTAAGAGTTGAAAACTCTTGGCCAGGCTTAACAATCGTACCAGAAATATTATTGGCACCCAAAGTCAGATTATGAATGCGGTTGGACGGTGAACCACGCCATGAGGTTCTCCCCTCACCGATTAGTTCCTTAATTCCCTCGCTGGAAGCACTGGTGATTTCCGGCTCGGTCACCTTTATCGGCAGTTCGATGGTTTGCTCATCCTTGACTAAGGCCTCAATAATTAAGGCAATCGCTTTTTCTTGATCAACTTCAAAGCCAGTTTGCGCCACTTGAAAGGTCTGGACCCGGCCGCCAGAAACTTCAAATTTGGCATCTTGAGCCGGTTGATCGATTTCTGAGGCTATTTTTTGGACAAATTCTTTGATTTTTTCTTTTGAAAGATCGGCAGATAAAGAATAAAGAACTGTCATTTCTTTTGGCCCAACACTTTCCTCACTGGTAATGCCCAAAACCCCCTTGCGGCCAAAAACCGTGGCAAACTTTAAAAATCCGGCGATGTCCTTGGGAAAAATTTCAAAATTTTTTTGAGAAGTTTTCAAAATCAAGTGCCGAGAAAGGAGAATTTTTGTTTCCGCTAAGGCGAGCTCAGCTCCTAAAGCATTTACCTGGGGAAAAAGTTTCCTCGTGATAAACTCCGTCTTAGTTTTTAAATTAAAACTGCCGATAGTTCTCTGGGCGATTTGCCGATTCTCGTCCAACGGGAATTTTTGACCAATCTCTTCAGGAATTATCTTCGGGGTATTGTTTTCGATCAAAATCGAGGCATTTTTTTCTGGTCGGTCAAGATCCTGAGCGATTTTAATCAAAAAATCATTGAGTTTTCCTTCATCTAAAGCATAGGCGGCGAAAACTTGATTGCGGCCAAAAAGTGCCCGAAATTGTTCTCTTAAAACCTGATTAAGACCGCCTCGGCGGCCAACTGCCAAAAGTCTGTTAAGAGATTCGGGATTTTTATCCTGGTAATTAATAGCCAGCTCCTCGGAACTAATGGAATAATCTTTATTATCCCAAGAAAAACTTAATTTCCCAGGCAGGGCATTTTGTTCTAAATCAAGCAGTCTTTTGTCAGCTTCGACACGGTTTAATCCACCAAAATTGGCCTGACCAAGAAAGGTGTGGGGCAAGATTTTATCTTCAAAAATAAGATTGAAAATAAAAAAAATCAAACTCACTAAAACCAACAAGCCGGCCAAACCAATACCAAGACCATGAGTAATTTTACTGGCTAAAAATTTTTTGATTAATTTTCGAGAGACATTTCTGATTTTATTGACCATTTAAAATTTCTTCTAAAATCGCTTTAGCTAATTTTTTTTCTTGCAAAGTGCCTTCTTGGGAATTGGTTAAATACAAATTGAGATGGCCACCAATTTCAATCGAGGCAGGTAAATATTCAGCCGGAACAGTAATCTTCTGTTTTACCCCTTCGGGGCCTTCGATTTCAATTTCCGCTAATTTTCCTTTTTTCGCCACTAATTTTGCTTCTAAACCTTTTATCGTCATATAATCCAATGTATAACATTCCACGAATTTTACTATTCACGAATTATCACGAATCGTAATTCGGATAGATTCGGGAAATAAAAATTCGTCGGAGTGTTATTCCTATTTTAAAAACTTCACTATCAACAAGGCGACAATGTTTAAGATTTTAATCATTGGGTTAATTGCCGGGCCGGCAGTGTCTTTGCAGGGATCACCGACCGTATCGCCAGTGACCGCGGCTTGATGAGCCGGGCTTCCCTTACCACCCAAATTGCCTTCTTCGATATATTTTTTGGCATTATCCCAGGCCGCACCGCCGGTGGTCATCGAAATCGCCACGAATAATCCGGTCACGATTGAGCCGACCAATACCCCGCCCAAAGCTTTGGCGCCAAAAATGAAGCCAACTAAAATAGGAACTAAAACTGGCAAAAGAGCGGGCAAAAGCATTTCTTTTTGGGCCGCTTTAGTGACAATTTCAACTGAACGGGCATAATCTGGTTTCGCCTTGCCCTCCATTAAACCCTTGATTTCCTTAAATTGCCGACGCACCTCTTGAACAACGGCGCCAGCGGCTTTACCGACGGCCGACATCGCTCTTGAGGCAAAATAAAAGGGTAAAAGTCCCCCAATAAAAAGTCCCACCAAAACATAGGGATCAGAAAGCAGAAATTGAGCGCCGCCTTTTATTTCTTGGGCATAGGCGGCAAATAAAACTAAAGCGGCCAGTCCGGCAGAACCAATGGCATAGCCCTTGGTAACTGCCTTGGTCGTATTACCAACGGCATCAAGTGGATCAAGATTTTTTCTCACATTTTCGGCTAAATCAGCCATCTCGGAAATCCCGGCAGCATTGTCAGAAACCGGCCCATAGGCATCGATGGCAATAATAATTCCCATCACTGAAAGCATGGCAAAGGCGGCTAAAGCTACGCCGTACAGGCCACCCAATAGATAGGAAGAAAGAACGCCGGCGGAGATGATTAAAATCGGCCAAGCAGTCGAAGACATTGAGACCGCTAGCCCTGTAATAATATTAGTTCCATGACCGCTAGTTGAGGCTTTGGCAATCGAAAGCACCGGCTGATATTTTTTAGAAGTAAAGTAATCAGTTATCAAAACCAAAAGGAAAGTGACAAAGAGACCAACCAAAGTCGGACCAAATAATTGCCAATCCTTCAAAATTAACCAAAACCCCAACGCCGATAAAATTCCGGCAATAATTAACCCTCGATAAAAGCCGGTCATAATATTTTTGGTTTTATCAGAAATCCAAATAAACAAGGAACCCAAAATAGAAGCTAAAATGGCGACTGCTCCCAAACCTAAAGGCAAGATGGTTTTGAATTGTTCTCCAAATAAAATATTTCCTAAAAGCATCGCCGCCACTGTCGTCACGACATAAGTTTCAAATAAATCCGCCGCCATACCCGCACAATCACCGACATTATCACCGACATTATCGGCAATCACTGCGGGATTGCGGGGATCATCTTCCGGAATCCCGGCCTCAACCTTGCCCACTAAATCGGCGCCGACATCAGCGGCTTTGGTAAAAATCCCCCCACCAAGTCGGGCAAAAATGCTAATGAGTGACCCCCCGAAACCAAGACCAATCAAAGCCGAAAGGTCTTTGGTTATGGCATAAAAGCCAGCCACCGCCAAAAGGGCTAAAGCCGCCACTAAAAAACCGGTTACTTGTCCAGATTTAGCGGCCACAGCAAAGGCGGCCTTTTGACCAGCTTGCGCAGCTTGGGCGCATCTGACATTACCTTTAGTGGCCATAAACATCCCAATGGCGCCGGCCGAAGCTGATAGAAAACCACCCAACAAAAACCCCAAAGCCGTCAGGCCGCCCAATTGCCACCAGATAATCACGGCTAAAATTATGGCAACTATCGCCACCACTAAGTATTGTCTTTTTAAATAAGCGCCGGCGCCTTCGGCAATGGCCGAGGCAATCTCTTGCATTTTTTGATTACCAGCCGGTTTCCTTAAGACCCAAAAAATAAGATAAAGCCCGTAGAGAATGCCCAAACCGCCGGCTAAAAGGGCCCATAAAATGAATTTGGGTTCTGGATTACAGGTTGAACACATGACTACTCCTTACTAAATTCCTCATATAATTTTAATGTTTGTTCCGCGGTTTTTCGCCAAGAATATTTTTTCGCCTGGATTTTGCCTTTTTCTATCAACTGCCCACTGACCACTTTATCACTTATCACTGTTTTTATTTTATCAGCAATCTCACTGGGTTTCGAGGGGTCAAAATATAAAGCGGCCTCTTGAAAAATCTCCGGCAATGAGGATTGATTAGAGGCAACCACTGGCGTTCCGGCCATCATTGCCTCCAGCCCTGGCAAGCCGAAACCCTCATAGAATGAGGGTAAGACAAAAACACTGGCAATTTTGTACCACGCCGCCAGTTCAACATCCGCAATAAACCCTGGCATTAAAGTATCCTTTAAAATCTCCTCGTTGTCAACTCTAAAATCTTTAGGAATTTTGCCAATTAAAACCAATTTAGCCGGCATTTCTTTTCTTAAAATGGCAAAGGCCTTAAGTAATCCTTCAATATTTTTATGCCGCCGAAATTGCCCGACATAAAGAATCACTGGCTCCTTATACCTCCTTATTTCTTCCACCTTTTTCTTATCCTTACTTATTATTTTGTCATCGACCGCTTCGTAAATTACCGCTATTTTCTCACTATCAATATTAAATGTTTTCATAATATCATTTTTCGTATTTTCGGAAACGGCAATAATTTTGCTCGAATTCTCGCAGGCCTTTTTTAAAATATAGCGAAAAGCCCATTGTTTGGCAAAGTTGGTCTTTCGGGCCGCTTCGGGATAAAAAAGCAACGTCAGATCGTGGATGGTGACAATAAATTTACCTTTGTATTTGACTGGATAATTAAAATTTAGAAAGTGAACAAGATCACATTTTTCTTTGGCGATAATCCCCGGCATTTTCGTCTGTTCGGCGAGGGAGTAATGCGGTATGTTTGTTATTTGGATTTTGAAATTTAGAATTTGTTTAGGATTTAGGATTTGGGATTTAGGATTTTTAAACTCGCGATAATCTTCATCGGTCATAAATAAAATGTACTGATTCACTTTATCAATTTCCAATAGGTTTTTAATTAAATTCTGGCTATATCGGCCAATGCCGGCGGCACTGGAGCGATATAATCTCGCGTCTATTCCTATCCTCATGATTGTGACTCCCGAAAGGTGTAAAGCTTATTCGCCAAAAAGTTCCAGATAGTAACAATGGCAGTGGCTAAGACTAATCCCCAGATGTCGTGCAATTTCAGGTGGTCAACCGCCAAAAACATGATGGTTGAATTTAAAACTAAACCAACAATTGAGATCGTTAAAAATTTAATAAATTGCTTGAGTTTACGAGGATCATTAGAACGAAATGTCCAGCGCCGGTTCCAGATGTAGGAATTCAAAACCGCTACTGAAAAGGACAATATTTTTGCCATGAGGTAAAAAAGGCCAAAAATCCTCGTCAGGCCTAAGTAAATTCCCCAATCAATAATTGTTGACGTTACGCCAACAATCCCAAATTTTACAAACTGCCGGACGCCTCGGCGGTGGATTAAGTTCATCCCGTTAGAGATAGGAAGCGCTTTAATCTATTTTTCAGATAGCGCTTGCCCCGTTAGAAATCTGTGTTTCTAACGGGGCTTGCCCATTCCTGTTTTTAAATATTTTTCTCTTGTATAAGCATCTTTTTGATTAAGACAGGCTTCGTAATAGATAACCGTAAATGGACCTCTATTCTTAGTCCACGTTGATAAACCGAGATTGTGTTCTTCAAAGCGCTTCCGTAAATCATTCGTTGTGCCTGTATACCACTTTTTATCTTTTATACTCTGTAGAACATATGTATAAAACATTCTGTTATCTCTAACGGGACTCATAGGGCAACTATACCTTAAAAAAATGCAAAATGCAAAGGTCAAAACTCAAAATTAAGAAAAAATGTCTTTTTCTCCCATTATTCAGCACACCTAACCCACTTCGATTAAAATTTAATCGATGTTTACGAGTACTTTAGAATCGAAAAAGCCCCGCCTATGGCGGGGCTTGAGATGAGTCGGTTGCTTGAAAATAGTTACTGGGGCCAGGGGTACGGCCGGCGGTCGTGGATCAGACCGGCGACGTCGTAGGCGGGGTGGTGCAATAACTGTTGTTGTTTGGCGTCTGAGACCGCTGATTTCAGAATCTCATCGAGAATCGGGTACCGCTTGAGTAGCTCCTCAATCCAATCCAGCTGGGGTTTGACCATGGCGGGATCCGGGATGGTTCCTTCAAGACGTGCGACCAAGATGCTTTTTTCCTGTAGGTCCCACCAGCAGTGAAGGAAGCGGTCGGCTGAAGCGGCCGCGAATGTCTTACCCGAGGCATCGAGTACCAAGTGTTCAGAGCCCTTCTCGTAAGCTCTGACATCAAAGACCAAGAGCACTTCGCCGCCATCAAAGAGTCGATAAAGCGCCAATTCACAAATATCGACTTCATGATGATCGAGCTTCAAGCCCCAACCAGTTTGTTCGGGCGGTTGATGACCGGGAGGGCAGGATTGTTTCAGTTCAGTAATCAGGTCCTGAAATGTGTTTGGTCGGGCACCTTCGGAGATCAAGCCCCAAAGTTGGGCGGTTCCAGCTGCCACATCTATCATCAGGTGAAGTTGAGGTGCCGTTTCCATCTCTTTTCTCCTGTCAAGACGTCTATGGAAACTATACCAAAAACCCCCTGAAATTTCAAGCCCCCGAGTACTTTTATACTGGTTTGGAAATATTCCACATAATTTCAAAAAGAGAACTCATCATCGCAGCAGATTCACGAGATCCGATTATAAATCCGAAATTTTCTTTTTTAGTACTGATAAAGACGACTTTATCGTCGTAAACCATCACTATCGATGGAAAATTGACACTCGCCGGCGCAAGACGGCTTTCGCGCAGAAGTTTGGCATCGGTGTGACTGGAATATCCCTCTTTTTTATCGTCAATTTCCCCTTTTTGATCATTAACTGCCCTCAAATAAATATGCCGACGAATCCTTTTGACAACATATTCTTGGGCGAATTCTTTACCGACCGATTCAAAAACCGCTTTTACTGATACAAATTGGAGCATTTTTTTACTTTGGCATTTGAGAGTTTCTCCGTAAATTGCTTTAAGCCCATCCACTCCTTCATAAAACCGCAGTTTTGGCCGGTGGTATTTGCTCCTCATCACTGATTCAATTTCTGGCATAAGTTCGTGGGCTTTTTTTAAATTCTCGCTCATTTTCTCAATGAAATTTTCTGGCGAGTGGGCCACAAAATAAGTTATTCGCCCCTGCTGAATACTTCCCATTAAACCATGCTTAAATAAAGTCCGTGCAACATCATAGATTGTTCCTCGATTGATGCCGGTGTAATTTGCCAAATCCGACGCCTTAGCTTTACCCAATTCCAAACTGGCCAAATACAAAGTGGCCTCTTTATTTGATAACCCCAGTTGTTGTAATTCTTCGGTGTTCATTGTTATGGAAAACTTTCTACAATTATTATAACTTATTTCGAGGTGAATGTCAAGAGTTACATATAAGGTTAGAAATAGCTATTTATCCGTTATCTATCATCGTTAGATGCCATTACTATTGACATTTTGCAGTATTATTGCTACAATTATACGTTCCCAAGGGTAGTTCAACCTTGGAAAAGCAAATTGACAACGGAGGAAGACTGAAATGGGTACGGAGAAACAAACTAAGTTTCAGTTGATGCAGTCTTTCAACTATGCTCTTGCTAACCTACAAAATCAAGCAGTGGACCATCCAGAGCACTTGGGCGCTATGGTTGATGCCCTTCGGAAGCTAGTCAGAGATCCTAAAGAAGTTTCTGAGCATCTTCGAGAGTCAAGGAGATTCATCGGGCCTCCAGAAAACCTCCAAAAGTGGTTCGGGATTCAGATAGCCAAATACGATAACTTGGATATCGCTCGCGAATGCGGCATAAGCAAGGGTAAATTCAGGGATATGATGGCGAAAGCAGGCCGCCAATTCGTTTACCGCGATGACCTGGCGATTATCGGCCTCACTACTCCAGTATTGGTCCCATACGGCCTTCGCCCAGAGTTCTGGATCGAAATCTGTGAGATTGACAATTACCTCGACAAAGAGGAAAAATGGCACAATATTTATAAAGAATTGGAAAAAGGAACGATAATCGCAATTCAAGGACAATTCGGCGAAATATTCCACGAACAAGGGTATCTTAATGAGCTCGATCGTGAGCTCGAACAGGGGGCTTCATTTGAAGAATGCGCGGCGGCGCTCTGCGTGCTTGGCCCATCTATATTGGCACGGCACTGGGTGAGAATTCGGGGGTGGATAGATTCCAGAGGTGAGGCTCTTGCTTATCTTTGTTTTTGGGATGATAAAGAAGATGAACACTGCATCCTCAAAGAGGGTGTTGGCCACAATCCGTACGCTCTAGCCACACGCGGCAAGTTCAATGGACCTTCCAAAAAGCCCAAGCCAAAGAAAAAGCTAGCTCTTGCCATTGAAACTTCTGATGTCTCTGGAAACCGAATCAAACATGCCAGCTGTGGCGATTGAGTTAATCCAATAGTCCACGCTGTCAGCGCCGCCCGATGGGGCGGCGCTTTTTGTTACGAGTACTTCCCGCGAATCAGATTCCACAACCCACCTCAACCCCACTTCGTAGGTGGGTTTTTTTGGTTCAGGGCTTGACCCTGCTAGAATTACTTCCTGCAAAAGGGACTGCGTCACAACTAACAGGAGCGCAATCTACAGGGTCTGCGGGGTGAACTGAACTCTGTTCTAGTTCACCCCTTGACAAACTCTATTTCCGTGCTATACTATAATCAAGATCGGGTAGGTCGCCGAACTGCAAGACAGTGAATTGCACTTAAGCGATCCCCGATTTTTATGATGCTAATGCAGCTGCATTATTAGAAAGCAATTTTGAGAATATCTTTAATAGTTATTTTTCTATTGGCCTTCTTAGCTCGGTAGGCTTCGATTGCTATTTGATGAGCGAGTGATTTTTTGCCAATATGCCGGAAGGAGATATCGCGAGAATCAAAATTTTTCTGATGACGGCGCAAGAGCTCAAGTAAAAATTGCTTGATCACTTTATCATGGCCAAGATATTCGTGATCAATAATGATTTGATCAATCGATTTAAGAAAATTTTGGATTAGAAGGAATGTCAAAATCGCGAAAGTCTTATACACAACATATTTGGTATGCCTGCCTTTCGGAAAATTTTTTGCAAATATTTCTTATCTCGAGACAAAAAAATAATTGAATACGTTTTGCCGTTAGCAAAGGCAACAACAGTTGGCTTACTAGTGTATTCAATTCTGCCGCTCTGATCAATTTCGATCTTCACTCTAGTACTTTCCCCGATAAATTCAAGCTATAATAATTCTTCTAATATTTTATTAGTTTTTTCGCCCTCGTAGAGCAAAACCTTCATCCCAAGAGCGGCAGCCGGCGTAATTCGGTCGGGATGATCGTCGAGGTAGAGAATCTCTTCGGGTTTGAGCTGAAGCCTTTGAGCCGCCAGCATGTAAATTTTCGGGTCTGGTTTTTTTAAAGCTTCCGAGTGCGAAATAACCAAACAATCAAATAATTTATCCAGTCCTGGCTTAAACAAAAACTCATCCATATATTCTTTGCCGGTGTTGGTAATCAACCCGATTTTATATTTTGTTTTCAATTCTTTGATAATTTTAATAAGCTCGTGATTTAAATGATCGGCATCAAATAAATAACGATGCCGAGAAGACAATTCAACGTTAAAAAGTTTGGATGTAGCCTGCAAGAATTCGTCTTCGGAAATTTTCCCTAAATTATGCTGGTTAATTAGCTCATAATATTCTGGATAATCAGTTACCGAACCTTTAAGATCTATGGCTTTGTTGACAGGCGCTTTGAATTCGGCGAAGATTCCCCAAAAATCAAAAACAATGGCTTTGATATTTCCGTAACTCATCTATACTTTCCCCTCATCAAATTCCACTTAATAATTATGAGTTCTTTTAAGGTTTTCAGCGCGGCGGATTTACGGACGGTTGAACCGGTTGAATCATACCAGTCGACCGCGACTTCTTTGATTTGATAACCGCGATGTTTAGCAATCGCCAGAATTTCCATATCAAACCCCCAGCGCATGATGGTTTGTTTGGGGAAAATATCTTCGGCCGCTTTCGCCGAAAAGAGCTTAAACCCGCACTGGGTATCAACCATATCTAATCCCAATAATACCCCACTCAGCCAATTGCCAAAACGGGATACCATCCGACGAATCAACGGCTGTTTGATCTTTATTGAATCCGCTTTTAGATATCTTGAGCCAATAATGACATCGTACTTTTCAGGGGCCGAAGGGGCGTCTTGAGCGAAATGCCGGTCGAGGCCGCGCTCCGATTTCAGCGAGCCAGGCGCGAGCTGATTCGGAAGCGGCTGAGTAGGTTGGTTAGGGTGGCTGGAAGCGAAAGATGCCCCGAGGCCATTTTTAGCATAATCCCATAATTTTTCGATTTCTTCGATATCCGTCGAATTATCAGCGTCCATGAACAACCGCCAATCGCCTTTGGCCTCGAGCATCCCCTGCTTGACGACCGCGCCTTTACCGCGATTTTCTTTGTTATCGATGAGACGGAAATTCCCCGGTGAGTTAAAGCCCTCGGGACATCCCGCTCGCTTTCGGTGACCCACTCCAGCCCTGTCTCGAACTGCGTTCGGGACGCCCCCACTTCGCTCGGGGATATCCCTTCGGGCTTTGTTTAAATCTACCATCAATTCCCCAACCACCTCCGCCGTCCCATCACGCGACCCATCATTAACCACGTACACCTCGTAGGTGTACTTCTGATTCTTAAAATAGTCCCTTAACTTCTTTAATGTCTCCTGCAGGCGTTTTTCTTCATTATAGGCCGGAATAATTACTGACAAGAACATAATGAAAATTTATTGAGTATATTTAGCAATGATCTCTTTGTAGGTATCAAAGGCTGCTCGCGGCTCACCTGGCACCCAAGTGCCAGATTTCTTTTGTTCGACTTGAACAATCCCGTAATAATCGGTGTAACCTTTACCGGAATTAGGCGAGTCCAAGAGTTCTAAAACCAGAAAACCTTTCAGGCCCGCACTCACGGTCCAATCAGCCATTTTTGGGATATAATCGGCCTGCTTTTTTTCGGGCTGGCCTTTCTGGCCCCTGTCTCCTTCTGGCCGGTAATTAATCTCTGCCAAAATCAAGGGTTTGTCAAAACTCTTAAGTTTATCAATAAGTAAGCTACCATTGGTTAAGGTCTTATCGCCCATTAAACCCATATCCGAAAACCAATCCCAACCAATAATGTCGTAGTCAATCCCATCTTTTTGGAGTTTATCGAGGAAACCGACGTGGAGCCATTGACTGGTAACCACCCGGTAGGCGGCTGGGTCTGCCTTATGGACGCCGGCCGAGGCGCCTTTAATCCAATCGCGAGTTCTCTCATATTTTCCGGGATCATAATCCTCGTCTTTTTCCCCACTAAATTGACCACCCTTAATCGCATTGCCACTGGCTTCGTTCATAATTTGATAATATTTGATTTGACCTTTATAGTGGCTGGCGATCCGATAGGCGTTATCGTAACCGTCTTTATAAGGATCCTTGACATCTTCGAACTTGGTGCTCGGTTCAATGACAAGATAGGTGTCGAGACCTGCTTTTTTGAGATAGTTGATAATTTCATCATGATATTTAAATTGGTCAGGAGCGTCATAGCTCCAGGAAAGGCGCGCCCATTTGACGCCTAAATTGGTGGCTAGGGCAATTTGCCCCAGCCAGATTTCATCAATATATTTACCTAAACCCGTTGGCCTCATGGTTACTCCCCACATAAAAGGTTCTTTGTAATTTTCGGCCGTGACTTTTTCGGTTTTGCCAATGGAAAAGTTTGATCTCGCCAGATATTTCCAAGCAAAATAGCCACCAACCACCCCAACAATGATGGCGATTAAAATAATAAAAAAGTTCTTCATATCCCTCCAATGTATGACACTCCACTAATCTTTTTTTCACTAATCATCCCTAATCTCTAATTCGGATAGATTCGGGAAAGAAAGATTCGTCGGAATGTTTTACCTTATATTTCTATTGTACTGGATGTTGGTCAAAACGCCAAATATACATGGTTTGACTAACAATCTCATCGGGAGCATACTTCTCGACCCAACTAAAGTCGTAGTCATATTTAATTTTGAGCTGATGGGCACAGATGACGACCACGTCATTAACTGGAGTCGTGGGCCCACCTTGACTCGACGAGGCAGGCAAAAATTCCGCCTGCACGCCGTAATATTTAAAAGCATCCAGGTTCCAACAATAGGTATAAACGTGATTAATTCCTTGGGCTTCGGCCCAATGACCAAACCTTTTCATGTTTTGGTTCCAGTCTAAATTTGAGTCAATGAGGTGATTGATGCCACCTTTGGGCCCGCCCGCGATTTGGTTAAAATAAGCGATAAAATGAGGAAAGGCCAAAGCCCCAAAAGCAACATGAAGGATAACCAGACCGGCAACAACGGGCTTGAGAAAAAAATTGGTGGTTTCGGCCAGCCGGGAAATAAAAATAAATAAAAGTGGCAAAACCGGCAAGATATGGCGAATACCAATATCGATTTTGCTTGTCATTGAGATGCCCAAAAATAAGACTGGCGGTAAAATTATCAGCGATTCTTCCAGAAAACCTTTCTTGGGTTTGCCGAAAATGAGGGCGAGTGCCAAGAGGATCAGGCTGGGCACAGTCAGTTTATACCACAAAACTAAAGGAAAATAATACCACCAACCAGCGAAGTTGATTTGGCCATTAAGATAATTCCAGTGGCCAACGGTATTATGGTCAACGAGGATGGCATAACCTTGAAGGAACTTATTTATCGGCGCCAAAAACAGCGGTGAAGAAAGATCCGCTCTCATTGAAAAAAGA
>Ga0315280_10003793_pt1 | contig 22867 bp, 22 predicted proteins | sample YL17G06_40_MG_FD_203697 | JGI IMG/M metagenome (GOLD analysis project Ga0315280, IMG submission 203697) | Sediment microbial communities from Yellowstone Lake, YNP, Wyoming, USA - YL17G06_40 | ecosystem: Environmental > Aquatic > Freshwater > Lake > Sediment | place: USA: Wyoming | collected... | reverse complement strand
GAGCGGGAGTAATTCAGCGGTAGAATGCCAGCTTCCCAAGCTGGACGTCGCGGGTTCGATCCCCGTCTCCCGCTCCAATTCGTTTCCTCGTCCCTCCCTCAGATCAACGGCGAGAGTGAAGCTGTCCAGCCGAAGGGTGGTTATTTCCACCGGACAGGTGAGTGACCAATCACCTCAACCGTTTGCCGGTGCTGGTCATAACGAGTTTCCCGTGTTTCACTCCGCGTAGGCTCAGGAGGCGGTCGGCCAGCCGCTGTAGCTCCGAGCCTCGACCCTTGACAACGATGACTTCCAGGCAGTTCCGCGAGTCGAGGTGGACATGCGTCGTCGCCAGCACCTTCCCGTGGTAATGGTGCTGGGCTTCAATTAGCCGCTCCGAAAGCTTGGGCTGATGGTGGTCGTAGACGAGGGTTATAGTTGCAACGATAACCCTGTTCTCGGCAACGTCGACCATTACCGAGTGGTCGCGGACCAAATCCCGAATAGCCTCTGAGCGGCTTCCATAGCCCTTTCGCGCAATCGCCCGATCGAACCTGGCAAGAAGTTCGCGGTCTAGGGAAATACCCGTTCGCACGAGAGATGACATAGTCAGTCCTTCACGATTTGCCAAGGCAGTGCATCGGGAGCGATCCCGCACCGATCTTGGCGCCGTGCCCAGCGAAGATTGAGAAGTCCCGAGGGGCGTTCGTCCGCAAGTTTCGCCAAAGACCGATTTACTCGCCCCTCTAACCCTCCGAGTCCGCTGATCCCGCAGTTCCTCAGCATGCAGGTGGCTCCATGGTAGCAGCGAATGGCCCTTTTCTGCCAACTGAACACACTGACAATGCGGTGGCCCCTGCTAGCGCAAGCGAACGGATTGACAGTCTTGTTAGCGCAGTGTAGTATTACGTTTTGCAGAATCGTGCTACCGCCCTTAGGAGAGACCCCATGAGAAAGTCCGCCTCCCTCACGGCTGTCATTGTACTCGGATGTTCGCTGGCGATGGCAGCAGATTTCGACCTGCACGTTGTCGATCCGCAGGGGGCAGTTGTCGCGGGTGCTGTCGTGCAAATCCGGTGTGCCCGCGCGGACGGGAGAAGCATTGAGGCAACCACCGATGAGACCGGCAGCGTTCGAGCTCGGTGCGAGCTGCCTGCCGACATCCGCGTGACCTCACCGGGCTTTGATCCCCTCGTTCGGAGGGTGGATGCGATCCTTGCGGAAGGATTGACGCTGAGGCTGAGCCCGGCGCTGCTTCACACGACGGTCGATGTGGTCATCCGCGAATTGCCTGGCTTGGAACCAAGTGTGGGGAGCGCAGTAGCCATCGAGCGGAATGGGGCGCGGACAGTGTTCGACGCCGTAGAGAAACTGGTGCCGGGTGCTTACGTCACGCGGCGCGGCGTGATGGGATACGGCATCGCCACGAACGGCACCGGTGTGGTGTCCATTCGTGGGATTGGGGAACAACCTAATGCCGGAGTCCTAGTGGTGGTGGACGGCCGGCCTGACTACCAGGGACTATTTGGGCATCCCTTACCCGACTTCTACAGCCTCTCCGACGCGGCCAATGTGAGTGTCACGGAAGGCCCTGCCTCGGTGCTTTATGGAAGCAATGCCATGGGCGGAGTCATCGAGGTGAAGCCTTCATACCCCCATCACGGGTTTGACACCCGGCTGACGTCCAGCCTCGGCTCGTACTGGACCGGACAGCACCGGTTATCGCATGGGGCGAGACTGGGGCGGGGCTTCTATGCGCTGACGGCTGGAGTCTCGCACACAAATGGCGACCGTCCGAACTCCGCATTCCACAGCCAGGATGGCACCGTTGCCCTTGGATACGACCTCTCACCCATTTGGAAGGCATCGCTAGAAGGGCGGTACGGACACTTTCACGTTGAGGATCCCGGGCCGGTGAGTGCGCCGCTTCAGGACAGCTTCGCCGCAGTGGGGCGGGGCGGCGTCAGCCTGGGCTTCGACAACTCCAAGGAACGGACCTGGGGGTACGCCCGCATCTATTCGAGCCACGGCCGCAACTTCATCACCGATGGTTTCCGTTCGGTTGATAGCGCCACCGGGGTGCGGGTTCAGCAGAGCTTCATGGTGAATCCTCGTTTCACGCTGGACGGGGGATCCGATGTTGTGGTGTATGGGGGCCGGGCGCGGAATGTGGCGACGCAAGTGGATTTCGGCGAGCATCACCTGACCGCGGCTGCGGGCTTCAGCCGAGCGCAGTGGACTCCCTTCTCCCGTTTGAGGCTGAACGCGGGTGTCCGGTACGAACACAATTCCGCTTACGGCGGCATTGTGGTGCCGGAGTGGGGAGCGGTCATCAGGCTTTCGAGCAACTACTCGCTGGCTACCTCCATCGCGCGTGGATTCCGCAATCCCACTTTGCGGGAGCTTTACCTGTTCCCTGCGCCGAACCCGCTGCTGAAGCCTGAACGCCTGTGGAACTACCAAGCGACCTTCCAGGCGCGGCCGCGCAACAGTTTGAAAGCATGGACGACGTTCTACTACGCGGACCTCAGCAACTTGATCGTCACGACCGGGCGTTTTCCGCTTTTGGCCCTCTCGAACGCCGGGAGGGCTCTTAATCGAGGGCTGGAAGCAAACGCTTCCTGGAAGCCATTGCCTCGGCTCAGCTTCAATTCGGGTTATGCCTATTTGCGCTCCACCAACCTGGCGCCTTATGTGCCACAGCACAAGTTGAACTATTCGCTCGATTGGGAGGTGGGGGCGACCTTCCTGCATTTTGGGGGGATGACTGTGGGCCCCACCTGGGCCGATCCCGGCAGAGCGCAACAACTGGGGGGATATACGGTAGCCACGCTCAAGGCCACTTTTCCACTCGAGCGCCCTTACAGTTTCTTCTTGATGCTGGATAACCTCTTCAACCGCCGCTATGAGGTCGTGGCGGGTTATCCGATGCCGGGAATCAACGCCCTGGCGGGATTCAGCGTTCACTTCTGAGTGCCGAGATGCCCCGCAGCAACCTTCGCGCGATGGTCGTCAGTGCGGCGATGGGTGCACTGGCCCTGACCTTGCCTGTCGTTTTTCATGCCGTGGGGTTAGGGAGCAAGTTTCTACCCATGCTGCTTCCTCTGTTGCTGAACGGATTCCTTGTGCCATGGTCATGGGCCGTCCTTACCGGCGCCACTATGCCCCTGGTTTCTGCGTTGCTGACGGGCATGCCACCTCTCTATCCACCCGTGGCTCTGATCATGTCTTGCGAGGGGGTGATGCTGGGCGGAGTGGCTGCAATCGTGTACCGCGCCAGCCGGCCTCGGGTTTGGCCTGCGCTCCTCGCCGCCATGGTCTCCGGTCGGGCTGCCTCCTTCGCACTGATCTGGATTCTGGCGAAATATTTTGGGCTGCCACCTGTGCTGGCCTCGTTCGCGACGTTTCTCCAGAGCCTGCCGGGTGTGGCTCTGCAGTTGACTGTTGTCCCCCTGGTAGTTCGAGCGCTATCCAAGAGAAGAAGTCTTCTATTTGCTGATGACCACCAACCCGAAGCGAAGCTACTTCAATAACCTCGCCGCACAGTGGGATTATCTGCATGAGTCGGCAGAGGCTCTGGCGAAGGTTCGCCAATTCGTGGAGTCTGGCAAAAGGCAAGGCGCCAGTCACATTTTGGACGTCGGCTGCGGCACCGGCGTTCTCCTGCCATGGCTGCTGCAGATCTATCCCGCTGCAACCTGCTTCCTGGAACTCGACTTCGCCATGGATATGCTGAGGGAAAATGTCCGCAAGTATCCAGACACGCGCGTCTCTCGGGTATGCGCTGACGCCCAAACGTTACCCTTCCGCGAAGAATCGGTCGACTTGGTTTTGTGTTTCGGCGTTCTGCCCCACCTGGGAGGCAGCCTAGCGGCGCTTACTGGACTACTCCGCGTCTTGAAACCCTCCGGCGTGTTCTGCGTAGGACATCTGATGGGCAGCCAGGAACTGAACGCCTTTCACAACAGCTTGGGCGAACCCCTCGCTGGTGACACCCTGCCTCGCGCCCAGGACCTGGCCGAAATGCTGCACGGCCTCGGCACCACCGGCGTCCACGCTGAGGAACGGCCTGACTGGTACCTCGTGCGCGCAGAGAAGGTGGGTTTGTGAGGTTTGCTCGATACACCGCGGCTTGCTGCTTGCTGGGTGCGGCAGTGGGGGTCGCGTTTGTGAATGCCCCCGTCTGGCTGCTGAGGGCCGTGCTCTTAGGCTTCTTGCTTCGCGCCATGCTTTGGAGTGGACTAGGGCGAGCCGTGCGTGCGGCTTTGCCCGTGTTGGTTTTCGCGGCGGCGCTGGTCTTCGTACAATGGGTTTCGCGATCGCCCCTTACTCTACTCCCCCTGAAGGTGGTGGCGGTTTTCTTGTTCACCACCGTAGCCTTTCGAATCTTGCCGTGGGCCAGTCTGGCCTCGTGTGCGCGTCCCGGCTCTCTGCTGCAAACGCTGGTTCTTTTCGCACTGTTCGTCCGACACTTCGCGCATATTTTTACCGGTGAGGGACTCCGCATGTTTCGCGCCAGAGCTTTGTGCATCAGCAAACCCTGCGGCCGCGGGGCCTTCCACTCGCTCGTGTGGGCGCTCGCAGCTTTCTTTAGCCGATCGATAGTGCGGGCCGAACGCTTCTATGCGGCTCAATGGCTGCGCGGATGGGCAGAATGAGGCCAGTACTGGAGGTAGAAAACCTCTCGTTTAGCTTCGAGCAGGGAAAGCCCTGTTTGCGCGACATCTCATTTCAAGTGTTTGAAGGCGAGTGCGTCGGCATTGTGGGGCCTAACGGCGCAGGCAAGAGTACCCTCCTCTGGTGCCTGCTGGGACTGCTCAAGTCCAACGGGTCGATTCGCTTGTTCGGTGAAAAAGTTTCAAAGCGCAGCCTGGCGCGGGTGGGAGTGGTCTTCCAGAACCCGGAGGACCAGTTGTTCATGCCCAGTCTGATGGAGGATCTTACTCTCCCGCTCATCAACCGTGGTCTGCCGAGAGAGGCGGCCAGAGGGCGGGCGCTGGAAACTCTCCGCCTGATGGGTCTGGCTGATTTGGCAGAGCGTTCCGCAACGCAGCTCAGTCTAGGCGAGCGGAAGCGGGCGTCCATCGCGGCCGCGCTCGCCGGGTCGCCCGAACTTCTTCTGCTGGACGAACCCACGGCTGAGTTGGACGGCCGATCAGAGAGGCAGCTCAAGGGCGCACTGTGGCAATTGCCGGTGGCGCGCGTCATTGCGACTCACCATGTGGAGTTTTTGCGGGAGATAACCACCCGGACGTTGGTCCTGTGTGACGGAAGGATCGTCTCCGAGGGACCAACCCGCGAGCTTCTCGCGAACGAATCGCTACTCGAGGAAGCCGGCCTGATTTGAGGGGCGAGCGTTTGTGTGTTGAGCGGCAAGCGGCGGGTTCGGTCCCCAGGCTCCGCTCTGACTTCCTTCCACGCCATCTTGACTCTGTTCCGAAAATCTGCCGTTTCCTAGAGGGGCTGAGTGGGATAGACTTTGCTCCCCGGAGTCACAGAAGTTCTCGAAGGGAGCGGCCCGATGCCGAACGCAAAGGACGTTATTGTGGGTATCGATATGGGGGGAACTAGCCTCCGCGCGCTGGTGGTGAATTCGGAGAACGAAATCCTCGCTGTGGAGAAGGCTCCCACGAATCTAGCACAAAAGCCTGACCGGCTCATTGGGGACTTAGCTGCCTTGGTTGAGGACGTGGTGCAAGCAGCCGGACTCAAGCGGTCGAACCTCCGCGCGGTGAGCATTGGAGCCCCGGGAGCTGTAGACCCTGTTCACGGTGTGGTGTACCACGCGCCCAATCTCGGATGGGACAAAGTCCCGCTGGGTCCGAAGTTGGGAAAGTTGCTGCACGTCCCGGTGCTGGCAGAAAACGACGTCAACGTCGGAGTAGTGGGTGAACACGCCCTAGGCGCCGGCCGAGGAGCGCAAGAACTCGTGGGCATCTTTGTAGGGACGGGCATCGGCGGCGGCATCCTCATTAATGGGCGGCTTTACCTCGGCTCGCGTGGAGCCGCAGCAGAGATTGGCCACATGGTGGTGAAGGTGGACGGGCCGCGCTGCGGCTGCGGCAACCGCGGATGCGTCGAGGCGCTGGCCAGCCGCACGGCGATGGAACGCGACGTGCGCGCGGCCATCAAGAGAGGCGAGAAGAGCGTCGTCTTGAAGCTCATGAAAGAGCGCGGCAAGGAACGTATGACCAGCAGCATCATCCAGAGGGCACTCAAGAAGCACGACCCCGTCATGGGCAAGGTGATGAAGCGGGCTCAGTACTACCTGGGTATCCTGGTCGCCAATGTCGTGAACTTCCTGGATCCGCAATGCGTGGTGATTGGCGGCGGGATCACGGAGCGGCTGGGTGAGGATTTTGTGGCGCCCATCCGCGAGACCGCTTACGAATGTTTCCTGCGTCGCCACGATGCCAAGCGCGTCAAGGTTGTGCCGGGCGTCTTGGGTGACAACGCAGGACCACTCGGGGCCGTGGTGCTGGCCCGGCAGCGGCTGGGTGAAGCGCGGTGAGAGATTTCAGGAAAAGGCTGGCTTCCAGCCGCCACGCGACGTTTGGAAACTGCCCGGTCTGGGAGGAGATGAATGAGACGACTGTGCGTCCTGACCTTGGGATTGCTTCTTGCGGTTTCGGCGGGCTGGGCGGAGGAAAAACCCGTTCAACCCGTCACCACGATGGCAGTAAAAGTCGGGCGGCTACTCGATGTTCGTTCGGGAGAATATCGGGAACATCAACTGATACTGATCGAAGGCGACCGCATCCGTGAGATGGGGAGCGAGCGCGAACTTCTGTCGCGCCTCCCATCGAACGCGCGCGTGGTGGACCTCTCCTCGTATACGGTGCTCCCGGGGCTGATTGACACTCACGTGCACCTCACGTTTTCGCCCGACCAGATGGGTTACAAGAGCCTAGGCATCTCCGTACCTCGCGAGGCCCTCCTGGGCGCGCGGAATGCCCGCTTGACACTGGAGGCGGGCTTCACGACGGTGCGCAACGTGGGTGCCAGCGGCTATTCGGATATTGCCTTGCGCGACGCGATCGATGCCGGCAACGTCCCCGGCCCGCGCGTTCTCGCCTCCGGACCCGCCCTCGGCATCACCGGAGGCCACTGCGACGACAATCTGCTGGCTCCGGAGTTTCGCCATAAGGCAGAGGGGGTCGCGGACGGCGTTCCAGCCGTCCTGGCGAAGGTGCGGGAGGGCGTCAAGTACGGCGCGGATTTCACCAAGATTTGCGCCACTGGCGGAGTGCTCTCCAGGGGCGACAATCCCGAGTCGGAGGAATACAGTCCCGAGGAGATGCGCGCCATCGTGGAGGAAAGTCACCGGCTGGGGCGCAAGGTCGCGACGCACGCGCATGGCGCGCGGGGCATCAAAGACGCCGTCCTCGCCGGCGTCGACTCCATCGACCACGGTAGCTTCGTCAACGAGGAAGATATCCGGCTGATGAAGCAGCGCGGCACCTACCTTGTGCCCACGGTGTACCTGGCGGATTGGCTTCTGGAGAACTATCAGAAACTCGGCCTCACCGAGGACATGGTGACCAAAGCGAAGTTCGTGTTGCCCGCGGCGCGCCAGAACATCGCCCGAGCTTTCCGCGAGGGCGTGAAGGTTGCTTTCGGGACGGACGCGGCGGTTTACCCGCACGGGCTCAACGCGCGGGAGTTCGCCGTGATGGTGAAGCTCGGCATGACGCCGCTGGCGGCCATCCAGTCGGCTACCGTCAATGCCGCGGATCTGCTGGGCTGGTCCGACCGCGTCGGCACGCTGGAAGCCGGCAAGTTCGGCGATTTGATTGCCGTTGAGGGCGACCCGCTCAAGGATGTAACCCTGCTGGAGAACGTGAAGGTGGTCATGAAGGGCGGGGAAATCGTGAAAGGTGCATCACCCGCACAGCGATGACCCGGGCTAATCTGCATTTTCCTGCGGCCTAGCGGTATTAGACGCATTCCGACTTAGCCTGATGAAGGGTACAGACATGCAACGCAGCGACTATGGCCGAATCGCCCTACTCCTGATCCTGGTCCTGGTGCTTTATTACGTGATCCGTATCCTCCAGCCCTTTTTCTCCGCCCTGGTCTGGGCGGCGATTCTGGCGACCGTTTTCTATCCCTTCTTCCAGCGAATTGCCCGCTTGGCACGAAGGCCGAGCCTGGCGAGCGCTCTGACCTGCGTGCTGCTCACCGTGGCCCTGGTGCTTCCCGTCCTGGTGCTGATTCTCCTGTTGGCGGGCGAGTCAGTGGGCGCCTATCGTATGCTCGAGGAGCGCATCAAGTCGGGAGGAGTGGGCGGCTTCAGCGCACTCCGCAATACTTCTTCCTACCAATGGCTGCTGGGGAGGATGAGCGACCTGGGTTTGCCTGAGCCGGACTTGAGCGCCGCGGCGATGAGGGCCATTCGGGCCGTGAGCGAATTCCTCGTGGGTCACAGCGCTTCGGTGCTGTCGGGTTTCACACGCTTTGCGATCAACTTCCTTGTGATGCTCTTCGCCCTTTATTACCTCTTTCTCGAAGGTCCGGGGCTATTGCGGGAACTTCGTCAACTGAGCCCGCTTCGTCCTGAGCACGAAGAAAAGATCATCGACAAGTTCCGGGGGATTGCGCGGGCCACTTTCGGGGGAAGTCTGCTGACCGCCCTGATTCAGGGCGCCGCGGGTGGCTTGGTCTTCCTGATCTTCGGCTTGCCGTCGCCTTTACTTTGGGGCGCGGTGATGGCATTTCTCTCTTTGGTTCCCGTGGTGGGGACAGCGCTGGTTTGGGGCCCGGTGGTGGTCTATTGCCTTCTCACCGGCGCGGTTTGGAAAGGAATCGGCCTGCTCGTCGTTTTTGGCGGGGTGGTGGGATCGGTGGACAACATCCTGAAGCCGATCTTGATCCGGCGCGGCACGGAGATCAACACGCTTCTGATTTTCCTGAGCGTTCTGGGCGGCGTAGCGGTCTTCGGCTTTCTGGGCTTCGTGTTGGGTCCATTCCTTGTCACCATCCTGTTTGTACTCATCGAGATCTACAAAGTCGAGTTTCGTCACGAGTTGGGCGAGAAAGTTGCCTCCTGATACTCCGCCTCGCGGACCTCCGGGCGAGAAGCGTACTGCAAGGAGACGACAAGGGTGGGCGACTTTTCGGGAGAATCGTATCGAATGATTGACCGTCGTGAATTCATGGCCCTTACGGGCGGCGCAGTCACCGCAATGCTGCTGGGGGCAAGATCGTTGATGGGACATCCGGCAGCAAACCCGCCGTCTCTCCGCGAAAGGCTAGCGGCGGACCCGCAACGCCCTCAGTATCATTTGCTGCCATCCGGAAATTGGATGAACGATCCGAATGGGCCAATCTTCTGGAAGGGCCAGTACCACATGTTCTACCAGCACAACCCCAACGGCGCTTTCTGGGGGACGATGCACTGGGGGCATGCGGTAAGTCCTGACCTGGTGCACTGGAAGCATCTGCCCATTGCCCTCGCGCCTACGCCCGGTGGAGCTGACAAGGACGGCTGCTTCTCCGGCTGCGCGGTTGACAATCATGGAGTGCCCACGCTCGTTTACACCGGCGTCTCGCCGGAAGTCCAATGCCTTGCGACGACTGACGACGCGATGATCACTTGGCGGAAATTCGCAGGGAATCCGGTCATTGGTGCGCCGCCCAGCGGCATGGAGACCACAGGCTTTCGCGACCCGTGCGTCTGGAGAGCGCAAGACACCTGGTACATGGGGATTGGCTCGGGCCTCAAGGGAGTCGGAGGGCTGGTTCTGCTCTACCGGTCGAAAGACCTCATTCACTGGGAATACATGCACCCGCTCTGCGAGGGAAGGAAGGATGACCAGGCCCAAGGTGAGGATCCTGTTGCCATGGGCGAGATGTGGGAGTGCCCAGACTTTTTCCCGCTCGATGGCAAGCACGTGCTGCTTATTTCGACGCAAGGCTCGGTCCGCTACTTTGTAGGGACGTATTCTGATCACCGGTTACGGCCGGAAGCTCAGGGAAGCGCCGACTTTGGCGGCCAGTATTACGCCGCCCGGAGCATGCTGGATGAAAAGGGCCGGCGCATTCTGTGGGGCTGGATCAAGGAGGGGCGCAGCGCGGCCGCGCAGCGGGACGCGGGCTGGGCAGGCGTGATGTCTCTGCCCCGCGTGCTGACGCTGGGAGTGGACAACACGCTGGCCTTGGCTCCGGCGCCGGAGGTGGAAGTGTTGCGCGGCAAGCATCACCGCTTCGCGAATCTCCTCGTCACTCCTGCCTCCTCTTCTCTCTTCAAAGGGGTGAACGGCGACAGCCTCGAGATCGCGGCAGAACTTGATCCGATGGACGCGCAAGACGTTGGCCTTAAGGTGCGCTGCACGTCGGACGGCATTGAGCAGACGACGATTGCGTACGACTGTGCGAGCAAGCTATTGAAGCTGAGCCGCGGCCACTCGAGCCTGAGCACAGATGTCGATCGCGGAATCCAAGACGGACCCCTCGATCTCATGCCGAGTGAGACGGTGAAGCTTCACATATTTCTAGACGGCTCGGTGGTTGAAGTCTTCGCCAACGGGCGAGTGTGCATCACGAGCCGGATCTATTCCTCGCGCGAGGATAGCCTTGGTCTTGGGTTGTTTGCACGCGGGGGCAACGCCAAGCTCAAGTCAATGGACATCTGGGAAATGCGCCCGATTTCGAAGGACCGCCTGACTACATGAAGAAGGCAGAAGCCAGGAGTCAGAAGACAGTAGATGGCATAGGGGAGACGGTGGCCGTTCACCAGTGGCCGCGCATACTGGCGACTGAGAGCTGAAAACCGACGACTGAGGAAGGAGGTCTATCTTATGCGGATCATGTTCGCGGTACTCGCATTCACCTTTTCCATGTCGTCGATGCCTGCCCAGGATGAGCGCGCCTATATTCGCACGGGGTCGGACGGCAAGAGCTGGACAATCGGCAACGGATTGGTCGAACGCGGAATCCGTTTCGAGCCCCAGGCTGGTCTCTACACAGCGAGCTGGCGGCACAAACTGACGGGCAGAGACTTCATGGAAAACGCGCAGGCTGGGAGACGCTGGGGCAGGGAGTTTGCTTTCCAGGCGGACACCGCGGGCTTTACAGGGGCTGGCACGCCGGCGTGGGAACTTGCCGGCGCAGAAACGCGCGACCTCTCGCCAGCAGGGAAACAGCTTGCCATAAAGTTGAGAGCGAAAGCGAAGCCGCTTGAGGTTACTGTCTCCTATTCCGTGTACGACGGCCACCCGGTGGTTCGGAAATGGATTGCCATCACCAATCGCGGCGGCGAGCCCGTCACCCTATCTCGCCTGGTTTCTGAAGCAGCGAACCTCACGCCCGGCCTCTCCAATGACCTGCAAGTCTCCGCCTTCTATGGCACGCAGCCGCGCGAAATTTTCTTCACGGGCCGCGTTGACGATGCCGCCATCGCCGTCCGCTGCTCGCGTACTGGCGAGGGGTTTTTCGTGATGAACGAAGCCCCTGGTTATTTGAAGCGCACCGAGGTGGCAGCCAGTTGGAACCCAGGGCTGGAAGTGATGTACGACAGCGACCTGTTTCCGTTTGAGCGAAGGATTGAGCCCGGTGAGACGTTCACGAGCGCAAAAAGTTCAGTAGCGTTCTTTGTAGATGGCCAGGGGATGGCTGACCCGCGCTGGGTGGTGCCTTCGTACACGTCCAAGGTCTTGCTGAAGAAGGGCGTCGATTACCAACCACCCTGGATCTACAACACGTGGGAGCCGTTCGAGCGCGGCATCAATGAAAGTATTACTCGGGATTTGATCGCTGCCACCGCGCGCATGGGCCTGGACGTCTTCACCATCGACGACGGCTGGCAAGCTGACTACGGCGACAACGCCATCAACTTGCAAAGCTTCCCGAAGGGATTAGATGAGATTCAGGCGCTGGTTGAGAAGAACGGCCTGCGCCTCGGGTTGTGGGTGCCGCTGGCGGCAATCAGCCCCAACACCGCGGTCTACCGTGAGCATCCCGAGTGGCTCTGCAAAGAGCGAGATGGAAAGCCCAAGTTCACTGGGACGATGGCCGGCGCGCAGGCCGTGATGTGCCTCGCCTCCTCCTATCGCCAAGTGGCCGCGAAACGCATCAGCGAGCTCATCGGCCGCTATCACTTGAGATATATCAAGGTTGACCTGACCACCGTCTTCAATACTTATGGCGAAGCGCCCGGCTGTTACGCTTCGAGCCACGACCACAAGACCTGGGCAGAATCGCTCGAGCGCATCTACGAAGGCATCCAGTATGTGACCGACCGCATCTACCGCGACCATCCCGAAGTTTTGCTTGACCTCACCTTCGAACTCTGGGGGCAGAAGCACGTGATTGACTACGGGTTGCTCGCCGCCGGCGATCTGGACTGGCTCAGCAACGTGGATGATTCGACGCCCGAATCCGCCGGGCCGCGGCAGGCTCGCACACTGCTCTATCTCCGCTCGCTGGCCATTCCCACCGAGGCCATGCTGATCGGTAACCTCCACGCCAACGTTCCTGCCATTGAAGAGCGTCTCGCCACGGCGATGGGCTCCGGGCCGCTCTTTCTCGGCGACCTGCGCAAACTCACCACCGCTGAGCAGGACAGGAGTGGTACGGCGAGAAGATCCGTTGGTTCAAGAAGCTCCGTCGTGAAGTGCCGATCACCGAAGGTTTCTTCCCGCTCGGTAACTGGTCCCAACCCAGCGCGGCAAGCTGGGACGGCTTTGCTCACCTCAGCCGTCAGGGCGAAGGCCTGATCGCGATTTTCAAGAATGAATCGGGTGCCGAGAATGTCGAGGTGAAGCTGCCAGTGTTCCCTGATGGTCAGTTCACGGTCCGCTCCGTGATGACGGGCCAGTTGTTGGGCAAGTACTCCGCCGAGCAGTTCCGCCGCGGCGTCGCAGTGCAATTGCCCGCCAAGTACAAGGTCGAGATTTTGGAAATTCGCAAGTAGGGGCGATTTGCGAATCGCGCCGCATAACTGCAGGGGCACGCCATGGCGTGCCCCTACGAAATCCTTCCGAAAAATCGCTTGACAAGACAGCTGTACCGCTGTATTAGTACAGCATGCTTCTGCACGTCAACACTTCCTCGGGCGTGCCGGTTTACCTGCAGATCGAGGCGCAAGTGAAACACGCCGTGGCCGCCGGGGCGCTTAAGCAGGGCGACGCGCTGCTCTCCGTACGGAAGCTCGCGGCGGAGCTGCGCGTGAATCCCAACACCGTGGCGCGGGCCTACCAGAACCTGGAGCGCGAAGGGGTGATCCGGACGGTGCCGGGCGGCGGCACCTACGTCGCGGACAACCAGCCCGGACTACTCAAGTCGGAGAAGCTGCGGCGCCTGCGCCCGCTGGCCCGCCAACTGGCCGTGGAAAGCACGCAACTGCGCTTGAGCGCGGAGGACGTGGCGAGGCTGCTGGAAGAAGAACTGGACGGTCTGGGAGGACGACGATGAGCGAAACCGCGATCTCATCCCAGGGGCTGACGAAAATCTATCCTCAGGTCCGGGCCGTGGACGGCCTCAACCTGAACGTGCCGCGGGGCGCGGTCTACGGCTTTCTGGGGCGCAACGGGGCGGGGAAGACCACCACTATCAAAACCCTGTTAGGGCTGGCGCGGCCCTCCGGTGGGACGGCGCAGGTGCTGGGACTCGACATCCGGGTCGGCCACCTGGCGATCCTCGAGCGCACCGGATTCGTCTCCGAGACCAAAGTCCTCTTCGAGTCGCTTACGCCGGCGCAGCTCATCCGCTTTAACCGGGGCTATTTCCCGAAGTGGTCCGACGCGCTCGCCGAGCGCTACCTCAAGCTGTTCGAAATCCCCAGGGACAGGACCTTCGGGAAGCTGTCGCTCGGCAATCGCACCAAGGTCTGCCATCTGTTGGCGCTGTGCCAGGGCGCGGAACTGCTGATCCTCGACGAGCCTACCTCGGGACTGGATCCGGTGATGACCGATCTGCTCATGCGCATCCTGATTGAAGACCACGTCAACGAGGGAACCACGGTCTTCTTTTGCTCCCACCACCTGTCCGAAGTGGAAAAGATCGCCGACTGGATCGGCATCATCGAAGCGGGAAAGCTGCTTCTGGAGACGCGTCTGGAGGAGATCCGGCAGAACTTTCGTCTGATCACCGTCTCCGGCGACGCGCTCCCGGTGATGGCGGCGCCGAACCTGGTTTCGCAACGGCGCGCGGAGAGATTCCATCGCTTCCTGGTATCGCATGAGGCAGAGGAGTTCGCCGCGCGGCTGCGCGGCCAGGGCGCCACGGTGCTCGAGATTTCGCCGGTCAACCTTGGCGAGGTGTTTCTCGGTCTGGCGGGAAAGGAGCTGCCATGTATGCCTGGAAGTGTTGGCGCGACTCACGCGACCGCGTAATCCTCTATGCCGCGGCGTCCTTGGCGGTGGGGATTCTGACGGGGACCACAATCTCGTCATGGTACCGCGTGCAGGTCGCTTGGGAATGGTTCGTGCGTCCGAGAAATCAGGGGTGGAACCCCGCTCTATGGGCGTGGTCCTCGGGCATGATAAGTCTCGACGAGTTCCTCTCGCCGGCGGCCCTTTGGGCGGCGCTCAGCCTGGGCGCCGTGAGTGTGGGGCGCGAGTACGGCTCAGGCGCCATGCCCTTCCTCCTCACGCGTCCCGCGAGCCGTAAAGCCTTCGTGTGGATGGACTGGGGCCTTGGCTTGACGCAGATGGCGGCCATCCTGACGATGATGGTGGTGGGAATCCTTCCTTTTCTGGGTTACACGAGCCGCGCCTACGTCTGGAGGAGCTGGCCCCTGCTGCCCGGGTGTCTGGTCATAGGAGCCGCGCTTTACGGGCTGACGCACTTTGCGACTGCGCTCACAGGCTCGAGCATGAAAGGGCTCAGCGCGACAGCGGCCGCCATCCTCGTCTATTTGTTGTCGCCCGGCGCTCTGGACGAGTGGTGGCACTTCAGCACACCCCTCAAGTTCAAGAACTGGTCACTCAACGTTTCGGCTTGGGATTGGCACAATGATCGTTTCATTTTGCACGGCTGGCCCCTACTGATGTGGTTGCTCGTGGCCCTCGCCTTCCCGCTGCTCTCCCAATTCGTTCTGGAGCGGCGGGAGGTGTAAAACACGCCCATCAAGATTCGGTAGCGATTAGTGCGCGGTTTTATGGAAACGTAATATTGAAATCGGAAATCCTGGTCAAGATAGGAATCGCGATGAAGGAGGTCAGTCATGAGATCCCTTGGAAACCTCGTGGCGGCGACCCTGCTTGTTGCGGTCGCCATGCCTGCGGCGCCCGTCGAACCGCAAGAGGCATCTCAGCCGCCTTCCGATGATGACGCGTCCATCGCCGTGGGGTGCCTGCGCACGATCAACACAGCGGAAGTTGTTTACGCCCGGACCTACAGAACAGGTTACAGCCCCACCCTGGCAGCCCTATCGGTTCCGGCAGAAGGAACACAATACACGGCCTCTGCGGCTGGGCTCATCGACGCGTCGCTGGGCAGCGGCAAGAAGAATGGATACATCTTCACCTACAAGCCCGGCAAGCCCGACGCCCAGGGGCAGATTAATACGTACACCGTCACCGCGCGTCCGACCAAACAGCAAAAGGGTGTGCAGAGCTTTTTTATCGATCAGACAGCCGTCCTCCGGTGGGCAAACGAGAACCGCGCCCCAACCGCTAAGGCCCCGGCGCTCTGAGGGTGTCGGCCAATGAAGACTGGGCGCGCTGGCGCCGAGCCGAAAGGGGCTCGCGCCGCCGCGCGAAGAGGGTTCGAGAGGTGCGGTTATGTATTTCCGGGCATGTTGGTTCAACCGGCGCTATCGGCTCGTCACCTACCTCATGCTGTCGGTGGGCGTCACCGTGCTGGCGACACTGCCCGCGGGCCTTGAACGTCATGAGGGCCGCTGGGTCCTGGCGAAGATCACCTCGCAGGAGCAGGTAGTTAAAATTTGGCAGACCGGAGTCGGCAATACCTTTGTCGCGCTGCTGGTGGTTTTGCTTTTCGTTGCCGCCGACCTGGGCGCGCTGGGACTGGGCGACGACTCCGAGCGGAGGAATCTGGACTTCCTGCTGACCCGACCGCGCTCGCGCAGCCACTTGGTGTGGAGCGGCTGGCTGGCGGGGCTGACGCAGCTTCTGCCGCTGCTCATCGTCCCGCTTCTCACTTGCCTTTTCGTGCTGTTGGCCCTGACGCACGAACTGCTTCCCGGCGAAGCCTTGCGCCTGAGCATCCCGCTCTTCGCGATGGCGGCCGCCATGTACACGGTGGCTTTCTTTATGGCGACCGTGACCGCCAGCGCGCGCCACGGCTACGAGCTGGCCGCGCTGGCGGTCGTCTTGTACATGGGCTACCACTTCGTCCAAGACGAATGGTGGTATTACAACTGGGATAAGCTCTATCTCTACGGCGCCTTCGATTGGTACCTCTCACCTCACCAGCTTTTCCCTCTGGGGAATCTGCTGCTTCTCGTCGCCGCGGTTTTTCTCCTGCCTTATTTCGCCCAACTCAGCTTCGCCCGCCGGGACTGGTAGCCGAGGGCGGCCTGGCGCACCGGGCCATCGCGGGGCAGTCAGGGTCTTGACATAGGGCCATGGCTATGATGGGCCAGGTTCTGGGCTTAATGTCCGAGGCCCGGCAAGGCTTTCTGACGCCCTTGACGCGATTGTCCGTGCGAGCCCGCGGGGGAGCGACGCGGCTTGCCGTATCCGTCCTGGATGTTCGTGTTCGTCTCTGCGCATTGTCTTCAATGGGATTCTGGACGGACGCACGCGAAAAACAAAAGATCGTTTATTGCAAACGAAGCCGCCATTTTGTTGAAAATAAAGGAACGCTGGACGAAATGTCCGAAAAACGAAGCTAACTCCTCCATCTTCCCCGATATCACCCAGTTGGATGCGGTTGAGGACTTAATTCGACCAGTTATTCGCACACAGGAAACCGCGTTTTTCTTCCCTTTTTGGAGCGCAATCACTCGCCACGCGCGAAAGGCGCCGCGATGCTCCGACGGGGGAATCGCGACGCCGGGTAGAGGCTACAGCGAATCAATGAAGACCAGGTAGGACGAGCCCCAGAGGTTCGTGGGGATGGAGCCCCGCGGCTGGGCGGTGAGGATGATATTGAAGCCGCGTGGTGACGCAGCAATCCGCGCCAGCAGATCGTCGGTTGCGGGTCCGACCTTCGGCTCGATGAGCGCCAGGGTTTCGAGCACCGGGTAGATGATCTCTCCCGAAAACGCCATAGGTGTTTCAAAGCCGTTGCATAGGAACTGCATCTGTGCGTCGATTTCGTAGAAGTGCCAGGCGAGGCAGGCGCAGAAGGTAACGGCCTTCTCAAACTTCGCCAACGTCTTCTCATCCGCTTTCGGCAATCCGGCATCAAACACCAGCACCGCGCGGCGTTCGTCCTCACGCGTGAATTCGCGGACCTTGAGCTGTTGCGCCTTCGCCGTCGCCTTCCAATCCACGTGCCGTGCGCTGTCGCTTTCCTGATAGTCGCGGATGGCGTAGAGGTCGTGGCCGCGGCCCTTATAGAAGCTTTCCATTTCTCCCCCGATCAGCGGGAGGATTTCATAGAACTCTTCCGTCGGTTGGACGTTGGGCAGCACGAGGATTTCCTGTTTGCTCTCGACCTCGTGAGATTTGCGAAGAAATCCGAAGGGGAACTTGCTACTGACGCGAAAACCCTCCTGGGTGTAACGGCCGCGGCGGGGAAAGGTGAGCTCGACATGCTGGGTCACCGCGGAGCGGTGGGGTATGTACGGAATGTACGCCGGCGCGTCCAGGATTTGTCGCGGAGCGCAGCTCGAATCCTTGCTGCGTTTCCCCTTGGGCGCACGCGGCGAAACTAGTAGCCCCGCCTGCTCCGGCGCGCGGTGGGTCTCGGCGGCCGCCTTGTGCTTTCTCTTATCAGGTTCGCGCGCCGAGACCGTAACAGAGAACGAAGGGAAGAACCATTTCAGGTTCGCGACGGTCAGGCGAGATATCAGCGGCCGCTCTGCGAAGACGTGGTCAGGCAGGACAAAGTCCAGTTCGAGTTGTGACAGCACGATTTGCGAAAGGATGCCCGACACCAGGATGCCCGCCAGCAAACTAGCCAGGATGATGAACAGCAGGTTGTTTCCCGTGTTCAGCGCGGCGACGGCAATAACGAAGATGATTGTAAGATAGACCACACCCTCGCGCGTGAACTCGTATTCGATCTTCAGCATCCAGCGCTCGAGCGCCGTGCGCCGCGCGAGGTAGGGGACAACCTTGACAGTGACGATCCCTGCCAGAACCAGGGAGAGCGCCGCAGCCCAGAAGGCCTCGCGCAGCCGACCAGACTCCCTCAAGGCAGTCGAGTACAAGGCCAGAAAGAAAGCGAAGGAGAGGGCGAAGAGCGCCAGGAAAAAGCGTCGCCACGCGGGCCGGTCGATGTGCACTATGCGATAGCGCGCAAAGAGCCAAAGGTCACGCAAGACGCCGCCGGTGCTGGGGTGGGAGAGTGTGCCCATGCATATGTGATTGTAGCTGATATGGCGGGGAAACTCGAAATCCGAAACGCGAAACCCGGCACGGAAGGGCGAGTTCAAAGAAATTGAAAAGCCGTCCGCCGCGGGCAGACTAACAGGCAAGCCGTGCGCTACAACGGGACAGGCGTGGAGTCGATGATTTCTTTAAGGATGGCCTCGGACTGGTCGGATTTCTTGAGCGTGGAGAGGTAGCGGGAACTTACGATGCAGCGGTGGGCAAAGACGGGCAGCACCAGGCGCTTCAAATCGTCGGGGATGCAGTAGTGGCGGCCTTCCATGAAAGCCAGTGCCTGCGCCGCGCGGTACAGCATCATTGATCCGCGCGGGCTGACGCCCAGGCTCAAGTACTCGTGCTGGCGGGTCTTCTCGACGATGGCTAGGGTGTAGTTCATCAGTTCTTCGTCCACCTTCACGCGGCGGACGGCGTGCTGGATCTCCACCACTTCTTCGGCGCTCATGACGGGCGCGATTCTCGCCAGGGGTTCCGAATCGGCAAAGTTCCGCAGGATTTCTTTTTCACTTTCCGCGTTTGGGTACCCGATTCTCAACCGCATCAGGAAGCGATCGAGTTGTGATTCGGGAAGTGGGTAGGTGCCATGATGCTCGATGGGGTTCTGGGTAGCCACCACCATGAAGGGCTGGGGCAGCGGGTAGGTGCGATTCTCCACCGTCACCTGGCTTTCGTTCATGGCCTCGAGCAGGGCGCTTTGTGTCTTGGGCGTGGTGCGGTTGATTTCGTCAGCCAGGATGATATTGGCGAAGATCGGCCCGAGGCGGAATTCAAAACGCTGCGTGTGCTGGCTGAAGACACTGATGCCGATGACATCTGAGGGCAGCATGTCGGAGGTGAACTGGATGCGCTGGAACGTGCAATTGAACGAACGGGCCAACGAATGCGCGAGGGTAGTCTTGCCGACTCCGGGAACGTCCTCGATGAGCAGATGGCCCCGGGCAAACAGCCCTACCAGGGCAAGCTGGATTACTTCGTTCTTGCCCCGGATCACGGTCTGGACCGACTTCTGCACCCGGCTGAGCAACTCAGGAATGGCGGCCGCTTGATTATTCACCACTGCTTTTTCCATGCTCTTACGTCTCGCCGTCCGGCTGTGGCTGACCTAGACCGAAGGCCGAAAATTTGCTATCTTCGTTGATGAGCGTGGGCGGTTAACTCAGCGGTAGAGTGCTATCCTCACACGGTAGAAGTCAGAGGTTCGAATCCTCTACCGCCCACCACTGAAGTCCTACCAAGCCCATCCCGGCCATTCTACCCAAAGTTTGCACCCCGACCAAGAATTTTCCCGGCTTGCAGAGCAAGGCGTCGTAGCGATTGTGCTACACTCGGGGGATTGAAGCGGCCGCGTGTTCGTCGTCCGTGGTCTAAAGCGAGAGGCAGCAGTGCTGAAGATCGGCATTGTAGGTCTTGCTCAGGTTGGCAAAACCACATTGTTCCGCATTCTGACTCACGCGCACGGCAGTGGTCTGGGATCGGGACGACCCGAGGCGCATGTCGGTGTCGTGCGCGTGCCCGACCCCCGGCTCGACCGCTTGGTCCAGATGTACCCCGGCCGAAAGGCGGTGCATGCCAGTGTGGAATATGTGGACACGCCGGGCAGCATCATCGACTTAGCGCGGACGGGCACACACGCCCAGAACCTGCGCGAACTCGATGCGCTCGTCCACGTGGTGCGGGCTTTCGAGGACGGAGCGATTCCTGCGCCTGGCGGCTCGGTCAATCCGCGACGTGACATCGAGAGCGTGGAACTCGAGCTGATCCTCTCGGATCTGGCGGTCGTGGAGAAACGGCTGGAACGACTCGAAAAGGACCTGAAGAAGCAGAAGAACCCGCTGCTCGAAAAAGAGGCGCAGGTGTTGCAGTTTGGCAAGGCGGCGCTCGAGAAACAGACGCCACTGCGGGAAATGCCCCTCGGTCCGGAAGAAGGGAAAGTGATTCGCGGCTTTACCTTTCTCTCGTTGAAGCCGATGCTTTACGTCTTCAACCTGGGTGAGAAGGACGCGGGCCGCGCCGACGCCGCCGAGCAGTTCGCGGCCGAGGCTGGCCTGCGGCAGCGGGGTCGCACGGCAGTGAGCGCTGTCTGCGGCAAAGTAGAGGCGGAGCTGGCGGAGCTCAGCGACGCGGACGCCGCCGAATTCCTGGCGAGTTACGGGCTAAGCGAATCTGCCCTTGCTCGTCTGATCCGCGCCAGCTATCGCCTTTTGGGCCTGATCTCCTTCTTCACCATCGGCGAGAATGAGTGCCGCGCGTGGACCATTCGCTCCGGCGCCACGGCATGGGAAGCCGCGGGCGAGGTCCATAGCGATTTCCAAAGAGGGTTCATTCGCGCCGAGGTCGTCAAGTTTGAGGACCTCGTCTCTGTCGGCAGCCTTGCCGAAGCGCGGAACCGCGGGTTGCTGAAACTCGAGGGAAAAGAGTACGTCCTGCACGATGGTGAAGTAGTTTATTTCCGGCATTCGGGATAACGCAGCAATCAGCCGGCAGCTCTCAGTGATCGGTTGCGAGTGAAGGCTCTTGCTAACGGCTGATGGCTGAAGGCTGACGGCTTTCTTCCATGTCCTATCTCTGGATCAGCCTCGCGCTCGGCGTCGTGGCCGGCTTGGCAAACCTTTTCGGCGGCGCGATCGTGTCGGCGCGAGCGTGGAGCCGGGCGTTTCTCGCTTTCTTCATTGCCCTCGGCGCGGGCTTCATGCTGGCGACCGCGATCACCGAAATGGTTCCGGAAAGCCTGCACCTTGCACCCGTTTCCGCACCCGTCCTGATTCTTCTCGGCTATCTCATCGTCCATTACTTCGAACATTCCTGGCCCGCGCACTTCCACTTCGGCGAGGAAACACACACCGACGAGTTCCTGGACCACCGCGTTGCCTACATGGCGCTGGCGGGATTACTGATCCACACGTTCTTCGACGGCGTCTCGATTACTTCTGGCTTCCTTATCTCCAAGTGGCTGGGCACGGTGATTTTTGGCGCCGTCATTCTGCACAATGTCCCCGAAGGGTTCACTATGGCCTCGATCATGGTGGCGGCTCGACGCAGCCAGAAGGCCGGACTTTGGGCGGTTGTGGCGTTAGGTGTCTCGAGGATCGTGGGCATTCTGGCGATGGCGTTGGCGCGTCGCTGGGCAAGTTATGGGTTGGCCCTTTCTGCCGGAGTGACGCTCTACGTTGCCGCTTCGGACCTGATCCCTGAGGTAAACAAAAAACGCGGTGCCAGGTTCGCTTTGGCGGTGGCCGCCGGAGTGGTCATGGTGGTGTTACTGCGTTTCTTGTTTTTTGGGCAACTGAGGCCATGAGCCTGGAACAGTGGGCAGAAAGCAGAAAGCAGAGAGAACCTCCAAGGGCCAAAATCAGGAGCAAAGCCCGCTAGACACTGACAACTTACTCCTGACTTCTGACTCCTTCTCCTGTCATGTACTCCGAAAAAGTCCTCGAGCACTTTCATCACCCGCGCAACGTCGGCGAGATCGCGGAGGCGACTGCTGTCGTCGAGGTTACTAATCCCGTTTGCGGCGACTCGCTGAAGTTGTGGGTGGTGGTGCGGGAGGCGGTGGTCGTTGAGGTCAAATTCAAGACCGCGGGCTGCGTCGCGTCGGTGGCCTGCGGTTCCTGGCTGACGGACGCGATGCGGGGCAAGCCACTCGTGGACCTGACGAGCATTCCGGCCGAGCAAATCGAAGCCGCCCTGGGTGGGCTGCCACCGGCGTCGAAACACGCCGCCGTCCTTGCTGCCGACGCCCTCAGGCGCCTGCTTGCGGAATTGGCTCGCTAGGGGAGCGCTGGCGCTTGTCCTCACCTGCTTGGGACGGCGTCTCAGGCGGCAGCGCCGCAAGTGGTTCTGCCCTCCTTCCTGTTTCTTGGCCCGCATTAAGGCGAGTTGCAATCGCGACGCAGAGCTTCTTGGCAAGACTCGGGGTGCCAGAAGGAATCTCCACTGTCAGCAAATCCCTCCTCTTTGACGGCCATTTTCCCGCTTGACCTCTTCTTCAAGCCCTTCGTTTACGCTACGGTTAACTCTGTTACCAGTTTGGAGTGTCGCTTGCTCGAATAAGGACAAGTACTCTTGGGCGTCCCAGCTCAAGCCATGGGGAGGTAGTCATGCGAAGAGCGATGTTGGCAATTCTCGGTTTGGTTTTGGTCCCGACGTTGGGCCTGGCGCGAGGCGAAGAGCAGTCCTGGGAGAATCTGAGGCAGTTGCGCGTCGGGCAGAAGACTGAAGTCGTGGATATGGATTTGAAGTCGCTGAAAGGAAAGCTCGTCCGCCTATCTGACGATGCGATTTCCCTTGAGACGAAGGCGGGTGAGGTCACCCTGGAGCGTGAGCGTGTGTTCCGGGTGAGTGCGCCGGGAGGCGGACGCGGGAACAACGCGGCGCTCGGCGCCGTGGTGGGAGCTGCCGGGGGCCTGATCCTTACCGTAGTTGGG
>Ga0315280_10003791_pt1 | contig 22874 bp, 22 predicted proteins | sample YL17G06_40_MG_FD_203697 | JGI IMG/M metagenome (GOLD analysis project Ga0315280, IMG submission 203697) | Sediment microbial communities from Yellowstone Lake, YNP, Wyoming, USA - YL17G06_40 | ecosystem: Environmental > Aquatic > Freshwater > Lake > Sediment | place: USA: Wyoming | collected... | reverse complement strand
GGGGAGGCTGAGGCTGGAACCGGTCAAAGATCATGATGGCCCCGCCGGGGACCGGCTGGCCGTATTGCGAGGGGCTGCGGAAGAGCGGCTCGACTTGCGGATCCGCCGCCAGAACCGCACGCAGCAGCTCCGGCTCTGCGGAGTAGACCACCACTTTCAGGGTGCGCTGCTGGGGGAGCTCCAGAACCGCGCGGTCGTCTTCGGGGAAAGCGTCCTGGATGAGCAGGCGCGCCTCCAGCCAGCCCGCCGCGCGGGTCCGGAACTGGAAGCCGGCGTTCTGCTCGGAACCCGGCGCCAGGGTGAGCCGGCGCGTTCCCACCGGCGCGCCCCCGAAGGTCAAAACCAGCGGGACGCTGCGCGGCGTGGTCCCGTAATTGCGCACGCCCACAAGAACCTCCCAGCTATCCGGCGCCGACGGGGAGCGCCGCAGCCCGATCTTCCGGATGCCGCAGTTCGAGACGGCATCGGCGACCGGCAGCACGCGCAGGTTGGGAAAGGGGCCTGGAGAGGATTCGGCCTGCTCAGCCGAGATGCGCCCCGCTCCTACGAAAGCGATCTCCCCGCTGCGGCGGCCCTGGAGCTTCTGGGCCTGCCGGGCGAACTCGAAAGCCTGTTCCAGGTTGAGGGCGGTGGCGCCGGGGGAGGATTCCGCGATGGCCTTCTCGAGCGCCTGCCGGTTGGCCAGAAAACCGGTGGCCGGAGTGGCCAGGGCATCGGCGCGCACCAGCATCATACGATCGGTGGAAGGCAGCGCCCGCAAGTAGTTCCGGGCGGTGCGGCGCGCTTCGTCCATGAGCGTGCCTTTTCCGGATTGGGCCCCCATCCAGGCGGAGGTGTCCAGAATCAGAACATGGTCGCGCCCGCCCGGCCCCGGGGTCCCCAAACGAAGCTGCGCCACCGCCAGCAGCAGCAGCGCCAGGCCGAGAAGCTGCAACAGCAGCGAGAGCGGCTGCTGGATGCGCTTGCGGCGGCGGATCTGCGGGGCGTTCTGGGAGGCCGCCCAGAAGCGCAGGGTGGGCACGGTCTGCCGGCGCCGCGCCCGGTCCAGCAGATACAGCGCCACCACCACCGCGGAAAGCGTACTGGCCAGCGCCAGCCACTGAGCGAGAGTGAGGTTCAGCAGGAACATTCAGCTCCAGCACCCCCCGGAGACTGGGGCATTACTCACTCGACCCCTCCGGAGGCCACCAGCGGCCCGAAGACCGCGTCTTCAATCGGCATGCCAGTAGACAGGCCGGCGTAGCGGCCCCCGTTCCGCAGAGCCAGCCTCCGCAGATTCTGGCTGTAGGCGTCAAAGGCCGCGGTGTATTGCCCCCGGGCCTGGCCGTCGAATCGCAACTGGAGGCGCGCGCCGGTCTCGGCATGGGTCAGATCCAGGTCTCCCTCCCAGGGCGGGCTGCGGTCCTCCTCGGCCCAAAGCTGAACCAGCAGCAGTTCGTGGCCGAAATCCGCCAGGTACTGGAGCGGCTTCTCGCAATCGTTATCGTCGAGGAAGTCGGAGATGATGATCAGCAGGCCGCTCTGCGCCCAGTTGGAGACGAACTGGCGCACGATGCGGAAGAAGTCTGTGTGCCCGGCGGGCGCGAGGCCGGCCAGGAAGTTGACCGCGGGCGCGAAGCGGTGCCTTCCCCCGCTGGCGCGAAAACCGTCCGCCAGGTCCTGGCTGAAGGGCTGGAGCAGCATGCTGTCCAGGCGCACCAGGCTCACGTAGCACAGGGCCGCGGCCAGTTTCTGCGCGTACTCGAACTTGGGGAGCGTCCCGGTGGCCATCGAGAGGCTGGTGTCCAGCAGCAGGCGGACGGGAGTGCGTGGCTCGACCCGGAACATCTTCAGGAACAGCTTTTCGAAGCGTAGGTAAGCGCGCCAGTTCACGGCCCGCAGATCGTCGCCGTAGTGGAAGCGGCGATGCTCCAGGAACTCCTGGCCGGGGCCCGAGAAGCGCGACAGGTTGTGGCCGCCCACCAGCCCCGGGAAAGACTTCTGCCAGCGCAGGGTGAGCCGCTCGAGCTTCTCCAGGAACCGGTGATCGATCAAGGCCTCTTGTGGCATCTCGCGCTCCCGCGGAGCTTGGCGGCGCTCAGGCCGCAGAGGCCTGCGCGGCCACGCTGCGGATCACTTCCTCGAGGATGGAGTCGGGAGTCTGCCCGTCGGCGTGGGCGTCGAAGTTCAGAATGATGCGGTGCCGCAGCACGGAAGGCGCGACGGTGCGGACATCCTCGGTGCTCAGATGAAAACGGCCCCGCATCAGCCCCAGGACCCTGCCGCACTCGACCAGGGCCTGGGCGCCGCGCGGCGAGCTTCCGTAGCGAATGTAGCGCTTGGCCAGCTCATGGGCCTGCTGGTGCTCCGGCTGGGTGGCCAGCACCAGATCCACCGCGAAGTCCTGCACGTGCGGCGCCACCAGCACCTCCCGGCACACCGAGCGCACTTGCATAATGGCTTCCCGGTCCAGCGCCGGCCGGACCTCCGGCTCGCCCCTCTGAATGGTGCGGTCGATGATGCTGTTGAGCTCGCTGCGGGAGGGGTAACTCACCAGGATCTTCATCAGGAAGCGGTCCAGTTGCGCTTCCGGCAAGGGATAGGTTCCCTCCATCTCGATGGGGTTTTGGGTGGCCATTACCAGGAAGGGGGCTTCCAGTTCGTGCGTGGTGGTGCCGCTGGTGACGGTGCGCTCCTGCATGGCCTCCAGCAGCGCCGACTGCGTTTTGGGCGTGGCCCGGTTGATCTCGTCGGCCAGCACCAGATGCGCGAAGATGGGACCGGGCTGGAACCGCAGCGACTTGGCGCCGTGGTCTCCGGTTTCAATCATCATGCTGCCCACGATGTCGGCCGGCATCAGGTCGGGCGTGAACTGGATGCGCGAATACTTCAATTGCAGCGCGCGCGCCAGGGTGCGCAGCAGGGTGGTTTTGCCCAGGCCCGGAACCCCTTCCAGCAGTACATGACCGCCCGAGAGCAGGCAGATCAGCACCCCATCCACAACGTTGTGCTGGCCGACGATGACCTTCCCGATCTCCTGCCGGACCTGGTCCAGTCGCGACATGGCAAATTGAACCGCAGCTTCGGTGCGCACTATTCCCATTGTAGAGCAGGCGGTCCGTTCAGTTTTATTACGCCCGCGCGGCCAGGCTGCGCTGTGCCCGCTCGGCCAACCAGTTGGCGAGATGCGCCAGGATCTGCGCGTTCTCCCGGAGCGCCCGCCGGGTCGCCGAGGGCGCCAGGCGGCGGGTGAGGGCAGAGAAGAGCTGCATGAGCCGGAAATCGATCGCCAGCAGGCATTGTTGGTAGCGATAGCCCCGCGCCTGGAAAGCCGCGGTGTAGCGCAGGAGGCAGGTCAGAATGCGATAGTCATCGAGCAAAGATTGATGCAGTTCGCGCAAGCCCTGGCCGGAGGACCCGGCCTGCAAGCGGTCCTGGACCTCCGGGAAGCTGAGATAGTTGGCCTGCGCCACCTGCCGGGCGTGGTCGTGGGACGCTCTGGTCCTCAAGATCACCAGGCAGTTATACCGGAGCCAGTAGAACAACAGCAGCAGTGCGAACCCAAGAATCGCCAAGTACGGCACGGCACATAGAGGATATCACAGGCGGCGGGCGCGGCAGAATTCCACGTACAGGCGCGCATAGCTGGCGGTGATGTAGTCCGACTCGCTGAAACCGAATCGGGCGGCGGTCTGATCAATCCAATCCGGCAGCCCTTCCAGTTCGAGAAAAACCCCGATGGGCGTCTCATCCAGGGTGACGACGCCGGGCTGGTCCGGCTGGGAGAACTCGGTGCGATACTTCTGGTAGCGGAAGACCGGCTGGAAGCCCAGGCGATCGAGGATCTGCGCGGTGATTCGGGCGTCGGAAACCTCGATCTCGAGTTCCTCGCGAGACTTGTGCCGGCCGGGCGTCGAGGGCCCTTTGAAGGTCAGCAGGGAGCGCGGGCCGGCCTGCCGCACCCGGAGCAGAGCCCCGGACTCCCGCAACGGCCCCTCGGGGCCGTCCAGCACCAGGTTGGCCTCGAACACCCTAGGCCGGAGCACCCGAAATCCCGCGCGCTCGAGCAACCGCCGTCCCTGAGCCGCCCCGCGCAGCCGCAGCTTGATCTCGATCTCGCGGTGCGGCTTGGGCGCGGACATGAGCTTGTATAATGGTACCAGCGCGCCCGTAGCTCAGGTGGATAGAGCGACTGGCTTCGAACCAGTAGGCCGGGGGTTCGAGTCCCTCCGGGCGCGCCAGGTTTATTCGTGGTAATGGGAGGGCCGGGCCTGTGGGTGCACCGATGGGCATCCTGGAGTCGCAGATCGTCCAGCGCATACTTGCGGCCGGCCGGCCTCAGCGTGTCATCTTGTTCGGCAGCCGCGCACGCGGCGGGGCTCATCCCGGCAGTGACTACGATCTCCTGATCATCCAGCCCTCTGACAAGCCGCGGCACCTTCGCTCCGGCGTGTACTACCGCAGCCTGGCGACTTTGCCAGCCGAGGTTGACGTCATGGTGTACACCCCCGAGGAAGTCGAAGAGTGGCAGAACGTTCCACAGGCCTTCGTGACCACCGCCGTCCGCGAGGGCATCAGTCTCTATGAAAGAGAAGGCTGACCTCACGGTCGGGTGGTTGCGGAAGGCTACCAGTGACATCGTCTCGATGGAGGCTTCCCGAGCCGCCGGTGCGCTGGACGCGGCCTGCTTCCACGCCCAGCAGGCTGCCGAGAAGTACCTGAAGGCGTTTCTGACGGAGCGAGGTCTGGCGTTCCCCTACACCCACAACCTGGCGAAACTGATCAGTATCTGTGTGGAGCAGGACGCGAGCTTCGCCGAGCTGTTGCCGGATGCCGATCTGCTGACGCCGTACGCGGTGGAAGTTCGCTACGATTTCGAGTTCTGGCCGACCAGGCCGGATGCTGACCGTGCGCTACAGGCGACCTCTCGGGTGCGCGATTTTGTCGAGGGACGCTTCGCGAAACGGTGGAGCTACGCCCGTGCCGCCTTCGACTGGAAGGCAGACCTAAGAAAGTTCTGCGACCGCCAGAAATTCGAGGGCTTCTTCGACCGTGAAATCACACCTTCCAGCCTGGGTGAGTTTGAGCAAGTGTTCCGAGACTCCCTGAGCACAAGCGAGCTACGCCGCGCCGGTGAGGTCTGCTTCTGGAAGAACTTCCGGAGGAACAGAGACGAGCTTACCCGACAGCTTCTTGGGCACCTGGAACCCGCTGAGAATTGGGTTGCCTTCGTGGACCGATTAAAGAAGCTCTCATCAAACCCGACCTTTGACAACTTCGGGGCCTTCCGAAGGGCCTGCGCAGAGGAGCACGGATTCGCCACGCCCATCACGTTTCTGGCCTTCTATGATCCGGATCGCTTCCCCATGATCGATCGCTACATCGGCGACTGGTGCGCCGACAACGCTGAGCGGTTCCAGCTTTGCCAGACGCACCGCTTCGCACGACGAAAAGATGGCTTGATCAGAGGGAGCGAGGCGTCCTGGAAGGCCTATCTCGCATGGACTGAGTTCTGCCGGCGGACCGCCAAACGACTTGCCGAACTGACCAGGCAGTCATGGCGCGCCCGCGACGTGGAGATGGCCGTCTGGACTGCACAGACAAAATCGCTGTTCCTGCCTCCCTTGACACTCCAACACTCAGGTGGATAGAGCGACTGGCTTCGAACCAGTAGGCCGGGGGTTCGAGTCCCTCCGGGCGCGCCAGCCAAGTTTGTTTGTTGCTTTCGGTTCCCGCTGGGCTTCAACCGGACTCGAAAGTCCGATTTTAGGGGTTCCGCAAGCGTGCCCGATCCGGCGATGGATCTTGAAGGTGTCTGCACCACGGGCAAGGGCTTCGCCCTTATCCGGACGGATGGGAGTCAGAGTGGCTGGCGGGGCGGCGCTGCCCGGCTTGCCGAACCGCGAGCTGCGGGCTGCCTCGACTCCCGGGGGGAGCTTTGCGATGACGAGCGCCGCGGGACGGCGTCCGCTCGCCGAATAGAGCCCGCCGAGCGAAGACGCCCGCACCATCGGCCCCCCGGCCAGCACGATACAATCTCGGAGATCATATACTAGAGAACATGCCTGCGGCTGAGCACAGACCGCGCGCGCTGGTGACGCCCCAGGTGCTCGCCTGGGCGCGACGGGAAGCCGGCCTCGAGCCGGAAGTTGCGGCGCACAAAGTGAACGTGAAGCCGGATCGCCTCATGCGGTGGGAGAGCGGCGACGACCGCCCGACGATCCCGCAACTGCTGAAGCTGTCCGAGGTCTACAAGCGGAACCCGGCCATGTTCTACCTCCCGGAACCGCCTCGCGAGGCGCTCGCCGTTCACGACTTTCGCCGCCTGCCCGACGCCGCCACAGCAGAGTTGTCTCCGGAACTTCGGTACGAGATCCGGCTGGCTACTACCCGCCGTGAAATCTTTTTAGGCGTTCTGGGTCCGGAAGCGGTGGAGACTCGCCTCCCGCAGATCCGGTTGGATGCCGAAGCGCCTGAACGCTCGGCCGCCACGATCCGAGAGCACCTGGGTATCACGGTCGCAGAGCAGAAGACCTGGCGCCGGGCCGATGTCGGCTTCCGGCACTGGCGCGATGCGCTCGAACGAATCGGCGTGCTGGTTTTCCAGACGACGCGCGTGGACGTGAAAGAGATGCGCGGCTTCTCCCTGGTTGAGCAGCAGTTGCCCGTCATCCTACTGAACGGCGGTGACGCGCACGCAGGCAGGTCTTTCAGTCTGCTTCACGAACTGTGCCACCTCGTGCTTCGGGATGGCGGTCTCTGCCTGCCGGGCGAGGAGAGGCGGCTGGAGGAGACAGGCCACGAGGTCCTCTGCAATCGCGTTGCGGGGGCGGCGCTGGTTCCTGCCGACAGTCTTCTCGCCGAACCCGTCGTGCGCCGCGTGGCTGGCCGTGAGAGCTGGGCCGACGAGGATCTTGCCGCGCTGGCGCGCGAGTACAGCGTCAGCCGGGAAGCGGTATTGCGCCGCCTGCTGGTTGTCGGACGGACCACGGACCGCTTTTACCGAGCCAAGCGCCGGCAGTATGCGGCCCAGGCTGCCGCGCGGCAGGAGGACGAAGGCGGCTTCGTGGCGCCCCAATTCCGGCAGGCGCTGAACAGGGTGGGGCGCCTCTATGCGAAAGGAATGCTTGAGAGCTTCTACGAAGGACGCGTCTCCGCTTCCGATCTCTCCAGGTATCTCGGCTTGAAGCTGAAGCACCTGCCAGAGTTCGAAGCGGCCGTCTTCTCATGAAACCCGAGCAAGTGACCGCCTCGCGTGGGCTACAGCATCGACACGAGTTCGCTGATTTGGGCATGGCGGTTCGCCTATCCGCGAGAGCGATTCCCAAGCGTGTGGGCACAGATCGAGGCTCTGATCCACAGCGGTGACCTCAAAGCGAGTCCGATGGTCCTGGAGGAGCTCGAGCGCCAGGAGGGCGACCTGCACGCGTGGGTGGCAGCGAAGCCCGAGATGTTCATCGATCTCGACGACGCGCAGCAGCAGGAAGTTCGTGAGATCATGGCCGCCCACGCTGGCATCGTTCAGCCCGGCGAGGATCGGGTCAACGCCAACCCGTTTGTGATTGCGCTGGCGCGCTGCCGCGGACTGGCGGTGGTATCCGAAGAGCGGCGTTCGGGGAACCCGAACACTCCGAAGATCCCGAACGTGTGCGCGGCGCGCGGCGTCCGGTGTGTGAACCTGCTGGGTCTCATGACCGACCTCGGGTGGAGGTTCTGACGCGGTAGCGTGCCGGGAGGCTGGTTGACCTGTACAAGGGGGCCGTCCCTAAAAGCAAGGTGCCCTCATCTCAACGTGGGTGGAGAAGGTTGATGACCTCACGGCAGATTCTGCTCATTTCCTCGGCCTCGTCCGTCTTGATGGTGCGGATGTCCGCATGGTCCTCACGGTTCCTGAAGTCCACAATCTTGTCCGTTCGGAGGCGATCAAGCCCGGAGATCAGCCAGGGACGATCACGCTTGAGCCATTCCGCAAAGGATGCAATGATCCGTAATGCTGGTCGTCGGGTAAACCCGAAAACCTTGAACATCTGTCCCAGGGTGAAAAGGCCGCGCCCTTTGAGATAACGGCAGAACTCCCGGGTCGCTTCGTCATCCGTACATTGCGCCAAGACATCCGAGCGGCTGCGCACATACTCGGCAAACGGTTCGAAGATAGCAGTCCGAAGTTCTCGTTCGACAATCCCGGCAAAGCAGTGAACCGAAGTGCCCGCACCTTGCGGTGCGTTTGTGCCCAGCAACCAGGTGCCAGTAACCCATCGCTGCCGAGAGTCATTGTCGAGCTGGAGGAAGGCCGGCCAGTAGTTCTTAACGACGGACTCGACAAGAGCGTGCTCCTGGGCGTGCGTTGCGGCGATGCTCTTGAGGGCCTCATCAAGGCGCGAGAGAGAAATAATGCCTCCGAGGGCGAGGATGATGCTAACATTCGGATCCTCCCCAAGCGCGGGGTTTCTGTCGGCCTCCCTCCGCAGCCATTCGGCGGCCGCGCCATAATCGCCGCGCTTTTGCTGGAGCCGTGCCATGCGCTCACAGGTGCCCAAGTGGTCCGGACAAGCGGTGATCCATGCCTCGGCCGCGCTGACTGCCTTGTCGATTTCCCCGGCGTCATCGTAGGCGTTGACAAGGCATGCATGAATTCCGGGAACGAGGGTTTTGCTGAACCACTCCGTGCCTGGGAGCGGTCCTAGTTCATCCACGCACGACTGACGGAAAAGGTTCTGGTGATCGAGCATCCACTTATAGTGCTTTGCCGAGTTGTATCCATCGCCGATGCTGGCGTAGGAGCGTGCCAACATGAACCGCGTGGAGGCTGGTAAGGAATGTTCAGACGCGATTGCCTTTTCCAGGTGCTTGATGGCATCCCGGAGGTGATCCTTGTCCTCCTCTGTGACGGAAGCCCGCTCCGGGAACTTCTGTATCCCCGCGCAGCACAGGGTGACGGCGTTGGACCAGTGCCACACACCGCGCAGATCGCCGGGCGCCGGTCCCAGTGGGAGGTCCCATCGTTCGAGGGATTCCTCAGTGTCCCACGTGTGAACGAGCGCAATGAGGAAGTGGAGGCGTCCGCTCATGTACTGGCGTTCTCCTGCTGGCAGCAAGTCGCCGAGTTGGTCGCACAGCGCGAGCGCACGCGGGTAGTCGTGGACGGCACATGCGTTTACAATTTCCCACCGGATGGTGCAGACGTCAACGCAACTGTTGACATCGCGTAATCGGACGAGGTAGCCGAGGTGTTCCCGGAGTTCTTCCAGACTGAGCTCCCCGTCTTCCGGAGGGTCAGCGGTCATGAGCCGGTAATACGCGTTGAGCGCGACGAAGCGGGCTGCGAGGTCATCCGGGTCGCGAGACAGGACGTTGTCCATGGCTTCGCGGAGTGGACCGTCCCCATCTTCCCACGCATCCCAGATTTCCTTTGTCATGTCGATCTCGTCGTTGTCAATCAAAGGGATGTGCACCTGCTTGGCGAGAAATGTTCTGGCCGTGTCGATCCACTGATTGACTATGTTGAGAGTCTCCACGACGTTCTCCCGCGCGCCATTCCGGGCAGCCGGGGTGTCCTCAGAGTCCCTTGAATGACCGCCACTGGAACGGGCACTGCGTTTACGGTGTACTGTAACACGCCAACCAAGTCTCGTGGGGATCGGCTAGATCACGGGACGGAATCAATGCTGTGGAGCGGCTTGCGTGAAAATGGGATTCGGGAGGCAAGACAGGTATGGCGACACCGCCTGATCCGCTTTCGGCACCCACAATGGACAACCTGTATATGTTGTTGGATCAACACGGGGATCAACTCCAGGCGCTTCAACACGACATTGACAGCACACCAACCAACAGCCCCGAATTCAGGAACACGATTCGGTGGCTTGTGCTGTCCACAGTTCTTTACGTGCGATGCATGTACGACTGGTTTGACGAGCAGAAATGGCCCATGCAGTTTTGCGCGTGGGCGGCGCGCAATTTGTTCGAACTGGAAATCTGGACACGGTACGTCCTGAGAAAGCGAGAGTACGCCGAACGTTTTGCGAAGGACTGGATCATGGACGGCATCGGCATCTTCGAGTCCTTTCAGCTCTGGTCAGAATCGCGCGGGCAAGCGCGCGACCCGGGTAGGGACAGGGAACTTGCGAAGCTGTACTCGATGCGCGACGCTGAACTGCCCGGCTGTACACGTTTTCTCGATCCCCGAGCCTACGTCGCCGAACTCGGAATCGAGCAGAACTACAGGCACCTCAACCCGATTTTCTCAAAGCTCGTCCATCCGACATCCTGGTCAGTGCACTGGAAGCAGGAGTTGCTCGACAAGACCCATATGCGCGGCTTCATCATCACCATCGGGCTTACGTCATCCGTCCGCATCGCAAACGCAGTACGCGACCACCTCGCGGCCCACGGCATGGAACCAGTCGGGTGATGGCCCACACGCGACCTTCGGACTTTCAGCGCGAACGCCACAGATGTGGCGCCACCGCTGGCAGCAGCGGCGCGAGAAAGCACGCCTTTTCGGCACTCTACACGACTGACAGCGAATGGCGGCTAAACGCATGATAATAAAAGGCGTGGTTGCGCACGGTTGACGCCACTCGACAACCGGCAACCTGGCTTCGAACCAGTAGGCCGGGGGTTGGAGTCCCTCCGGGCGCGCCAGCCAACTCGGCTGGTCTCCGGGCTGCCGGCGTAGCGCGGAAGTGGCGTCCCCAGGGGGATTCGAACCCCCGTTACCGCCGTGAAAGGGCGATGTCCTAGGCCGGGCTAGACGATGGGGACGTAGGCGGCGGAAGCAACAGCTACACTTCCACTCTATCGTTGGGGGAATCTCCGCGTCAACCGGCACGGATCAGAGCGGTCCTCTGTGGAGAAGGGCTGAAGCGCTCCAGCATGGGGTAAACTGAAGCAAGAGGAGGTCATCGTGGCTTACGAGCGGATTTCCATCGACCCCAGGATCTGTCATGGCCAGGCCTGCGTGAAGGGTACCCGCATCCCCGTTCACCAAATCGTCCGCATGCTTGCCAACGGAGACACCGTAGATGACCTGCTGGCAGAGTATCCCTCCCTCTCCCGCGAAGACATCATGGCTTGCCTGGACTACGCCGCCTCTCTTGCCGAAGAGCAGGTCACCCCTATTCAGGTGGCCAACTTCTGAACGATGAAGATCCTCGTCGACGAGAACATCCCTCGAATTACGGTCGTGTGGCTGCGGGAACTGGGCCACGACGTCAAAGACATCCGCGGGACCACCAACCAGGGTTTGGCAGACTCAGACCTCTGGGATGTGGCCATGAACGAGCAGCGACTCCTCATCAGTACCGACAAGGGCTTCACCCAATATCGTAGGATGTCTCATCACGGGATTCTGATCGTCCGTCTCAGACAGCCCAACCGCAAGAGGATCCACCAGTGCGTGATGCACGCCCTTGAGCGGTTCCGGCCCGCCTCATGGCCGGGGCTCCTGGTGGTCATGCGTGACGCGACTCAAAGCGTCTCTCGGACTGGTGGTCCCATGGGCTTTTGAGCCGCGACCGTCAGGGAGCGGGCTGTTACCTCCGGGTACAATACTTGCATGGCTCCTATGAGACTCGCCCTCGTCACCCTGCTGGCCGCGGCCGCGGTCGCGGCCCAGGATTTCTCGGATCTCACGATCGACAAAGTCGCCGCCGGATTCCGTTTCACCGAAGGCCCGGTCTGGTCGCGCGAGGGTTTCCTGCTGTTCAGCGACGTCCCGAACGACAAAATCGTCCGCTTCGCGCCCGGCAAACGGGCCGAGGTCTTCCGCGAGAAGTCCGACGGGGCCAACGGCAACACCTTCGACGCGCAGGGCCGCCTGTATAGCTGCGAGAGCCGCACCCGCCGCGTCACCCGCACCGACAAGAAGGGCAAGATCGAGGTCCTGGCCGAGAAGTGGGAAGGCAAGCGCCTGAACGCACCCAACGACATCGTGGTCCGCAAAGACGGCCACGTCTACTTCACTGATCCGGCCTTCGGCGGCTCGACCGACCAGCGCGAGCTGGATTTTTACGGCGTCTACCACATCACCCCCAAGGGGCAGATGGAGCTGATCGCCAAACCCAAAGGCCGCCCCAACGGGCTGGCCCTCTCACCCAACGGTCGAGTGCTCTACGTGGACAACTCCGACGAGCGCAACGTGCGGGCCTACGACCTGGACCGCAACGGCAAGGCCAGCAACGAGCGCATTGTGGTCTCCGGTATTGACGGGGTGCCGGACGGCATGAAGGTGGACGAGAAAGGCAACCTGTACATCACCGCCAAGGGCGTGGCCGTCTACTCGCCGGAAGGCAAGCTGCTCACCACCGTCGAGGTCCCGGAAACTCCGGCCAATTGCGCTTTCGGCGACCCCGACTTGCAGACCCTCTACATCACCGCGCGCACCTCGCTGTACCGCGTGCGCCTGAACGTGAAGGGTTCGGTGCAGTACTGATGGCCACCACCCGCCGCTACCCCGACCGCCCCATCCTCGGCGTGGGTGCGATCATTATCGAGGGGGACCGCGTGTTGCTGGTCGAGCGGGGCCAGGAGCCGCACAAAGGGCTCTGGTCGCTTCCGGGCGGCTTGGTCGAGATCGGGGAACACTTGAAAGACGCCGTGCGCCGCGAAGTGCTCGAAGAAACCGGCCTCGAGATCGAGCCACTCTCGGTCTTCGAGGTCTTCGAGAGAATCCTGCGGGATGAAGCCGGGCGACCCGAGTATCACTACGTGCTCATCGATTACCTGTGCCGGGTGCGGGGAGGGGAACTGAAGGCCGCCAGCGACGCCGTCCGCGCCGTCTGGGTCTCGCGCGCCGGCCTGCCCAGCTACCGCATCACAGAAGGCACGCAGGCAGTGATCGAGAGGGCCCTTCTATGACCAACACCAGCGCGGACCTGCTGGAGTTCGACCGCCTGAAGCAACTGCTGGCGCGCTACCTGTCGAGCCCGCTGGGGCGCGGCGAACTGGAGAAAGTGACGCCGCTCGACGACCGTCCGGCGGTCGAGCAGATCCTGGCCGAGGTGGCTGAAGCGATCGGTTACCTGGAAGCCGCGGCGCGGCCTCAGCCGGCCGCCCGGGGCGCGGCCGTGCGCATCCGGTTCAGCGCCTTTGCGGACCCGGCTGAGGCCATGCGCAAGCTGCGCATCGAGGGCGCGGCGCTGGAAGCCAAGGAGATCTTCGAGCTGACCGAACTGCTGGACCGCGCCTGCGATATCCGCTCCCTGCTGCTGGCGGTGGCCGGGCGCTTTCCCAAGCTGGCCGCGCGCGGCGCAGCCACGGGTGAATTCCGCTCCCTGGTGCGCGACCTGGTGGGCAAGATCCTGCCGGATGGAACGCTGGCCGACCACGCCAGCGCGGAGCTCGCGCGGCTGCGGCGCGACATCGAGCGGCAGCAGAGGCACATCCAGGAGTCGCTCGAGCGCTTCCTGCGCACCCACCGCGAGGACGGCGTGCTCCAGGAGGAGTTCATCACCATCCGCAATGAGCGCTTCGTGGTGCCCGTGGTAGCCGGGCAGCGGCGCAAGATCGACGGCGTCATCCACGGCTCCAGCGGCACCGGTCACACCCTGTTTGTCGAACCGCTCGAAACCATCGAGTTGAACAACGAGCTGGTCCGGCTCACCGAAGAGGAAGCTCGGGAAGTACACCGCATCCTGCTGGAGCTGAGCGACCGGCTGCGGCAGTACTCGGAGGCCATCGCGCGCACTCTGGTGATCCTGGCTGAGCTGGAACTGCTCTTCGCCAAGGCCGCCTTCGCGCTGGACTTCGGCGCGGTCGTGCCGCGCTTCAGTCCGCCGGGCGCGCGCCGCCTGGTCCTGCGCGAGGCCCGGCATCCGCTGCTCGAAGACGTGCTGCGCCGCCACAAAAAGCCGGTGGTGCCGGCTTCCCTGCTGCTCGAAGGCGACACCCGCACGCTGCTGCTCAGCGGGCCCAACAGTGGCGGCAAGACGGTCACGCTGAAAACCGTAGGGCTGCTGGCGCTGATGGCGCAGGCCGGCCTGCCGGTGCCCTGCGCCCAGGCCGAGTTCCCGTTCTTCGACCAGGTGCTGGCGGACATGGGCGACCTCCAGTCCATCCAGGAGAGCCTCAGCACGTTCTCGGCGCACATCTCCCGCATTCGCGACATAGCTTCCCAGGTGACCCCCGATTCGCTGGTCCTGCTGGACGAACTTGGCCGGGCCACCGATCCGGAGGAAGGCGGCGCGCTGGGCGTGGCCATTCTGGATCACTTCCGCGGCTCGGGCGCCTTCACGCTGGGCTCGACGCACCTGCTGGCCCTCAAGATCTATGGCGCCAACACGCCGGGCGTGCTCAACGGCTCGATGGGATTCGATGAGGCCACCCTCGAGCCGACTTATGTGTTGCGGCTGGGAGCGCCGGGCAAATCCGCCGGCCTGGACATCGCGCGCCGCCTGGGACTGCCTCCCGCCCTGATGGAACGGGCGCGCGCCGCGCTTACGACCCGTGAACAGGACCTGGCGACCTTCCTCAGCGAACTGCATCGCCGTCTGGAGGAGGTGGGCCGGCTCCAGGCCGGCCTCTCCGAGCAGCAGGCCCGCCTGGCAGCCCGCGAGAAGGCCCTGGCCATCGAGTGGGAGAAGCGGGAGTCGGCCAAGCTCAAAGAACTCGAGCGCCGCTCGGAGCTGGTGCTCGAAAAGTTCGAAGCCCAGGCCCGCCAGACCATCGACCGGATCGCTGCCGGCGGCGAACAGAAGAAAGCTCTGCGCAGCGTCGCCAGAGTGAAGCGCGAATTGCAGGAAGACCTCGAAAGCACCGTGCTCTCGACCAAGGCGGATGCGCGGCAGGGAGAACTCGGACCGCCCAAGATCGTCGCAGGCGCCAGGGTCCGCCTGAAAGGCATTCGGGAGCCGGCCCGCGTGCGGCGGCTCATCGGCAGCGACCTCCTGGAAGTCGATGCCGGCCTCATGAAGATGCAGGTCTCCACCGACGACGTTCTGGAAGTCCTGGCGGAACCCGCCGAGGGGCTGCGGCTGCCTGCCAACGTCTCGTTCAAGCCCGGCCCCGAGGTTTACACCAGCGTGCGCGAGATCAACGTCATCGGCCAGCGCGCCGAGGAGGCCCGCCAGATCGTGGACAAGTTCCTGGACACCGCGGTGCTGGCGGGCGTCCAGCGCATCCGCATTGTGCACGGATTCGGGATGGGCATCCTGCGCCGCGTTATCGGCGAGCTGCTGGCCGCCAATCCCAACATCGAGAAGTATTACCCGGCCACGCAGAGCGAAGGCGGCGCCGGGGCCACCATTGTGGAATTGAAGGAGTAAACCATGCTTCGAGTCGCTGGCCTTCTTCTCTGCCTGTGCGGTTGTGCATTGGCCGCCGGGGGTGTGCTGATCGTGGCCGATGAGATCCCCGCCATGCAGGTGCTGGCCGGCAAGCTCAAAACGGACGGCAACCTCGCGAGCGCCATCGTCAAGCAGACCGAGATGCCGCCGGACCTCTCCGCGTACGCGGCGGTGTTCGTCTATATTCACAAGGACATCACCGAACCCGCCGAGAAAGCTTTCATCGCCTACGCCAATGCGGGCGGCAAGCTGATCCTGTTGCACCACTCCATCAGCTCGGGCAAGCGCAAGAACAAATACTGGTTCGGGTTCCTTGGGATCTCGCTTCCGGAAAAAGAATTCAGCCAGGGCGGCTACAAGTGGCTGGACCCGGTGAGCTGGGAAGTCGTCAATCTCGCCCCGCGAGACTACCTCACCACCCACCGCGTGAAGTACGCCGCACGCATCACTTACAAGAGTTCCGAGACCGGCGGCAGCGAGCAACAATACCCAGGCCTGGCCTTCGAGAATTCTGAAGTGTACCTGAACCACGTCTACACTGAGCCCCGAACCATCCTGATGGGGCTCAAGTACCGCGATCCGCAGTCTGGCGTCACTTATATGCAGGACCGCGCCGCCTGGTACAAGAAGGCCGGCAAGGGCCTGGTCATGTACTTCATGCCGGGCCACAGCGCCCGGGAGTTCGAGGACCCCGCCTACGCCCAGATCCTGCTGAACGCCGTACAATTTCAACTGCGCCTATGAGCAGGCATCTGCTACCGCTGGCGCTCCTGCCGGTGCTGGCTGTCGCACAGCGTGCCCAGGAGCCCAACAAACCCTACCCTTACCGGGAGGAAGAGGTCGTTTACGAAAACAAAAAGGCGGGCGTGAAGCTGGCCGGCACGCTCACGCTGCCCTCTTCCGGCGGGCCCTTCCCGGCGGTCCTGCTGATCACAGGTTCCGGCCCGCAGGACCGCAACGCCACGGTGGCCGGACACCGGCCCTTCCTGGTGCTGGCCGACTACCTGACGCGCCGCGGAATCGCGGTTCTGCGCATGGACGATCGCGGCGTGGGCGGCTCGACCGGCAGCGTCATGGAATCCACCACCGCAGACTTCGCTGAAGACGCCTTGCTGGGCGTCGAGTATCTCAAGGCCCGCAAGGAAATCAACCCCCGGCAGATCGGCCTGATCGGTCACAGCGAAGGAGGCGCGGTGGCGCCGCTGGCGGCCAGCCGGTCAAGCTCCGTCGCCTTCATCGTGCTGATGGCCGCCCCGGGCCTCCTCGGTGAGAAGCTCGCCCATCTCCAGCGCGGGTCGATCGCGCGGGCCAGCGGTATCCCCGAGGCGAAGATCGCCAGGACCCGCGCCGTCGACCAGAAGATGTTCGCCGTCGTCAGAAGCGAAAAGGACAACGCGGCTGCCGAAAAAAAGCTTCGCGAGATCGTGGGCCAGGCCATGTCGGAGGCCGCGGGCGTCCGCATCTCCGGCGCCGTGGTCGAGGCGCAGTTCAAGACCCTGCTTTCGCCCTGGTACCGCTTCTTCCTCGCCTACGACCCCGCTCCCGCGCTGCGCAAAGTGAAGTGCCCGGTGCTCGCCCTCGCGGGGGAGCGCGATCTGCAAGTGCCGTCCAACGAGAACCTGCCCCTCATCGCCAAAGCCCTGGCCGCCGGCGGCAACAGTGATTTCACCATCATGAAATTGCCCAAGCTCAATCACTTGTTCCAGACCTGCCAGACCGGGACTTACTCAGAGTACTCGAAGCTTGAGGAAACCATCGCGCCCGTCGTGCTCGAGACCATTGGCGACTGGATCCTGCGGCGCACCAAGCCCTAATTCTTCGGCAGAAAGTTCTCCATGACCCAGACTTCACTCTTGTTCTCCCAGGCTTCGAAGGCCACGTGGCGCCCGTCCGGGTGCAGACGGAATTGCAGCAGGCCGTCCACGACCACATCCAGCCGCTGCGGTTGGCCGCCTTCGACGGGAATGCGCCACAGCTCCCCTTTCCGGTCTCTCAAGAACGCGAACAGCAACTGGCGCCCTTCCGGCGTCCACGCCACCCCGCGCGGGCCATAGGCTTTGTATCTGTAAAGTTCGCGGGGCGGACCCCCGCCCGCCGGCATCACCATCAGGACCAGCGAGTCTGCCTCGTAACTTGAGAATGCCATCCACCGGCCGTCCGGCGACAAAGCCGGGTATCTGACGTCACGGCGGACGACTATCGTCTCCCGTCCAGTCTGCAGGTCTCGCACGGTCAGCGCGTGGTGCTGCTTTCGAGCATCGAAGACCGTGTAGAAGACCGTCTTTCCATCTCGCCCGTAGCCAAAGCCGGGCATATCACCGTAAGGAAACTGCAACACTGGGGTGACGTCGCCCGTCTGCGCGTCCACCTGGATAAGCCCCCACTTGCCGTCATTGTCTCGCTCGTCGATCAGCAGCGAACGCCCGTCCGGGGACCAGTCCGGCGCCATGTTCCAGCCCACGAAACGCCGGGCCGCCGGCTCCAGTCCGGAGAGCACTTTGCCGCTTCCCAGATCGAGCGTTGCCGTGTAAATCTCCCGCGTGGTTCTGGAGACCTCGTAATAATACGCTCCCGCCCGGGTGAACCCAAGCGGAACTATATCCCCCATGTCCTTCTTGATCAGTTGGGGTAATCCCTGCGGCTTGCCATCGGAAACCTCAATGAGCCAGGTATCCCTAGTTCCCGTGCGGTCGCTGCGGAACAGGATGCTCTTCCCGTCCGGAGCCCATCCCATCAACGCATCGTCCGCAGCGTGCTGAACCAGGGGCGTTTCCCGGCCGGCTTCAATCGCCAGCGTGAAAATATCGCGCTGTTGAGAGGCTTCCCGCGGCGGGAAGTCATAGGCGATGTAACGCCCGTCCGGGGAGAAATCCATCTTCGAGGGCCGGGCCTTGCCCAGCCCCTTAAGAACGCGCACGGAACCATCTCCCACCGGGACCAGCACCATCTGCCAGGTCTTGTCCTTCTTTTGAAGACCGGCCAAGATCCGTGTCCCGTCCGGTGACCACGCGTGAGGCCGAGGGTATCCCACTTCCTCTTTGTTGCTGTACAGGACCCGAACCCCGGAACCATCCACCCCAACCACGCGCAGGTCATAAAGGTCGTCGTTGCTGTGCCAGCAGTAGGCGACCTGCTTACCATCTGGCGAAGCCACCGGGTCGAGAGCTTCTTCGTTGGTTTCCCAGCCGCCTTTCTTGACGTACAGACGCCGGCTCTGCCCCGTGGTAAAGTCGTGGATCGCAAGATCGCCGGACCCCGTGTCGTAGTAAGGAAGATACCGTCCGTCGGGTGAAGGCCTGCCGGGATAAAGGTTCTGGCTTGCCCAGGCCCGCCGGATGGCCATTTCGGGGCGGGCGGCTGCGCCGGGCCGCTCCAGCGCTGCCAGCCGCTGCCGAGCCAACCGTGCAGGCTCCGACTGCTCGGCGAACTCGCGCAAAACCGGCTCGTACGCGGTGCGCGCCTCCGTCTTTCCAAGCTTCTCGTAGCACTGGCTCATCTGCACCAGCGCCCCCGCCCGGATCAGCGGATCCTTCGAGCGGGCCAGCTCGCGGAACGCCGCAATCGCCTGGGCGTAATCCTGCTGCCGGAACTCCAACGCTTCCCCAGCCTCGAACACGCCCCTGGGAGGCTGCTGCGCCGGCGGAACAAACGGATGATAGAGCAGACCCCGCGCCTCCACCCCGCGCGGGGTGAACGTCACGGCCAGGGCGTCCTCCGCCGCCTCCGGTACTTCCGCCACCGCCTCGGAAAGCCGCCGCTCCAGCGCTGCGGCGATCAGATCCGCCGCGTGCTCGAGCCGTTCCTGGATACGCTGGTTCTCGAGCGCCCGGTCCTGCTCGAGCAGCTGCCAGCTCAGCCAGGCCAGGACGCTGGCCGGCACGACGGTGACCGCCAGAAACAGCGCCAGCAGGTGGCGCGACGGCCGTCGGGGTGGACGCTCAACGTGTGGATTCCCTCCATTCGGATGCCGAGGCTCTGGGGCTGGCCGCCCTCGGCGGGCATGCGCCATAGTTCGGTCTGCTGGCCGCGTCTCACTGCAAACAGGAGATAGCGCCCGTCCACAGACCAGGTAAACCCGGGGTAGGCGAGCTGTTCCGGTTCCTTGATCGCCAGAAGCTCGCGGGGTTCGCCGCCATCAGGCCCCAGCATGAACAGCGTGTTGACGCCGAGTGGGCGCTTCCAGTGAATGCCCGCCAGACGCCGGCCATCCGGCGAAAGACACATTTGCACGCGGTGCGAATCCGGAATTCGATAGATTTCTTCGCCGGTTTCCATTGTCGAGGACGCCTCCATCCCGGACTTCTCCATGATGGGAACGGCTTCACCGGTTGCGGCGTCGATTCTGTAGAAGCCGCTCCCACCGGCCTTGCCCTGTCCTTGGAGGATGATCGACTGGGTCAAACTCATCTTCCCGGGGGCATGCTTCATAATGGAGTTGTGCTCGCCTGCTCCGCTCTCCGACCCCGCCCCACCGAGAGGAACAAGCCATGACCGATTCCGGAGAAATCATCGACCCGCACACCATCCGCTTCGCGCGCCTGCTGCCCGGCCCCATCGAGCGCGTGTGGGACTATCTGACAAAACCTGACTGCCTCGCCGCCTGGCTCGCCCCGGGCGAGGTGGATCTGCGGGTGGGCGGGCAGGTCGAGCTGCGCTTCAACGTCCAAGAGGCCCCGGACCGCGCGCGAGTCGGCGCCATCATCCGGGGCGTGGTGACTCGCTTCGAGCCGCCCCGCGTACTTGCTTACTCCTGGACGGATGCATCTCCCAGTCGGCCGCCTGCCGAGAACCCGGTTCCCGACTCGATCGTCACCTTTGAACTGGAGGCGCGTGGCGAGGACGTGCTGCTCGTGCTTACCCATCGTCGCCTGCCCACGGCCCTCATGCCGAGCTGCTGCGCTGGTTGGCACACGCATCTCGGCATCTTGCTCCCACGGCTGCGTTCCGAGGAGCCGGAGCCATTCCAGCCGGTCTACCTCCGCCGGCTGCCGGTCTACCAGCAGCAAGCCACGCGGCATCTCGGTGCCCAGCCCGAGTGAGCAATCAGCCATGCCACTTCTGCCCATGATCAATGTTCCCTACCGGCGGTTGATCCCCTGGATGGCGGCGCTGCTGCTGGGCCTGCTGTTCGCCGTGAACGTCTACCGCGCCGCGACTCAATCCATCACCGTCGATGAAGCGTTCACCTACACCCGGTTCGTGGTCCCGCCGTTTTCGGCCATGCGCACTTTTTACGATGCCGGCAACCACGTGCTCAATACCTTGCTGGCCAAGGTCTCGGTGAGCCTGTTTGGGGCTTCCGAACTGGCCTTGCGGCTGCCCAGCCTGCTGGGCGGCTTGTTCTACTTTGCCGGGCTGTTTCTGGTCTCCCGCCGGCTGTTCGGCTTGGGCGGGTGGTTTCTTCTTTCGATCGCGCTCAACAGCCTGAATCCTTTTCTCCTCGACTATCTCTCTGCCGCCAGGGGCTATGGGGTTGCTCTGGCATTCTGGATCTGGGCGTTGGTTCTGCTGTTGCGGTGGCGGCCTGCGGCGCCGCTGCGCGATCTTGCGCTGGCCGGCGCGCTCATGGGCCTTTCTGTCGCCGCAAATCTGGTCTTTCTGGTCCCGTGTGTGGCTCTGGCAGCCTCCTTTCTCCTCATCTCGACGGCTGCCGGCTGGCGCAGTTCCGGAGCGCTTTCCGCCTTAAGGCAGATGATTTGGCGGGCAGCCGCGCAGTGCCTGCCCGCGGCCTGCGTTGCCGGGTTGATCCTGTGGGCGCCCCTTCAGGCTGCCAGGAGAGCGGATTTCTTCTATGGCGCGCCGACCGCCAAAGAGGCCGTCAATACTCTCGCCGAAGGTTCGATCTTCTATTGCTCCACGTTTCTGAATTCGAACGCCGCCGTGGACCACTTCTTCCGCAAGGCGCCCTACTGGTTCGTTCTGGCCGGCCTGCTGATCCTTCTGGCCGTCACCCTGTTCGATTTGGTCGCCTGGCGCCGCGTCCGGGCGAAACCTGAGCCGGGCTTGGGGCGCAACCTCATCGCCGGCACGCTGCTCGGATCTGTAGTGCTGGTGGTCATTCTCCGCAAGGGCTTCGGCCTGTTCTACCCCGCCGGGCGGACCGGTCTCTACTTCCTGCCGCTGCTCTCACTGGCATGCCTGTGCGTGCTGGCGCGGGTGGATAGGTCGAATGTGTTTCGCCGCGCCTTGGTCGCTCTCGGCGTGCTCCCGCTCCTGGTCCTGCTGCTAGAGTTCTCGCTTCAATTCAATACGTCCTATTACTTCGACGTGCGTTTCGACGCCGGGACCAAGCGGATCGTCGAGCGCCTCAGCCGCTCCGGGCAACGCCTGCGCGTGGGCGTCACGCCTTTTCTCTTGAATAGCTTCAACTACTACCGGCAGGCGTACCGGCACTGGTGGTTGGAGCCGGTGGGGTTCGACGGCCCGACTTGCATGTTCGACTACTACGTCCTCCTCCCGGGTGACCGGGATTCTTTCTTTAGAAAGTTCCGCCTCACCGAGGACTACTATGATGAGGTCTCGGGCGCGACCCTGGCCAAGTTCGCTCCAGCCGCCTTTCCGGAGTTAGACGCGCTCCGGGCTTTGGGTTTCCGTGATCCGCTACCGTGCAACGTCGACTTCAACAGACTAGGTCCGGTGGTGGATACCAGCCAGCCAGGCGTCGAGGCGCACTACCTCCGCGACATTCTGAGTGCGCCGGGGCCCAGGCAGACCCTTTGGCTTGCGGAAAAACCCGCGCTGCTGTTCCGCCTGCCGGACCCCGCCCACCGCCTGCTGGTCATGGACCTCTTGGTCCACAGCATCGTCCTGGCGAGTGTGGGTCCGCAGACCCTGACCATCCGAATCAATGGTCAAGCGCTCGACCGGATCACTTATAGCACCGAGGGCTTCCGAACCTACCGCAAGCCCGTACCGGCGAGATGGCTGCGCCCGGACGGAATTACTCTTCTTGAGATACAACCCCACAAGTGTTACGTCGCGCCCGCCGACGGCCAGAAACTCAGCTTCCTGCTGCACCGCGCCGAGTTCGCCAGGCAATAACCCGGACGTAGCTACTGCTGGTTGGGGCGCCGGGCGGCCTTGACTTTCTTTGTTGCCAGCGTCTTCCGCACCCACTCGTCGGCCATGCGGGTGTACCTTGCGTACTCCTCGGTTGAGTCTTGAAGGTCCGCTTTCTCGCGATAGAGCAGGTTGATGTAGACCATGGCGTCATCGTAGTCGGGGTCGATACCGAGCGCCGTCTCCATGTTGCGTACGCCCTCGTCAATCACGGCGAGGTTCCGCTCGCGAAGCTCCTGGCGGAGCGCTGGATCCTTAATTGGGCCACGGTCTCGTCGTGTCCCTGCCATCACAGCCACAGCGCCAACTGCGGCGACAGGGCCATGCCGGCGAGGAATCTCATCCAATCAACTCGACCGTTTCGTCCTCGGCGAGGTAGGCCGCATAGCGCAGAGCTTCATCAATGTCCTGCGGCTCCAGGTACGGATAAGCCTTCAAGATCGACTCCCTGCTTTCGCCGGCCGCCAGCAACCCTAGCAGCCGAGAGACGGGAAATCGCAGGCCGCGGATGCAAGGCTTACCAGTAGCAACCGCCGGATCAATCGTAATCCG
>Ga0315280_10003790_pt1 | contig 22874 bp, 20 predicted proteins | sample YL17G06_40_MG_FD_203697 | JGI IMG/M metagenome (GOLD analysis project Ga0315280, IMG submission 203697) | Sediment microbial communities from Yellowstone Lake, YNP, Wyoming, USA - YL17G06_40 | ecosystem: Environmental > Aquatic > Freshwater > Lake > Sediment | place: USA: Wyoming | collected... | reverse complement strand
CGGGCGAGGAGGCGCTTCCTTTGGCCAAAAAGGCAGCTGTTCTTCCATGGCCTGGAGCTTAACTTCGACCGCTGAGGCAGGCTGGGGTTCTTTTTTGCGCTTTTCCTCTGCGGCAGGAAAGTGAACAACTAAGAGTAAGGCTCATCCCGCCGTTTGGCCAGCACTCAGCGCCTCCCCGCCCGGTTTCGTAAATCCGTTAGATTTTTCAATAGAAAATAAAAAGTGAAGGGGGGCAAGGATTTAAACCCCACCCCCAGTTTTCAAATAAATATAGCAGAATGTCGCCAGTTAGTTGGCGGTATTGGGGGCTAAACGAATGTGTTCTGGTTCGACGGTAGGGTTGAAGAGGAGTAGACAAGGCAAAATGTGGCTTAAAATTTCCATAGATCACTCAGAAACCAAGGAATCCCTTTGGCAGTTGCGTCTCCAGGAAGTTGATGAAGAGCAGACGGGCAAAAACCGAGCCGAAGACCGCGACCAACAATGTCCGCATCCAGGTCTGCGGGAAGATGAATTTGACGAGAAAGGTTAAAAAAAGAAACGTCGCCCGGGTGAAGCCCAGAACGGCGATCCGGTTATAGGCTTTCCTTCAAGCTCTGCCCTGAAATTCAAAGCCAAAATTATGGAAGATTTTCTCATAAGATTATTTTTTTGTCAAAATAATTTGGCAACCAGGTGGGGCGATCTTGAGCAGTTCCCCTTCTGAAGACGAGGAGAGGACGCCGCTGCCCTCCCCGGCGGCAAATGCCCCTCTCCAGATTTTTAAGTCCGGTAGATCTCGGGATTGAGGATATTGGGGGTGGTCTCGCCAGCAAGCACCGCCAAAATATTCCTCACGGCCACTAAGGCCATCTTTTCCCTCGTCTCCAAGGTGGCGCTGCCGACATGGGGAAGGAGTAAAGTGTTCTCCATCGAGAAAAATTCGGGAGTTACCGCCGGCTCTTTTTCGAAAACATCCAGGCCTGCCCCGGCGATGGTCCCCGACCTCAACGCCTCAACCAGAGCTCTCTCATCCACCACCGGCCCTCGGGAGGCGTTAATCAGGAAGGCGCTCTTCTTCATCAACCGCAGCTCCTCCCGGCCAATCAAGTGGGTCGTCTCAGGAGTCAGGGGAACATGCAGGCTGACGAAATCTGATTCCCGGAGAAGATCTCTTAAAGGAACGAACCTCGCCCGGCAGCCCTCTTCCACGCTTCGATCCGCTGGTCGTACATCCGTATAGAGGATTTTCATGCGAAAGCCGAGCGCCCGCTCTGCAACGGCTGACCCAATCCTCCCCAGCCCGACGATTCCCAGAGTCTTCCCATGGACATCGCTCCCCATGAGAAGGCTGGGCTTCCACTCTACCCACTTTCCCTCCCGGACAAAGCGGTCGCCCTCGGCCAAACGCCGGGCAACTCCCAGGATCAGAGCAAAGGTCAGGTCGGCAGTTGTATCGGTGAGCACATCGGGAGTATTCGTTACCGCGATTTTTAAGCGGGTGGCCGCGGCCAAATCAATGTTATTAAACCCCACGGCGTAATTGGCCACAATCTTCAGATCCCCCCCGGCTTTCAGGATTTTGCCCGAAATAGGGTCCGACCCCATGGAGAGCAAGGCCAATTTCCCAGGAAGGTGACCGATAATTTCCTCTTCGGTCATTGCCCGGTCTTCCAGGTTGATGGTCACCTCGGCCTTTTCTTGCAAAAGATTCAAAGCCTTTTGGGGAATGACTCTCGTCACCAGTACCTTGGTTTTCAAATCTCTCCCTCACTTTTCATTTGCCAACCCCTCCCTGCTCCCTCCGGCTTCTCACCTGGCATCTGCTTCCTTGAAAGCCTCCTTCTTCATCTCGATCCCATAGCTTTTAATCTTGCGGTGGAGGTTGCTCCGCTCGATCCCGATGACCTCGGCGGTCTTGGAGATGTTTTCTTCGTTCTCCATGAGTTTCTGCATGATGAAGCGCTTTTCAAACTCCCTCCGGGCATCTTTCAGCAAATTGTATTCCAAGAAAGATGACTCCGGCTGAACCTTTCGCTGCTCCCGAATGGGGTCGGGAATGTCTTTGGCCTCGATGACTGAACCCCGGGTCATGATCACCATGCGCTCAATAAGGTTCTTCAATTCCCTGACATTGCCCGGCCAGGGATAGGAGACCAACAGGCTCATGGCCTCTGGCGAGACTTTTTTCAATTCTTTGTGATTCTCCAGACAGAACTCTTTGATGAAATGTTCCAGCAGAACGGCGATGTCTCCTTTCCGCTTTCTCAAAGGCGGAACCTCCATGGGAATGACGTTCAGTCGGTAGTAAAGGTCTTCGCGGAACTTGCCCTGCTGCATTTCTTGTTGAAGATCGCGGTTTGTGGCGGCGATCACTCGTACATCCACAAAGATCACCTCTGTCCCTCCCACGCGCTCAAATTTCTGCTCCTGGAGAATCCGCAGGATCTTCGCTTGGGTCTTCAGGCTCATGTCGGCGATTTCGTCCAGGAAGATTGTCGCCTCGTTGGCTAAATCAAACTTCCCTCTTCGTTTGCTGACCGCCCCCGTGAAAGAACCTTTCTCATGACCGAAGAGTTCACTCTCGATCAGCTCTTCGGGAATGGCCGCACAGTTGACCTCCACGAAGGGCTTTTCCGCCCTCAGGCTCAGATGGTGAATGGCGCGGGCGACCAACTCTTTCCCTGTCCCGTTCTCCCCGGCAATCAGCACCCAGCCGTTGGTCGGGGCCACTATCTTGATCTGCTCTTTGAGATGCTGGATCTCCGGTGAGCTCCCTACGATCTCGTATTTTCTTTGAATCTCTTGCCGCAATGCCTTATTCTCTTGTTCCAGCTTGGAAAAGCTCAGGGCATTGTTGACCGTCAGGAGGACCTTCTCCAGGGAGAGAGGTTTCTCGATGAAATCGTAAGCCCCCAACTTCGTGGCTTTTACGGCCAACTCGATGTTGGCGTGCCCCGAGATCATGATCACCGGCAGATTGGGAATTTGCCCTTTGATCCGCTCCAAAACCTCCATTCCATCCATCCCCGGCATCCAGATGTCTAAGAGCACGAGATCGGGCGCCTCTCCTTCGACTTGCTTTAAGGCCTGCAACCCATCCTTGGCATCGACCACTTCATAGCCCTCATCCTTGAGGATTCCGCCCAGAGACTGACGGATGCGCTCGTCGTCATCCACCACTAAAATTTGTTTGCCCATACAGTCCCTCTAAAATGCCGCGGATAAATCCAAAGAAAACCTTCTGCAGCTGGAAGCAGATTTCCCCCGTTGAAAACTTCAGCTTTTGATCCCATTCGTCAGGGGTGATGCTTCCTCGGGCTATTTCTTGATCGGCAACTCGATGATGAATCGCGTTCCCCGGGGCACGTTATCTTTAAGCCGAAGGTAGCCGTCATGATCAGAGATGATCGTGTTCACGATGGCCAGCCCCAGGCCGGTGCCCGAGGCTTTCGTGGAGAAATAAGGCTGGCCGAGCATGGGCTTGTCTTCCGGCGGGACGCCGCAGCCGTTATCCGCCACCTCCACCAGAGCCAGGTTCATCAAGGGGTCCAGCCGGGTCTCTACGGTAATCTGCCCGTCCATATGCTCCTGGGCCACAGCGCCCACGGCAGCCACCGCGTTGTCCAGCAGGTTCACCATCACCCGTTTGATCTGTTCTTTATCCAAGTTGAAGACTGGAATTCTATCATCGGGCTTGAATTCGAAGCGAATGGGCTTGTGCCCTTCTTGGTAAAGAACCATGGACTCGCGAATAATCTCGTTGAGATTGTTCGGGGCCGGTTTGGCCGCGGGCAAACGGGCGAAGCTGGAGAATTCGTTGACCAAGTTCTTCAACTCCTCCACTTGGGTAACGATTGTTTTGGTGCATTCATCGAAGATGGCTCCGTCCTCCGTAAACTGGTGCAGGTAGCGCTTGCGCAGCCGCTGGGCGGAAAGCTGGATAGGTGTCAGAGGATTCTTAATCTCGTGGGCAATCCGGCGAGCCACCTCCCGCCAGGCCGCAGCCCGCTGGGCTTTCTGCAACTGAGTCAAATCGTCTAAGACCACCACCATCCCCAGGTATCGGTTCTCCTCGTCCCACAGGATGGTCACTTTCACCAGGAGGGTCAAAGTCTCGTTCTTGACGTTCAATTGGATCTGCCGGGTGATGGAATGATTCTCAGCCTCGTTGACCATCCTCACCAACTCTTCAGCCAAAATCAAGTGTTTGGGCTGGAGAACCTCCGCATATCTTTTCCCCACCACGCGCTCCGCCCGGATGGATAGGATTTTCTCGGCAGATTTGTTGATCGTCTTGATCCTTCCCTCGCTATCGATGGAAATCACCCCCGCCCCCACATTCTTGAGGACAATCTCCATATAGCGGCGTCTCTGTTCCAACTCCACATTGCTCCGGCTCAATTCAACGTGGGCTACTTCCACTTGGCTCTTGCTCCCTCTCAGGTCCTGGGTCATTTGGTTAAAAGAATCCACCAGAGTTCCGATCTCATCTTCGGAAGTCTTGGCAATCTGAAAATCCAAATTTCCCTTGGTAATCTTCTGCGTCCCTTCGACGAGCTCCTGCATGGGCCCGGTGATCCCCTTGGCCAGGTAGAGACCAAACCAGGTGGCCGAAAAAATGATCAGGAAGGTAACGATCGAGAGGATGATTAGATAGCTGAACTTAATGGGGTTTTTGAGCATCTTGAGCTGTTTATATTCTTCGAAGGCCGTGGAAATTTCCGTAATCCGGGAGACTAAACTTTGAGGCACGTAATAGTTCACCGCCAATGCCCCAATCACTTCCCGCGGGTTCTGGGGAGAAAAAACGGGCACCAGGCCCCGGATGAGATCCCCCTGCCTTAGGGATTGGATTTTGGTAACCTCCTTACCCTGAAGGGCCTCTTGGAGAATCTTGGATTCCGGGGGGGTAAAGCTTTCTGCTGGCAGAGCGGGCCCGGAGAGCAAAATGGGCCTTTCCAGCTTGTTGGAGAAAACCTCCACCGCCCCGATGTTGTATTCCCTCTGTTTGCCTTTCAAAAAATCGAGGAGCAGAACCTGGTTTTTCTTTTCCATCAACCGCTGCTGCCGCAAACTCTCGCTGATCTGCCGGGCATAATAGAGGGCGTTGTTCGAGGTGTTCTGGTAATAGAGCTGGGCGACGACTAAAGACTCCTGCAACGACCCTTCCACCTGGATACTGAACCAGTTCTCGATGCTGTTGCTGATGAAATTGGTGGCGATGAAAAAGAGAAGAATGGTGGGCACCAAGGAGAGGCAAACGAAGGCCACCACCAATTTTGTCCGCAGCTTCGACCCCAGGACCTTCTTCTTTCTTTCAAAAACCAACTTGACTGCATTCCGCAGGATGAGAAAAACTAAGAGGAGAAGGAGAATGATGTGGATGTTGATCAGGGCAAAAACCAGAATATTATTGGCGATGGGAATCTGGCCGCCCCATTGGCTGACATGGGTCTGGAGGTAGGTGAGGAGCCCGATCAGGCAAAGGAGGATGAAAATGATAATCATCTCCCGGCGCCGACGCCTCTTTTCTCTGCTCTTCCCTTCCTCTTCAACCTTCTTAGGACTCATCTCATCCGGCCTTTTTGCGGGACTCTCCACCCGGCAACTCCCCTCTGAAGAGTTAATATATCTTAACCAAGGAGATTGGAAAAGGCAATATGATTTAGAATTGGGTGGGGGTGGAAGAAGCGATGCCGGCTCAAATGGGGTTTCCCTCCCCAAGAGCTGGGACTTTCCTCAGAAAAGGCGTCTTTTCCGCCATTCAGCTCAAAAATGGGTAGGGGGCGTGATCTGGAGCTTTCTGAACTCTTCCTCGTTAGAAAATTCTAAGACCTCCCACCAATCTTTATGGGAGAGGAGTTTATGGATCAATTTATGGTTTAGGGTATGGCCGGATTTATACCCGATGAAGTGACCAATCACCTGCCCGCCCAGCAGTGAAAGGTCGCCGATAGAATCTAAGATTTTATGCCGGACAAACTCATTGGAGAACCTAAGCCCTCCTTCATTGATCACTTTCTGGTCGTCAATCACCACTGCATTCTCCAGGGATCCGCCGCGAGCGAAGCCTTTGACTTTCAACATTTCATAATCGCTCAGAAAGCCGAAGGTCCGGGCGCGGCAGATCTCCCGTTCGAAATTTCCGTCGGAGATCTGAATGAGATAGTACTGGTTGGAAATGAGCGGGTGCTTGAAATCAATGGTGTAAGATATTTTAAAATCGTTGCTCGGCAGGAGCGTTGCCTGGCGATCGCCGTCGCTCACGGTCAAAGGCCGCTTGATGATCACAAATTTTTTAACCCGATCCTGAAGCTGAATGCCCGCTTTCTTGAGAAGGGCATTGAAATGGGCCGCGCTTCCATCCATGATCGGCACTTCTGGAGCATCCAATTCTACATCTGCGTTATCGATTCCCAGCCCCGCGAAAGTCGCCAAGAGATGCTCCACCGTTGAAACCTTCACCCCGTCTTGACCTAAGGTGGTTGCCAGGGTGGCGTCCACCACGTTATCGATGTGTGCCCGAATCCTTACCGTTTTGGGCAAGTCCTTCCGAATAAAAACAATGCCATTATCGGGGGAGGCACCTCTGATCGTTAGGTTGCAAGGCTTGCCGGTATGCAAGCCAATCCCGGAACAACGAACTGTATTCAAAACCGTAGCCTGGGATAGCATTATCTCGGCTCCTTATTAGGGTTTCATATTTTAAATCAATGATTTTTCTGCAATTTTAATGCCATGAGCCCAAAATTGAAAGGTTTTTTCATAAAATCACCTGGGGCTAAAAACACTCTTATAGTTGGGGTCTTTGAACCTCCCCCGCGCCCCTTGCACAAGCATCCTTTTTTCCCCATCCCGTTCCAGAGATAATTGTGGCAAAGGTGCCACAATCCATTTTTTATTTATTGTTTTTTTGCAACCTTCTTTCATTTCCTGAAAAAATATAAAACCAGGGTGAAGATGATGCTGATCAGGAGGCAGGTGACCCAGGGGAAATAAAAGCTGAAATTTCCCTTATGAATAACGAAATCTCCCGGCAACCTTCCCAACCAGGGGAACTTAGGTATGGTCATCAAAAGAACGCCGATGGCCGTCAGAATCAACCCAAAGACGATTAAAATTTTTCCAAAACCGCTGAACCAAAACATTTTTCCGATGGGTAGCAGGCTTGCCAGAGGAGCGCAAAACCTCTAAGAGTATACTGACCATCCATAAAAAAGTCAAAATCTTTCTCTCTCATCGCGGGCCCTTGCGATATCCGGCCTTGACAGCTTCCTCCTCAGAGTCAAACTCCACCCGGCGGGAAACTTCCACCTGATCGTAATATTTCATGCCTGGAAGGTGGTAGCGCTTGCTCACCCGGTTGCCGATCACCTTGACTTTCTTCGGCATTCCCGGGGAAGCGAGCTGTTCGGAACGCTCTTTTTCTATCTTGGCTCCTTTGTTGTCAGCCCCGGCGGCGGCATTTCCCACTGACGGAGCCCCCTTTGAACTTTCGTTTGGACGATCTTCGGCTTCCCCAAGCGGGGGGACGGCTTTTTCAGGCTGCGCGGAGTTTGAAAGTGCCCTTTTTTCGGCTGAATTTTCTTTTGCGGCATCTTCAGGGAAAGTGTTCTCGGCTTTCTGGGATTTTTCAGGGCTTTCCGTTTGTTGAAGGACATAATGGATGTAAAGGGAAAGGCCTATCGCCAGGAGCACAATGGCCAGCTGCACAATAAGGCCCCGGTGCGAAGGCCGGCCACTTTCCGGAGATGGAAGACTCTCTGGTTCCGTAAATTCTTCTTCCGGGTGGCTCGAATCCAGGAAAAGGGGCAACTGGCGGAAGGTCTCTTTCCGGCTGGCCAGTTCGGCTTGAATGTGGTAGCGCTTCAAAACTTCTTCGGAATTCAAGCCCAGATGCCGGGCATACCCTTTTAAGAATCCCGGGATGAATTCCGGCTTGGTGAAAGAATGGAAATCGTCTTTCTCCAAAGCTTCTAATAATGGGCGGCTGATACGAGTAGCTCGAGAAAGTTCTTCTAACGAAACGCTGCGGGACTCCCGCTCCCGCTTTAAATACTGGCCGAACGTTTCCTTGAAGTGTCCGCCCATGCTGACTTCCATGAAACCTATAGCTCTAAATTGCCGCTATCCTTCCGCTCACTTGTTCCCATGCAGGCATTTGGCCATTTTCAGGACCGCTTGGGCCACAGGACTCTGGCTCAGGCGTAGTATCGGTAGATAGCCTCGGCCACGCAGGCCGGCTTCTCCTTCCCCTCCACTTCGAAATTCAGATTGAAAGTAGCCTGCAGGCCACCCTTAATCTCTTCCACTTGCGCCAGAGTAGCTCGCACCCTCACCCTGGAAGGAATGGGCACCGGGGCTGTAAACCGCAGCTTGTTCAGCCCATAGTTCACCCCCATCTTCTTTTCTTTTATATCCATGATCCCCGCCAGCAAGTAGGGTGCTAAGCTCAAAGTGTAGTACCCATGGGCGATCGGCCCGCCGAAAGGAGATTCCCGTTTGGCCCGCTCCGGGTCCACGTGAATCCACTGATGGTCGAGCGTGGCATCGGCAAACATGTTGATCGCTTCCTGCGTCACCGGGTGCCAATCGCTTACCCCTACCTCCTGTCCGACCATCTTTTTCAGCTCTTCCAGATTTTCAATGATCCTTTTTGCCATGGAATCCTCCTCTCCTTTTCATAATGGTTGAAGTTCAACCGGGTGATGGTTGCTTTTTTTCAGTCTCCCAAAGGGGATCCTGGATATTTTTTCCGGAATTGAGCATATCGGGAAACCAGGCCGATGACCCGGGCTGTTTGTTCGGGCCATTCATAACAGGGGATTTCTGCTGATTCCAAAACCTCCATATTCCGAATAAACTCCCGGGAAGAAGCCCAGCAAACAAAGGTCGGCTTCATGATCTTCTTCTCCCTTTGGCAACGGTAAACCATATCCCGGACCGCTTGCGAAACCTCCCTCATCATAGCCGATCGATGCAGCATAATGGGTATGATGATGTCGATCTCCGGGGATTCATAAAATGCCTCTATGCATTTTGGATAAACCTCAACAAAACGCGGCCATATCGTGGTCATATCCACCGGGTTTTTGACGGTAGCATAGGAAGGCAAGAGGGGTTTCAACTTCTCCTGGAGGTCCAAAGGAAGCTCTGGGACGCTGAGCCCGTTCTCTGCGCAAAAGTCCGTCAGTTCCACGGCTGTCCCACCGGAATTGGTCACGATGGCCACCCGATTCCCCCTGGGAAGGGGCTGCCAGGCCAAGGCCTTGGCAACCTCGACCATTTCGACGCCATTGCTGACGTGGATCATGCCAGCCTTCTTAAGGGCCGTACGCTGCCTGGGGAAAGAACCGGAAGGGGTAGCCGTGTGCCATTGAATTGCCCGTTTCCCTTCCAAAGTCCGCCCCAGCTTGCATACTACGATGGGTTTGCGCAAAGATATGTGCTTGGCCTCCTCAAAGAATGCCTGCTCCTCCTCGATCGACTCCAAGTAAAGGCCAATAACCTCCGTTTCCGGATCCCGCCCCAGATACCGGAGCGCCTCATCATCCTTGAGGTCGCACTTATTTCCCAATCCGATGATCTTTCCTACTTTTAAATAATGATCCCGAGCCAAGGCGCAGGTCGCCATCCCATAGGCTCCACTTTGCACGATAAAGGAAATTTTTCCCCCTCCTTGAGGCATGATCACAGCAATGGAAGCGTTCATGCCGATGTTGCAGTTGATGATTCCGAAACAGTTTGGTCCGATGAGGCGGACTCTATTTTCCCGGGCCTTCTCCGCCAATTGGTCCTGGAGAGCTTTTCCTGCGGTTCCAGCCTCGGCAAAACCGGAGGTAATGATGATGGCTCCTTTCACCTGTTTCTGACCGCATTGCTCGATGATCGGCTGCACCAATTCAACGGGGACGATAATAAAGGCCAAGTCCACGGGGCCAGGGACGCTATTCAAATCAGGGTAGGCTGGAATGCCCAGGATCTCCGTCTCGTTGGGATGGATGGGATAGACCTTTCCCCGGTAGGCTTCCAGAAGATTCTTTAGGCAGACATAGCCCACTTTGCCTCTTTGATTGGAAGCACCAAAGAGGGCGATGCTTTTGGGTTTCAGGATAGCCTCAAAGATGTTAGATTTACATCCATCTTTCTCCCGGTCCACGGTCAAACGATGTCTCCTCCTTTGGGCCTTTTTTTCAATCCCGGGATCAATGGGGAAACCAAAAGTAATATGGAAACGATGAAAAAAACGAGCGAGATCGGCCGGGTCAAGAAAATCGCAAAGCTACCATGAGACATGATCAGAGACTGCCGCAGGGCGTTTTCCAGCAAAGGACTTAAAACGAATGCCAAAATTAAAGGCGCCCCCTCATACTCAAACTTCTTCATCAGGTATCCCACAATCCCAAATAGAATCATGATCAGGATTTCCATCACGTTATTATTGAGGCTATAACTCCCGATTAAACAAAAAAGGAGAATGAGGGGGAAAAGAATGGGATAGGGAATTTTTAAAATCTTCACCCAGATTCCGATTAAGGGTAAATTCAAAATCAGGAGCATGACGTTTCCGACGTACATACTCCCCAGCACCCCCCAAAATAAATTTGGATGATGCTTCATTAACAGAGGTCCTGGTTTTATCCCATGAATCATTAGGGCCCCTAATAATATGGCCATGACCACGTTGGCCGGAATCCCCAAAGTGAGGAGAGGGATAAAAGCCCCCTGACTCGCGGCATTGTTCGCTGACTCCGGAGAAGCCACGCCCTCGATCGCTCCGGAACCAAACTTTTCTGGATGCTTAGAAAATCTCTTTTCTACTGCATAGGCCCCGAAGGAAGCAATGACTGCTCCTCCCCCAGGCAAAATCCCAAGAAAAAACCCAATAAAAGTCCCCCTGATGATGGCCATGATTGAATCTTTCCAATCCTGAAGCGTTGGCAAAAGGTTGGAAAGCTTGGTTTTATAAATCTCCCTCTTTATGGATTGCTCAATATTTAAAAGAACTTCCGCGATCCCAAAAAGACCCATGATCACAGGCACTAACCCCAGCCCATCCATTAATGTATAGCTCCTATAGGTAAACCTTTCTAAACCCGAAATGGTATCCGTTCCTATGGTTCCCAAGAAGATCCCCACACAGGCCATCATTAATGCCTTGAGCATCGAACCACTGGCCAGATACGTTAAAACGGCCAACCCTAAAAACATCAAAGTAAAATATTCCGGAGGCCCAAATTTAAGGGCAAATTTTGCTAACGGAGGGGCAATGAGCATAATGATGATGACCGCCAGCGTACCTGCAATGAAAGAGCCAAAAGCGGCAATCCCAAGTGCTGGACCAGCTCTTCCTTGCCGGGCCATCTGGTACCCATCTAAACAAGTGACCACGGAGGCCGCTTCTCCTGGGATGTTGACCAAGATGGAGGTGGTCGATCCCCCATACATCGCTCCATAATAGATTCCGGCTAACATGATAATGGCGGATACCGGCGTAATGTGGAAGGTGGAAGGTAAAAGAAGGGATATAGTAGCTACAGGTCCAATACCTGGAAGCACCCCAATTAAGGTGCCGATCAGCACCCCAAGAAAGCAAAAAAATAAATTGTTTGCTTGGAACGTAACCGCAAATGCCAATTGGAGATTTGTGAGAAGGTCCAAAACTAAAGCCCTAAGATTCCTTTGGGTAGTTGAGTTCTTAACCACAGTTCAAATACTGCATAGGAAAGAAAGGAAGCCAGTGCGCTTCCTCCGATCGCCACAGCCCACCTTTGGGGTTCAATGCCCCGGAAAAGAAAAATTAATAAGAGGAATGTTCCCAATAAGAATCCCAAGATTTCCAGAAAGATGGCATAAGCCAATAAAGCCGCCAAAACCAAGATCAAATTCTTCCATCTCTCTTTGGAATACCAGGAGTCCCGGACATCTTCGGATCTGCTCAGATGAGCCTGTAAGTAAGATACAATGGATAAGAATCCCAGAAAGATGCCCGACCCAAGGGGCAAAAAACCCGCACCTGGGTCACGCCAAGACCCCAAAGGCAATCGAATTGACTCCAGGCAAATATATAATGCGAACAGCAACCAAACCAAACTGCTCATCTGATCATATTTCTTCATGGTTTTTCACTTCTCGGGAATATGGCTATCACTTGGAAGCCCACTCCTATTGGGGGGTTTCATCGGCAAGGTATGAACCCTGCCCCTGGCTATAAAGAGTCTTCTATTTAGCCACGACCCCTAATTCTTCTGCAATTTTGTAAACCAATGCATACTCTTTTTTCCATTGTTTGATAGTCTCTTCCGGACTGAGGAATTCCGCCCAAAGTTCAACCTTCTTTAAGCTTTCCCTTATTTCCTTGGGGTAGCGTTCAAAGGCCTTTTTTTGGGCATGGTAAACTTTATCTACAATTTCTTTAGGTGTCCCTTTAGGAAAACTTAAGGAGTATGTTGCACTCAAGACGATCGGATATCCAGATTCTTTAAAAGTGGGCACATCGGGGAGGCCCTCCAATCTTTTCTCCGCGGCTACAGCTAATATTTTTACGGATCCTGATTCTAAAAGGCCCCCTGCCCCTGTAACACAAGCCACGTCAGCATGCCCGCCTAAAACTGCGGTTAATGCTTCGGGAGTAGCTTTGAAGGGTACATGGTTTAATTGGATATTGGCCTGCTTGCTAAAAGCCTCAATCACAAAATGAGCTGCGGTAAGTTTCCCGTATGAACTCACCATCAATCTGCCGGGAGATTTCTTCGCTTCTTCAACGAAGTCTTTAAGAGCTTTCCATCGGGCATCGGCTTTCATAGCCAGCCAAAGTGGCGTTTTCCCGTAAATTCCGATGGGGATAAAATCATCTAATTTGTAATCCATTTTTTTCACAATGGGTGATAAAACCAGAGGGGTCGAACTTCCGACCAGGACGGTGTAACCATCCGCTTTGGCTTTGGCTACGAAGGCCGCTCCTAAGGATCCACCGCCACCTGGTTTGTACACACTGATGAATGGCTGTCCTAAAAACTCAGCGATTTTTTCGGCAACCACCTTGCTTCCCAAATCTGCGGCTCCCCCCGGAGCATACGGCACAATCATGTTAATCGGCCGGTCGGGATAACTCTTCTCGGCCGACCAACTCGGCGAAGCAATAAACCCCGTCAGAAAAAAGAGCAGAAATAAACAGGGGCTCAACCGTCCCGTCTTCTTCTTACGTTTTGCATTCAACATGGCTCTTCCCTCCTTCTCATTGTTTCTCCCGTGATTTAAATGGCTATGATAGAATTCCTTTCACGTCATGAACCGGCCGCCGTTGACATCGATCACAGCGCCGCTGATGTAACTTGCCTCTTCGGAGGCCAGAAAAACTACAACGGGGGCAACTTCCTCCGGTCTTCCCAAACGACCCAAAGGAATGGCCTTGAGCATCTCTCGGCGCTCGGCATCGCTCCGTTCAAGCCATTTCTTCTCAATCCTTTCCCCACTCAGGACGATTCCTGGCGCAACCGCGTTGACCAATATCCCGTAGGTGCCCACTTCCTTAGCCAACTGACGGGTAAATCCCAGGAGTCCGGCTTTGGCGCTGGCATATGGGATTCCAGCCAACTCGCTGCTGCTTCTTCCAGCCTGGGAAGACATATTAATAATCCTTCCGGAGCATTGTTTCTTCATCTGCCCAATAACCGCCCGGGAACAAAGGAAGGCCCCGGTCAAATTTACCTTGATCTGCTGTTCCCAGAGCTCAGGCTGAATGTCCTCCAATAATATGGGGGAAACCCCTCCACCGGCATTATTCACCAGGATATCAATCGACCCAAAAGTTCGCAGGGTCTCATCCACCATGCGTTGGATATCTATCTCTTTGGTCACATCGGCAACAATTGGAAGAGCCTTCCCTCCTGACGAATGGATCGTCTCGGCCACTGCTTCAACGCCCTTAGCATCCCGGCCATTAACCGTCACCCTAGCCCCTTCCCGGGCCAGAGCGATGGCAATGGTGCGACCCATGCCTTTGGAAGAACCCGTGACAATCGCTGTTTTCCCCGCAAGCCTCATAAATTCTCCATGGCTTTGCGAAAACCCAGATCTATTGATCATTAAATGACGGTCCCATACCTGGCCTTAGAGTTTGCCGTGAGTTTACGAGATCCCGGCGATCTCCTTGGCCAGCTTTTTCTTCTCTTCCATATCCGTGTACCTTCCGATCATCATCTTGTTGGCGAAAGGGGACCCGGCTCCGTGCATGCAAACTAAAAGCGTCCTTCCGCAGGTCATCCGCTCAATGAGGCGGATGATTCTCATGCGGTGTTCCGTGGGCACTTTCTCCACACCTTTTAAATACTTCTGGAGCTTCTGCCCTACTTCTGGATGGCGAAAGTCTTTCTCTGAGGGCATGGTGCCGATGATGCCGCCGCAGATGTCCTGGGCCAGGCGGGCAATCTCGTAAGGGAATCGGGTCACATTTAGTTTGGTTACATAGGCCAGCAGTTTATTCATGACACAAACGCCAGAGGGGGTCGTTTCCCCTTGAGAGGAACAGGCCAGGGAGCCCTGATACATGGTCTCGTTCAAGGCGCACATCTCTAAAATTTTATCGCGCACATGGGAAGCGTTGGCAATCCCGTTGTATTCCGCGATCAGGGCCGTGGCCCCGATGAGCACATCCATCCCCCCTGCAGAACAGGCGCCATAATTCTGCCGGTGCAGCCCGGCAAAGCGCTCCACGATCAGACTGGCAAATTCCGTTTCCCCACAGAGGAACACCCGCTCCCAGGGAACGAATACATCATCGAAGAAGACCCACATGGCATAACGGCCATAATGAACGTTCCCCATATCAAATTGAGTCCCCTCTAAAAGCCGGTCATCCATGGAATGCCTTCCGAAGACATAAGTAATCCCCTCCGTGTCCACGGGCAAAGCAAAGGAAACCGCGTAGTCTTTATCCTCCGGCCGCAGGGAAACGGAAGGCATGGCGATGAATTCCTCGTGATTCAAAATGCCTCCCTGATGGCCTTTGGCTCCCCGGACCACAATCCCATCTTTGCGCCTCTCAATGATCCGCAAATAGAGGTCTGGATCCTTCTGCTGAGCAGGCTTCAAACTTCGATCCCCCCGAGGATCCGTCATGGTCCCGTGGACCATGATATCGTTCTTTTGCACATGGGTCAGGAATTTCTTGAAACGCTCGTGGTACGGCGTGCCATACTTCTGGTCTGTCTCATAGGTCACGCTGTAGAGGGCGTTCAGGGCGTCCCACCCCATGCACCGCTGGGCGCACTCCCCGGTTTTCTGGCCCACAAACCGGATGAGTTTTACCTTGTCCATCAAATCTTCAATTGTATTGTGAATGGAGACATATCTGTTGACCCGTTCGTTCACCAACGGGGAATGGGTCGTGAAGAGATTTTGATATGCCGGATCGTTGGCATAACGAAAAGTCAATGCCGCCCCGTTCGCTGATCCCTTGATCAGGGGGTGATCGATCACCTCGCTAACCCTCTCTCCGAAGATGAAAACCTTTGGCTTCTGTTTACGAATACTTTCCCAGTATTGCTCTTCCGGACGAATACCCATCCTCACCTCCTAAATATTTGCCATGATCATTTCTCTTTACTCATTCTGCAAACAATTGTCAAGGTCAAGGTCTCGGCCATGGCCACCTCCCCCACCCCGCCCCCAACGTCCAGTTTTTAACCCCCTCCGCGAAATCGATCCAGGCTTTGAGATTTCCTTTTCAGGCTGAAAAAGACCTGGGCGACGACCAGGGCTAGAAGAAAGATGATCAGTCCGCAAGCAATGGGACGGGTGAAAAAAATAAGGGGACTTCCTTTAGACATCAGAAGCGATTGTCGGAAAGAGCGCTCGGAGATCGACCCCAGGACGAAAGCCAAAATCAAAGGGCCAGGTTCGAAGGCCAGCTTGCGGAAGAAGTAACCAACCCCCCCGAAAAAGATCATCATCCAGATGTCGAAGATATTGCTCCGGGTACTGTAAACCCCCACGATGCAAAGGAGCAGGATGAAGGGAGCCAGGATGAAGTAGGGCACCCGCAACACCTGCACCCACATTCCCACCAGGGGTAAATTCAATATCAGCAGAATGGCATTGCCGATATACATGGAAGCGATCACCCCCCAGAAGATGTCTGGACTCTCCTTGATCAGGAACGGGCCGGGTTGCACCCCATGGATCATGAGGGCGGCAAAGATCATGGCAATGGTGGCATTGCCCGGAATCCCCAGGGTCATCAAGGGAATAAATGACCCCGTGGCCGCAGAGTTGTTGGCCGCCTCCGGGCCGGCAACCCCTTCAATAGCCCCTTTGCCGAACTTTTCGGGATGTTTGGAGACCTTCTTTTCAACGGCGTAGGAAATCAGGGAGGAAATGACTGCCCCTCCCCCGGGCAAGAGGCCTACAAAAAAACCCACAAAGGAGCCCCGCAATATGGCCCATTTGGCCTCCGCCCAGTCTTGCAGGGTGATGAAGAGCCGGCCAATTTTCTGGGTGGCCAGCTTGGTTTGCATGGACCGCTCCGTATTGATTAAAATTTCCGTGATCCCGAAGAGCCCCATGGCCAGGGGAATGAAATCTAACCCTTCCTGCAGGGGAAGCACTCCATAGCTGAACCGGGGGATCCCCGCGATCGGGTCGATCCCGATCTCATCCAAAAGAAGCCCCAGCACTACCATGATCAGGCCTTTGACCAGCGAGCTGCTGGCCAGATAGGCCGCCAGGAAGAGGCCGAAAAGGGTAAGAGCAAAATATTCCGGCGGACCGAAGCGGATGGCAAACTCGGCTAGGGGAGGCGCTAAAAAATTTAACCCGATGATGCCGATGGTTCCGGCAATGAAAGAGCCGATGGCGGCGATAGCCAGGGCCGGGCCAGCCTGTCCCTTTTGAGCCATCTGGTAGCCATCGATACAGGTGACCACTGAGGCTGCCTCCCCCGGGATATTCAGGAGGATGGAGGTCGTGGAGCCCCCATACATCGCCCCATAGAAAATTCCGGCGAGCATGATGATCGCCGCCACGGGGGGAAGCTTGAAAGTGACCGGCAGCAGGAGAGCGACAGTCGCCGCCGGACCCAATCCGGGCAGGACGCCCACCAGCGTCCCAACCAAAGTTCCCAGGAAGCAATAAAACAAGTTCTGCCACGTCAAAGCGATGGAGAACCCGTATAAAAGACCACTGAGCTGTTCCAAGCAGGTACTCGGCCGCTTATTCAGAATCCCTTCAGCAAACCTTTGGGTAGCTGAACGGAAAAAAGGTAGTTAAAATAATAAACTACCACTAAAGCCAAGAAAGCAATGGACAGGGTCAAATACCACTTCTTTCGCTCGACGAATCCTAACCAGATCCCGAAAAGGAGAAACGTACTGATCAGGTACCCCAGCCAATTCAGCACCGCGGCATAAAGGCAGAGAAGACCAACCGCCAGCAGGGTGCGGTGGCGGCCAACCCCGGAGCGACCAAGCCGAGCCTCCGATTTCATGCGGGAGAATTGAATCAGGTAAAGAGCAGAAAGCAAGATGAGGATTGATCCCAGCCCAAAGGCCACAAACCCGGGCCCTGGACGGCTGGGTTGCCCCAGGGAAAGCTGGATGGCCTGATGGTCAACAAAAATACCCAAGGCCAGCAGGAGCGCTCCGATGACCAGCGGGCCCTTCACCACTTGCTTTCTCCCCTTCCCTCCAGATGGTCATTTGCCGATGTTTAGAGACTCAGCCAGGTTCTTGGCTGCGCTGTATTCATTGGCGACGAAAGTCTTGAATTCCTTCGGTCCGAGGTAAGCCGGAAGGTCTCCCAGCTTCACCGCCGTTTCGATCCAGCCTTTATCCTGGCAAACTTTCTCCATGGTCTGTACCCATTTCTTCCCAATGGGTTCCGGCAGGTTTGGAGGTCCGACGACTCCCCTCCATCCCATCACGTCCACCCCCGCATATCCCGACTCGGCGAAGGTGGGAATGTTGGGAAAGGCCTCGAGCCGATTCGGCGCGGCGGCCAGGGCTCTCAGCCTTCCGCCTTTGAGCTGGGCTAAGGGCTCAATCAGGTTCATATAGGAGAAATGAATGTTTCCACCCAGCATGGCCACCACTTGCTCCTGGCCCGAATTAAAGGGAATCATGGTCACGCTCTTGGGGTCAATGCCAGCGACCTTAAAGAACTTGTATGCCGCCAGGTTATGCATGCTTCCCATCCCCGAAGTTCCGTACATGTACCTTCCGGGGTTGCTCTTAATGTCTGCCACGAGGTCTTTGAGGGTCTTCCAGGGAGCATCGGCTCTGACCACGAGCACCGCCGGGTTGAGTTGGGTGCGACAGATGAAAGTAACCTCATCATACCTGAAGGGAAGCTTGGGCGTGAAAGCAGGGGTCAACGTATTGGTGGCGATGGCCGCCATCATCATCGTGTATCCATCGGCTTTGGAGCGAATCAAGCCCTCCATGGCCACGGCCCCGCCGGCCCCGGGCTTGTTCACCACCACGAGTGGCTGACCCATATAATTGGGCAGGAAGCGGGCAACGGCCCGGGCAGCCAGGTCTGTGGCCCCGCCGGCCCCGAAGGGCACTAAAAACGTAATCGGCTGATTGGGATAATCTTTCTCCTGCGCCAGAGCAACCGCGGGGGTCATTAAAAAAACTATCAAGGGAACAACCACCATCCAAGAAAAAGAACAAATTCTCTTCATTTTTCCTCCCTTCATGGAGAATTGGGTTTGCCCTTTCAGGGGCCTCTTAATTTTTCATTTCATCAAGGATTCAATGGTGCTGATCTGCTTTTTTTTCTTATTCGTTATGTCCAGAAGGACATCATAGAGGGCTTTGGATTGTTCTTCGAAACTCATGTTAATGATCTCATGGGGATCGGCCTTGATGGCCTTGTTGCAAATTTCTACCCAGTCTTTGGGAATGGCCTCAATTCCCTCAAAAGCTCCGGCAATCGCTCCGGCAATACTGGCCACGCAGTCCGCATCTCTCCCCAGGGAAGCCCCGGCGATCATGCTCTGTTTGGGGTCCCCTTTGGCGATCCAGAACATGGCAAAGGATTCACCCACCACTTCCAGGGAATCCGTGGGAACCCGCCCCCCAAACCTTTTCCAGAAAAGTTCTCTGATCTCTAAAATATCTGGAGTCTGCCTGGCGTATTCCAGGCATTCGTCGATGATTTGCCCGATATTCTCATCCACATAATCCTTTGCCGCCTGGATAATGGAGTCCACCGTTGCCTCTGGCTTGAATGCCTCGGCAATCGCGGCCGCAATCGCCGCCGCCGCATCGGGGGCATAACTGATCAAAGAGGATTGAATGGTTTGGCAGACATCCAGAGAATCCTCGGCCGCCCTTTGAGGATCGCAGGCATTGATAATGCCGATGGGATGAATCATCATCAGACAATCCACGTTCCCCGGCCAGCGGTCATATTTCCCCACTTCACTGGCCGAAAATCTCTTCATATTCTCATACGTCCATTTATCCCTGGGAAGCAAATGGAACCCAAACCACTCCGGATTGACATACTTTAACCAGGATCTCCGGAGGTCTTCTTTGTTGATTCTTCCCCTGCGGTCGAAGATGGCCTTCATCACCAACCATTTTCTCTCCCCGCCATCCTCATTGGTCCCGGGAGGATAATTCAAAGCCGGCAACTTGAACAGGGGCCCGTTATGCCAGCGTAAAGTTTTCCATCCCTGAGCTGCAAAACTGATTTTAGCAATTTCCCCCCCTGTCCAGGCTTTCACCTGGGGGAGCATTTTGTCCACCGGTTTCCCGAGGAGCTCATCGACAACTTTATAATGGGCTGCTTCGATGGGCCCTAATAAACCTTTATAACAATCGAAGATACCCCCCCCACATCTGCGGGTTGGCTCTCCCAATGCTGCTCCCACATACCCCCCGACGTTGCAGCCGTGAACTTTTTTAAACAATTGATTGTCAACCATAGACTTCCTCCTTTCGAGGGCATTTGCTTTCACCGATTATCTTCAATCCTAACTCAAATCCTCGCCTCAGGGCTGACCTGCTGGCCTCCCAGGCTTTGGCGGCGATCTGTCCGCTTAAAGCCTCTTCCAGCGCTTTCAGGCTGACCCACCCGGGGAAGGCGGCCATCACCCCGAGCATGACCATGTTGGCGACTACCCGGTTTTTAAACTCTTCTTCAGCGATCCGGGTGGCTTCGATCGCCAGGGCCGGCGGCGAGTGAGGCGGGATTTCGGCCACCAGCGTCTTATCCACCAGGACCCATGTCTTCCCTTCCCGCACTTCGGACCAGTATTGTTCCACCGCGCCCGGCGACAGGGCGATGAAAAGGTCTAAGGCCAGGGGTTTGGTGTAATCGATGGGTTCATCGCTGAGGATGACATCAGAGCGGCAAGCCCCGCCCCGAGCCTCAGGTCCATAACTTTGAGTTTGAGCCACTTCCAGGTCCTGGTGAATGCCGGCGGCAACAGCCAGGATCGTGCCCATGGTTACAACTCCCTGCCCCCCGAATCCCGCAATCCGGATTTCTCTTCTCATCTTCTCTCCCTCACTCCCATACCACCGTTAGGGCGAAATCCGGACAGGTCATTTCACAGAGAAGACAGGCTGAGCATTCCTCCACGCCTTTCACCTCTGGCATCCGATAGCCCAAGCGGCTGCGTTTTTCCCCCTGGGCGAACAACTTCTTCGGGCAGACCTGAAGGCATAGATTGCAGCCTTTACAAAATTGATTATCAATAATGATTGCCGCCACCGTTTTCTTTGTAACCATCAGCGCATCAATAATTGTTCCTGTCCTCTCGTTCAGCTTGGCCTCATTTCTCGCCGGCTTCTGCTTTCCCCGCGGTGAACGGATCCTTTTTTTCGGCCGGGAAGCTTTCATAAAGTGCCTCGCTGAATTCCCGCTTTCCCCGCAAATGATGGAGCGTACCAACCACGATCCTCCCGGCAACATCTTGGGAAGAAACCCTCTTCGCCTGATCGGCAAAGATCGCTCTTTTTTTCATGAGGGCCAGAAGTTCAGCCGGGTCATTGGTTCCTTCCAGGTATCTTCCCGCCTGGGTGGGACACTGGGAAACCACCTCGATAAAAGAGAATCCTCGGTGCTCGATTCCCTCTTTTATCGCCCTCAGGAGCTGTCGCGGATGGGCGGCTGTCCAGCGGGCCACGTAGGTCGCCCCCGCTGCCCGGGCCAGATCGCAGACATCGAAAGGGAATTCAATGTTGCCATAAGGCGAAGTCTGGGTCCGGCCCCGCAGCGGTGTGGTGGGGGCCACCTGTCCTCCGGTCATTCCATAGATGCCGTTATTCATCATGATGACCGTAAGGTCGATGTTTCGCCGGGCCCCGTGGATGAAATGATTCCCCCCGATTCCCACGCAGTCCCCATCTCCAGTGAAGACCACTACTCTTCTCCGGGGGTCCGTCACCTTCAGCCCGATGGCAAAGGGAATGGCCCGGCCATGGAGGACATGGAGAACGTCAGCCTTAAGATACGTGGGCAGCCATCCCGAGCAACCAATCCCGCCCACCAAAGCCAGCTCTTCAAAGATCCCCATCTCTTCGACAGCCCGGAGGAATACGTTCAATACCGTCCCGTCGCCACAGCCGGGGCAAAAGATCAGAGGCAGCCCGGCTTTTCGCAGATATTTCTCAGCTAACGGATGCATGCGGAACTATTCAATCGCCCTCAATATTTCTCCCGGCGTATGCATCTCTCCGCCGATCTTGGGCAGGGAGATCACTTCCACCCTTCCGGCCACCACTCTTTCCACTTCCCGAACCATCTTCCCGATGTTCATCTCGGGGACAACCAATCTTCTCACCCGGCTGCAAAGCATATCCAGGACCGTCTCCGGGAAAGGCCAGAGGATACGTATTTTCAGGCATCCGGCTTTGATCCCTTCGGCCCGGGCCTCCTTCACTGCCCGGAGAGAGGGCCTCGCCGGGCTCCCATAAGCCACCACTGCAACCTCCGCGTCGTCCAGCAACCACTCCTCCACATCAACAAGATCTTTCGCATGATCCGTGATCTTCCGGCAGATGCGTTCCACCAGTTGAGCGGAAATATCTGGCTTGTGGCCCGCCCGAACCCCATATTCATCATGGAGCTGTCCGTCCACTAAAATCTTGTAGCCCTGATTAAAGGCCGGCATTCCTTCCAAGAAACCTTGCCATGTGGGCCGAAAAGGAACGTAATCCTGAGGTGAACTCTGCGGCTTTCGGCGCGGCACGACCTCCACCTGTTCGGGAATTCGGACTTTTTCTCGGGTATGGCCAACGATTTCGTCGGAGAGGAGGATCACCGGGTTCCGGTAAACTTCAGCAAGATTGAACGCCTTCACGGTAAGGTCAAAAGCCTCCTGGACGCTCGACGGTGTCAGGGCAATCACCTCGTAATCGCCATGAGAGCCATACTTGGCCTGCATCACATCCTGCTGCGATGAAGAAGTTGGCTGCCCGGTGGATGGACCCCCGCGCATGACATCGATGATCACGATGGGCGTGTCCGTTTCCGCGGCCCAGCCAATTCCCTCTTGCTTTAAAGTGAACCCCGGCCCCGAAGTCGCCGTGCAGGCTTTGCTTCCACCCCAGGCCGCCCCCAGAGCCGCGCAGATGGAAGCGATCTCATCCTCCATCTGCAGGAAAATCCCCCGACATCTCGGGAGCATTTGGGCCATCAGCTCGGTAATCTCCGAAGCCGGGGTAATGGGATAGCCGGCAAAGAAGCGGCAGCCTGCGGCCAGGGCTCCACGAACGCAAGCTTCGTTTCCATGGATCACTGCCCTCTGCACCGGGAATTCCTTCTCCTCCCGTAGAATTGAAAATAATTATCGAAGATCTTCAAAAGCCCGACTCATTATAATGAAAAAGTGCCTGAATTACAAATCTCCTTTTCCTCATCGCAGGAATACCTTAACA
>Ga0315280_10003788_pt1 | contig 22888 bp, 24 predicted proteins | sample YL17G06_40_MG_FD_203697 | JGI IMG/M metagenome (GOLD analysis project Ga0315280, IMG submission 203697) | Sediment microbial communities from Yellowstone Lake, YNP, Wyoming, USA - YL17G06_40 | ecosystem: Environmental > Aquatic > Freshwater > Lake > Sediment | place: USA: Wyoming | collected... | reverse complement strand
ACCGTGTGCGAGGCCTCCCCGGTGATAAACAGGTCCAGCCCCTCGTCGATCGCCTGCAGCGCTTCGCCCGCGCCGCCCCCGGAGACGATCCCCACCGTGCGGATGGCCTCCGGCCCGAAGGCGAGCAGGCTCAGGCTGCGGCGCTCCCCGCAGCACAGGGCGGCCAGCTCCTCCAGGCTCCTGGCCTGCGGCAGCGTGCCCTTGCAGCCGATCTTCCGTCCCCGGTGCAGGCCGAAAGGCTGCAGATCCTTCAGGCCCAGCCGCCGGGCCAGCACGGCATTGTTGCCGAGCTCGGGGTGCACGTCCAGCGGCAGGTGCGCCGCGTACAGCGCGCAATCCGCGCCCAGCAGCTCGCGCAGCCGGCGGTACAGCCAGCCGGTCAGGGGCGAGGCCTCGAGCCGGAACAGGCCGTGGTGGACGAACAGCAGGTCGGCCTTCCACTCCGCGGCGCGGCGGATGGCCTCCAGGCAGGCGTCTACGGCGAAAGCCGCCCGCCCCACCTCCTCGCGGGAGTTGGCCACCTGCAGGCCGTTCAGGGCTGAATCCCCCGCGCCGGCCTCCTCCAGCCGGAGCAGCTCCCGAATCAACCGGTCGAACTCGGCAAGACGCATCGCCAGCCATTATAGCAACCGCCCGCCGCATTGGCAACGAAACCCAGCCCTTCGGCTTGACAACCCCACCCGCGGATTATATGTTCAAGGCAATAAAAAACATGCCCCAGCAGATCGATATCGAACAAGTCAAGCGCGCCGCGCACAATGCCATCCCGCTGACCTTCAAAACCTACACCCTGCCGCACGAGACCGAGGAGTACCTGGAAGAGGTGCTCAGCGCCTTCCTCAACGAGCTGGGATACGGCCAGATCAAAGACCAGCTGGCCTACTGCCTGCGCGAGCTGGCGGTCAACGCCAAGAAGGCCAACACCAAGCGGGCCTATTTCGCCGAAAAAAAGCTGAACCTGAACGACCCCGCGGACTACGCCGAGGGCATGAAGCGCTTCAAGGAGGACACCCTGGAGAACATCCAGCACTACCTCCAGAAGCAGAAGGACCTGGGCCTGTACCTCAAGGTGGTGTTCCAGACCCGGGAGCGGATGTTCAGCATCGTGGTACGCAACAACGTGGAAATGACCCGGACCGAGCAGATCCGCATCTTCGACCGCGTCGCCCGCTCGCGGGCCTTTACCAGCATGGAGGAGGCCTTCTCCACGGTGCTGGACACCTCGGAGGGAGCCGGACTGGGCATCGTCATCCTGGTCCTGATGCTGAAGAAGATCGGGCTGGACGAGGAGGCCTTCCGCATCGAGGTGGAGAACGGGGAGACGGTGGCGGCGCTGAACATCCCCTTCTCCGATGTCCAGGTCGAGAAGATGGACCTGCTCACGCGGCAGATCATCAAGGAGGTGGAAAGCCTGCCCCAGTTCCCGGAGAACATCATGTACCTCCAGAAGCTGATCGGCGACCCCGACTCCGAGCTCACCGACATCGCCCGCCAGATCTCCACGGACCCCACCCTGACCGCAGATCTTCTGAAGCTGGTCAACTCGGCCCAATTCATGCTGCCCAAGAAGGTGGACAACATCGTGGAGGCGGTCAAGCTGGTGGGGATGAAGGGCCTGCGCAACCTGCTGTACACCCACGGAACGCAGAAGATCCTGGGCACCAGGTACGTCGAGATGCGCTCGATGTGGCAGCACGCCTACCGCACCGCCTTCTACGCCTTCAACCTGGCCAAGAGCTTCCGCAGGCGCAAGGACATCCTGGACGACGTCTACGTCGGCGGGATCCTGCACGACCTGGGTCAGATCATCATCGGCAGCCTGCACCCCAACCTGATGGAACAGATCCGCAGGTTCTGCAAGGAAAAGGAGATCCCCAACAAGCTGCTGGAGAGCTTCTCCCTGGGATTGAATCACGCCGAGATCGGGGCGCTGATCGCCAAGAAATGGAACTTCCCCGAGCAGCTGGTCGCGGCCATCCGCTACCACCATTCCCCCCTGGAGGCCAGCGAGGAGCACCGCGACGTGGTGTTCAGCGTTTACCTGGCCAACTGCATCGCCGACCTGGAACGGGAGCGCATCGTCTACGACCAGATCGATACGCGGGTGCTCCTGGACCTGGGAATCAGCGATGAGGCCCAGCTCAACCGCATCCAGCAGCGGCTGCAGACCGCCTTCGAGCAGCAGAGCGCCCGCTTCTAAGCTCGTTCGCCCCGCTACGGCTGCCGGTTACGGCTGCCGGCGGGGCTATTGACCGATCGGTCAATATATATTAATTTGTATATATTCCAGCCACGTTCAGGAGGTTTTCCGGATGGCGATCACGCTGTACAGTACGCCGAGCTGCGGATTCTGCGCCAAGGCCAAAGCCTTTTTCCGCGAGCGCAACATCCCGTTCACGGAGTACGATGTGGCCGCCGACCAGCGCAAGGCCGAGGAGATGGTGCGCAAGTCCGGCCAGATGGGCGTGCCGGTCATTGATATCCATGGGAAGATCATTGTAGGCTTCAACCAGCCGGAGATCGAACGCGCCCTCAGGCGTTAGGCTCAGCGGCGAGGAGGAAGACCATGGGAGTGAAGTCCACCTTGAGCTGGAACGGCGGCATGAGCTTCGATGTGGAGCTGCAGGGCCACCGCTTCGCCGTGGACGCCGATCCGGAGTTCGGCGGCCAGAACCGGGGACCTCGGCCCAAGCCCCTGCTGCTCGCGGGCCTGGGCGGGTGCACCGGTATGGACGTGGTCTCCCTGCTGAGAAAAATGAAGATGCCCTTCGACAGCTTCTCCCTGGAGGTCGAGGGCGAGACGGCGGCCGAGCCGCCCAAGCCGTATCAGAACATCACCATCAAGTACATCTTCAAAGGCGGAAGCCTCGACCGGGAAAAGATCGACAAGGCTATCAGCCTGTCGTTGGAAAGGTACTGCCCCGTGTACGCCATGCTTTCCAAAGCGGCCAGGATCAGCCATCAGGTCATCCTGAACCCGGCTTAGCGCGGCAAAGCAGCCCGACCCTGCACCCCGTTATCTAGCCATGAGGGGGTGAAGCATGCGCACGATCCGGGGGCGGGTCGATTCCGCCCAGACCCTGCTGGAAGGGGAGCGGCTCAAGGCCAAGCTGCGCGTCACCGCGGATTCCGGCGAGGCCTACGAAGCCTATCTGCCCGATCGGGAGCTGGCCGCTCTGATCCCTCGCTCGGTCCTGGTGGGCGAGGAACCCATCGCGCCGCCGCAGCTGCTCCAGACCATCGAACCGATGCTCGCCCGGCTGACCCAGTCCCGCCGGGTCCGGCTATGGAGCTACCGCGAGCGCCGGTACGCCTCGTTCCTATCCTGGCGTTCCGTTCACTTCGCCGCTTAGCCGGGCGCACCAGGCCTGAAGCACGATCCCCACGGCTACGGCCACGTTCAGGGAACGCTTGGCCCCCGCCATGGGAATGGACACGCGTCCTGCTCCGGCCTCGGCCAGCCTCAGGCACTCCGGGCTCAGGCCCAGCTCCTCGGAGCCGATCAGGAGCACCCCGCGCTCCGGGAAGCGGAAGCGCGCTAGCGGAGTGCCCCCCAGCTCCAGGGCCACGATTCCCGGAAGCCCGGCGAGCCGGGCGGGCTCGGCGTACTCCCAGGGCAGCACGCCCGCGGCTCCCCGGGCAGTCTTCTCCGCCCTGGGGTGCCGGGGCGAAGCGGTCCCCGCGGCGAGCAGGATGCGCTCTACGCCGAAGGCCTCGGCGGTCCGGAAGATGGAACCCACGTTGAAGGGCGAGCGGACCTCCTCGAGGTAGAGGATCAGGGGCAGCACGGTCCGCGCGGAGCCGTCCAGCCGCCCGCCCGGCTCCAGGAGGTCCCATTCCGCCGGCTCGGCGGCCAGGGCCACGAGAAGAGCGTGACGCGTGCGGTTGAGCGCCCGCCGCGCCTGCGGGCCGGAGCCGGGCAGCTCCGCCTGAAGTGCCGCCGCGGCCTGCCGGGTCGCCCCGTCGGCCCTGGGATCTCCTGCCAGAAGCCCGGCCACCGCGCCCAGGTACTCGGAGTGAACCGGCCCGCCGCCCTGCAGCTCCAGCTCCGCGGCCTGCAGGATGCGCAGGATCTTGCGCAGCCGCGTCTTGGGCGGCAGGCTGGCCAGCTTGGGGATGGGGATCATGGCTTCAATAAGCCAGCTTCAGCAGCTCGTAGAGGTCCTCGGTGGACACCGCGCGGGGCAGGTAGTTCATCAGGTCGAAGGAGCGCGCCGTTCCGGCCACGTCCACCATGTCGTCCAGGTTTAGGTCGAAGTCCCGCAGGCGGGTGGGCAGCCCCAGCGAGCCTAGGATGCGGCGCACGGCCGCCACGGCCCGGCCGGCCCCCTCCACGGGGGTGCTCGCTTCCACCTGCTCGCCCAGGTAGCCGGCCAGCACGGTGAGCTTTTCGGCCGCCACCCCGACATAGAGCTCCAGCACGCGCGGCAGCATGATCGAAGCGACCCAGGACTTGGGCACCATGAAGCGCCCGTTGATGGAGTAGGCCAGGGCCGAGCCCACCCCCGCCCTGCTCAGGGTCAGCCCCATGGCGGTGAGCAGGCCGGCCATGGCCGCGTTCATCCGCACGCGCAGGTCGTCGGGGGCGTCGCGCAGCGGCTCCACGGTCCTGCCGATCAGCTCGAAGGCCCGCAGGAAAAAGGTGTCCGAGAGGAAATTGCTCCGGGAGCTGAGGTAGCCCTCCGCCGCGGCGAGCAGGGTGTCCATCAGGGTGGTGGCGGTGAACTTGGGGGGCAGGGTGGCGCTCAGCTTGGGATCGAAGATCACGGCCCTGGTGATCCCCGGCTGGGCCCTGCAGATGCGGGCGGTCCTGTCCCGCGAGTCGGTCAGCAGGTACTCGTTGGTCAACAGGAATGGATCGCGGCAGGTGGTGGGCACGGCCAGGAACGGCAGCGGCTCGCCCTTGGGCTGCATCCCGGACAGGTAGTCGTCCATCTCCGCCTCGCCGGGGCTGGCCATGGCCACGGCCTTGGCCACCGAAAGCGTGCGGATGCCGCCCAGGCCGATCACCGCCTGCACATGCGCTCCCCGGGCCAGCTTCACGGCGGCATCCACCACCGAGCTGGTGGCGTTGGGCACCACCTCGTCATAGATCAGGTTCTGGATGCCTTTCTTCTCCAGCAGGCCCTGGATCCGGTCGATGATCTTGCCCTCGTACAGGATGGCCTCGGTCACCAGCAGCACCCGCTCGCCGAACGCACCGGCCGTAGCGGCGATGCGGTTGGCCACATCCAGTCCGAATCGAATATCCGTGGGAACGCTGAAGGAAATATCCGGCATCCGCTCGCTCCTGTAGACCTCCAGAAAGCGAAAGAGCGGAAGACCCCTTCAGGACCCTCCGCTCGCCCGTTTCCTGACCGATAGCCCTCTAGGCGGCCATCAGGTGATCTCGAAGTACTCCATCAATCGCTCCGCCACGGTCTTGATGACCAGCTCGGAGATGTAGTTCGGGTCCTGAAGCCGCTTTTTCGCGGCCTCCACCAGCTCCCAGCGGATCTCAGGGGCTCCCTTGGCCAGCTCCGCCGCCTGGTACACCTCCGCCCGGGAGCGGGCCTCTTCGGAAACGTGGATGGAATCCGCTCCCTCGTTCTTGTGCGACTTTTCGGGACCCCGGGTCTTCTTGAGGTTCTGTACCGGATCTACAGGCCCAACTCGGTCGATCGTCATCTGGGGGTCATCCTTTCATTTCCAGTATCGTCAACCCTCCGAATCAACTTGATGCTTTTTATGCGGTCGGACGAAAACCGAGAACTCCCCTATAATTTGCTCCCTTGCGGCCAGCTGCGTCAAGAGTTCGCCCGGAAATCCTTCCAGGAACTCCTCATGGAGCTTGGTCATCTCCCGGCCCAGCAGGCAGGCGCGCTCCGGGGCCAGCTCGGACAGCTCCTCTAAAAGCTTCAGGATGCGGTGCGGGCTCTCGTACAGGACCAGAGCCTCCTCTCGGGCCAGCAGCTCGGCCAGGCGCTTCCGCCGCCGGCCCGGCTTGGTCGAGAGAAACCCGGCGAAGCTCACCCCCGGGCCGGGGTGCCCGGCCACGCTGAGCAGGGCGGCCAGGGCCGAGGGCCCGGGAATGGGCGACACCGGCAGGCCGCGCCCGCGGGCCAGGGCCACCAGGTAGGAACCCGGATCGGAGATGCCGGGCGTGCCGCCGTCGGTGACCAGGGCCACGCTGCGGCCCGCTTCCAGCAGGCCGAGCAGGCGCGGAGCCTCCCGCTTCATGTTGTAAGAGTGGAACGGGGTGAGGCGGGCCTGGATGTGGTAGTGGTTGAGCAGCTTGAGGGTCTGCCGGGTGTCCTCGCAGGCCACGCGGTCGGCCTCCCGCAGCACCCGCAGGGCGCGCTGGCTGATGTCCTCCAGGTTGCCGATCGGAGTGGCGACGATGTACAGGGTGGCCACCAACCGACTGTACCGCGAATCGCGCGGCCTGCCAACCAGGAGGCGGATTGCCACGGCAAGCGCTTCCATTCTAATATCGATTCCATGCTGGATCTGAAGTTCCTGCGGGAGCACCTGGAGGAGGTTCGGGAAAACACCCGCAAGCGCAACGCGGCCGCCGATCCTGACCGGGTGGCCGCCCTGTACGACGAGCGCAACCGGCTGCTGCAGAAGGTGGAGGCCCTGCGCCAAAAGCGCAATGCCAACGCTCAGGCCATGAAAGCCGCCCTTCCGCCGGGCGAACGGCAGAGCCTGGTCGAGGAGGGCAAAAGGCTCAAGGATGAGATCTCCTCCGGGGAAAAGGAGCTGGAGCGGGTCAAGGGGGAGCTGGAGCGGGAGGCCGCGCGCCTGCCCAACCTGACCCACCCGCAGGCCCCCGTCGGCGCCGGCGAGCAGGCCAACCGCGAGCTCCGGCGCTGGGGAAAGCCGCCCCGCTTCGCCTTCAAACCCAAGGACCACGTGGAGCTCGGCCAGGCGCTGGACCTGGTGGATTTCGAGGCCGGAGCCGCCGTGAGCGGGCAGAAATTCTACTTCCTGAAAAACGAGGCCGTGTTCCTGGAGCTGGCCCTGGTGCGCTACGCCCTGGACCTGCTGCAGCGGGAAGGCTTCCAGCTGAGCATCACCCCCGACATCGCCAAGGAGGAGGTGGTCGAGGGGATAGGCTTCAACCCGCGGGGGGAGGAGTCCAACATCTACACGATCGAGGGCACCGGCACCTGCCTGATCGGCACGGCGGAGATCACCCTGGGCGGATATTACGCCGGGCGGATCCTCGACCGGGAGGCCCTGCCGCTCAAGATGGCGGGGCTGTCCCACTGCTTCCGGAGGGAGGCCGGGGCCGCCGGACAGTTCTCCAAGGGCCTGTACCGCGTGCATCAGTTCACCAAGGTGGAGATGTTCATCTACTGCCGCGCCGAGCAGTCCGATTCCATGCACGACTACCTGCTCGCGCTGGAGGAGCGGATCTTCCAGGGCCTCCAGATCCCCTACCGGGTCATGGACATCTGCACCGGGGAGCTGGGCGGCCCGGCCTACCGCAAGTTCGACCTGGAGGCCTGGATGCCGGGGAGGGGCGAGGCGGGAGACTGGGGCGAGATCACCAGCGCCTCCAACTGCACCGATTATCAGGCCAGGCGCCTCGGCATCCGCTACAAGGAGGAGAGCCGGAGCGTTTACGCCCACATGCTCAACGGCACGGCCGTGGCCGTGTCGCGCGCCCTGATCGCGCTATTGGAAAACTTCCAGCAGCAGGACGGCTCGGTCCTCCTGCCCGAGAGCCTTGCGGCCTACGCCGGGTTCCGGCGCATCGGGCCCAAGGGCTCCGGGGCCTGAGCGGGGCGAGGAGGAGGCCTCCCATGCCCGATCCCATCACGGTCCTCATGGACTGCGGGCACCGCGTCTACTACTGCAGCTACTCGGCCCTGGACCGCTACTTCCGCCTTCCCCCCTCCCATGGACCGCGCTACCTGCTCACCGACTCCTCGCTGATCACCCTGGCCCGGACCTTCGAGAGCCTCACCTACGCCGGCGAGCAGAACGAGGATGCGATCGTCAGCTGGCAGAACCGCCAGTACGTGTTCCGCTGCTACGACGAGGAGGCTCCGCCCTCCCCTCGCCCCTACTCGGTCCAGGAGCTGCTCTACGACCCGCAGCGGGACGTGTTCCTGGACCCCGAGGGGATCTACCCCGACCTGCGCCTGCCCCGCCTGGTGCCGCGCGGCAGCGCCCCGCCTCTGGCCGCCCTGGCCGAAGCGGCCAAGCTGGTCTCGCGCTACCATTATGACATCGATTCCGCCAGCCTGCCCGGCGAGGGCCCCCTGGCAGAGCCCGCCGAGGGGTTCCACCGGGACCTGCTCCTGGCCGTCCTGGATGGGGTCCAGCCCCACAAGGGCTTGAGGCTCCTGTACGAGCGCGGATTCGTCCGGGCCTTCTGGCCCGAGCTGGAAAAGATGTCCGCCATCCCCCACGTGAAGGACTTCCACCCGGAAGGAGACGGCTGGCAGCACACCCTGGAGACCTTCAAGCACCGCAAGGGCAGCCACCCGGTCCTTTCCCTGGCCCTCCTGCTGCACGACGTGGGCAAACCGGACTCCCCTGGCACCCAGGAGCGGCCGTACGACCGGCACGCGGAGCTGGGCGCCGAGATCGCCTCCTCCTTTCTGAAGCGCCTGGGCTTCCCCGCCGCGCTGATCCGGGAGGTGACCTTCCTGATCCGCTACCACATGATGCCCGCGGCGCTGAAAAAGCTCCCCCTGTACCGCTCCGAGAAGATCATGGACTCCCCGCTGTTTCCCCAGCTGCTGGAACTGTACCGGGCCGACCTGTCCGCCTCCTACTGGAGCCCCGACAGTTACTACGAAGCCTGCCAGGTCTACCGCACCTACCTAAAGAACAAAGCCAACCCCTTCCGCCGCCGCGACGGCCGGAAACAGCCCTGGAAAGACCTGAGTTGAAGCCGGCCGAAGTGGACCGGGCTCACGCAGTCAGCGCAATAGCGCTTGCTCATGCACTCAGCGCAATAGCGCTTGCTCACGCAGTCAGCGCAATAGCGCTTGCTAACGCAGTTAGGCGTAGCGGCTCAACAGCTGCCCTTTCAGCTCCTCGAAACGGGCGGCGATGGGCAGGCTGCGCTTGGGCCTCCCGGCCAGCTCCTTCAGCGGCGGGGGCAGCTCCGGGGCCACGCCCACCGAGTCCAGCACGATCTCGGAAAACTTGCCCGGATGGGCGGTGGCCAGCACGATCAGTTCCCCGGTGAAGCCGGTGTTCTCCCGGAAGCGCCGGGCGGCCAGCAGGCCCACGGCGGTGTGCGGATCCAGAAGCAGGCCGTGCTCCTCGTACACCCGCCGCAGGGTATCGCGGGTCTCGGCGTCGCTGACGCTCTCCCCGTGGATGAGCCTGCGCATCGCCCTTGGGTCGCCGGAGAACACGGCCAGCAGGCGCTCGAAGTTGCTGGGGTCGCCGACGTCCATGGCATTGGAGAGGGTGGCCAGCGAGGGCCGCGGGCGATACACCCCGGTGGCGAGGTACTCCGGGACCACGTCGTTGGCGTTGGTGGCGGCGAGGAAGCCGTCCACGGGCAGCCCCCACTGCCAGGCATAGACCCCGGCGGTGAGATTGCCGAAGTTGCCGCTGGGCACGCAGAAGCGCACCGGGCCGGCCGGAGCCCCGGGCGAAGCGGCCAGGCGGGTGAAGCCGTAGATGTAATAAAAGGCCTGGGGCAGGAGCCGGCCCAGGTTGATGGAGTTCGCCGAGGTCAGGGGCAACCGGCGGGCGAGCTCCCCGTCCCGGAAGGCCTGCTTGGCCAGCCTCTGGCAGTCGTCGAAGCTGCCCCGGACCTCGAAAGCGGTCACGTTCTCCCCCAGGGTGGTGAGCTGCTTCTCCTGCAGCAGGCTGACCCGGCCGGAGGGGTAGAGGATGGCTACGTCGATGCCGGCCCGGCGGTAGAAGGCCCGAGCCACGGCGCTGCCCGTGTCGCCGGAGGTGGCCACCAGGATCAGGGCCCTGCGCTCCTCCGCCCGCAGCAGCTCCTCCATGGCCGCGGCCTGGAAGCAGGCGCCGAAATCCTTGAAGGCGCAGGTGGGACCGTGAAACAGCTCCAGCAGCCGCAAGCCGTGCTCCAGCGGGCGCAGCGCCGGGCCGAAAGGGAAGGCCCGGCGCACGATCCGGGAGACTGCGGAGGAGCCCAACTCCCCGGACAGCAGCTCGCGGCAGACCGCCTCGGCCAGCTCCTGGAACGAGGCCAGCGGCGAGAAGGAAGCGAACAGGGCCTTCAGGTTCGGCTGATTGAGCGGCCGGTACAGGCCGCCGTCCGGGGCCAGGCCGCGGAACAGCGCTTCCCGGAAGGAAACATCGGCGGCGGAGCCGGGGGCGGCGCGCGTAGAAATGAAGCGCACGGGCATCCTCATCCGCTGATCCGGCCCCCGCTCAGGGCTCTTCGGTCCGCTCCAGGCAGACCGGGCCCACCGGGTTGATCGGGGAGACGAACAGGTCGCAATCCAGCCCCACCCGGCGGAAGGTCTCCTGCATGGCCTGCCCGGCGGCTCCGGCCGCGCCGATCGAAGAGCACAGGGCGAATACCGAGGGGCCCGAGCCGGAGATGGAGCAGCCCAGGGCCCCGCTGGCCAGGGCGGCCTCCTTGACCCGGGCGAAGCCCGGGATCAGCATGGCGCGGCGCGGCTCGGCCACCACGTCCTGAAGGGACCGGCCCAGCAGCTCGAGGTCCCGCTCATACAGGGCGGCCACCAGCGCGGCCAGGTTGCCCCACTGGCGCACCGCATCGGCCAGGCGCAGCTCCTTCTTTAATATTCGGCGGGCGTCCTCGGTCTTGATCTCCGTATGGGGGTGGGCGACCGCCGCGGCCAACCCTTCCGGCACCGGCAGCTTGACCAGGTCGAGGGGCTCGTAGCTGCGGATCAGGATGAACCCTCCCAAAAGCGCCGGGGCCACGTTGTCGGCGTGCGCGGCGCCGCAGGCCACCTCTTCGGCTTTCAAGGTGAAGGGCAGGAGCTGGCGGGCCGACAGTGGGCTGCCGGCCAGCAGGTTGGCCCCGAACACGGCGGCCACGGAGCTGGCGGCCGAGCTTCCCAGCCCGGAGGCCAGAGGCATGCCCTTGGAAAGCTCGATGTCCAGCCCGAACGGGAACCCGACCTCCTCCAGAAAGCGGGAGGCCGCGACGGAGGCGGTGTTGCGGCCCGGATCCAGGGGCAGCTTGCCCCCATCGCCATCGATGACCCGCATCCGGACCCGCTTCTCCGCCTTGCGGGTGAGCAGCACCGTGTCCCCGGGCCGCTGCAGGGCGAAACCCAGCACGTCGAAGCCGCTGGCCACGTTGGCCACGGTGGCCGGGGCGAAGACCCTGACCGCGCGCAGGCTCACCGCGCGGCCTCTGGGGGCTTGTCTTCCAGGAAAGCGCGGTGGATGATCTGGAGGGCCCGGCCCTCCTCGCCGCCGTCGATGACGAAGGAGATGTTGGTCTCGGAGGAGCCCTGGGCAATGGCCAGGATGTTGATCCCTTCCCGGCCCAGCGCGCTGAACAGCCTGCCGGAGATTCCGGGGGTGCCGCGCATGTTTTCGCCGATCACCGCCACGATGGCCAGGCCCTGGCGCAGGTCGAAGTTCTGGATCTGCTTGGCCGCCAGCTCGGCGGCCAGCTCGGACTGCAGGGCCTGCAGGGCGCGCAGGGCTTCCTCCTGGCGGAAGACCACGCAGATCGAGTGCTCCGAGGAGGCCTGGGAGATCATGATGATGTTCACCGCCGCGCGGGCCAGGGCGCCGAACAGGCGGGCGGCGATCCCCGGCACCCCGACCATCCCGGCTCCCTCCACGTTCACCAGGGCCACCGGCTCGATCGAGGCGATTCCGGCGATCGGGCCCCGGGTCCGCCGCGGGGAGCGGCAGATCCGCGTCCCCGGCTCATCAGGCTTGGCCAGGTTGCGCACGTAGACCGGGATGTCCAGCTCCATGGCCGGAATCATGGCCTGGGGGTGGACCATCCGGGCCCCGAAGTAGGAAAGCTCCATCGCTTCCTGGTAGGAAAGCTCCGGCACGACGAAGGCCTGGGAGGCGTAGGCCGGGTCCGCGCTCATCACCCCGTCCCGGTCCGTCCAAAACTCGATGCCTTCGGCCCGCAGGGCGGCGCCGAGCAGCGAGGCGGTCAGGTCGCAGCCGTCCCTCCGAAACAGGGCGGCCACCCCCTGGGCCGTGATCGCCACGCCGCCCGGAACCACGGAGACTCCCCGAGCCGGAGCCAGGCTCTGGCGGATGGCCTCATAGCTGCGCGGGTAATCGACCTTCGCTTCCCCGGATCCGGCCAGCACGATCGCCGGCAGCTCCACGATCCTGCTTTCCACCGCCTGCCGGCTCAGGTATTCGTTGACCAGCAGGCAGCAGGCGCGCACCCCCAGGCTCAGGACCAGGTCCTGGGTGCGGCGGGTGCATTCCCGGATCAGCTGCACCCCGTGCAGGATGTCTTCCAGGTCGCCCAGCAGAATCTGGATGGGCGTCAGGATGCGGGTTTGCTCGCGGGCGGGAAACAGGCCCTGGATGACCTGCACGTGCCGCTCCCGGATGCGGTTGATCTCCTCCGCGTACCCCGCCTGACCGGCTTCCGCCTGCTCCGCCGCGGCCAGCAGCCGCTCCCGTACTCCGCTCAGCTCGGAGAGCACCAGGCAGACCTCGGGCGGCTGGCCGGAAGAGGCGTGAAGCAGAGATTTCAGGGTCTTGATGCTCTCCGGGCCGCTCAGGGCGGAGGCGCTGAAGCTCAAGATTCTCATTCGGGCGCTATCCTATCGGGAACGGGGGAAAAATTCTATCCCCGCCGCCCGGCGCATCCCGAGCCGCTCAAGGTTTTTTTGCGAATCCCAGGAAATACACTTCCCTGGACTCGCTGCGCGAAGCCCCCGGCTTGAACGCCCGAGCCCTGGCAAACGCGCCTCGGATCCGCTCGAGCAGGGCTCCCTCTTCACCGCCCTGGAACACCTTGAGCACCAGGTTTCCGCCCGGCCTCAGGCAGGCGCCGGCCAGCTCGAAGGCCCGGCGCGCCAGCTCCAGGGAGGCCTGGCTGTCCACCAGGGAGGAACCGCTGGTGTGGGGGGCCGCATCGCTCAGCACCAGCTCATAGGGTCCCAGCTCGGCCACCTGCCGTTCGATCTCGGCCGAGAACAGGTCCCCCTTCAGGAAACGGAACTCCGCCGCCGTGCCGCCCTCCGGAAGCCGGAAGGAAGGTTCGTTCAGGTCGACGGCCACCACCCGCCCCCTGCCGGCGAGCTTCTCCAGACAGAACCGGCTCCAGCTTCCCGGTGCTGCGCCCAGGTCAAGGATCCTCGCCCCGGGCCGGATCAACCGGAAACGGTCCTGCATCTCCTGGAGCTTGAAGACCGAGCGGGCCGGGAACCCCTGCTGCCGGGCGCGGCGGCTGAAAAAGTCCTCGCTCCTGCGCATCCTGGCCCGATTGTACCGTGGCGGCGGCAGGGGTGGAAGCCGTTGACGAATGCAGCGGGCGAACCGTACCTTGTTCCTATGAAGCAAGGCTTCGTACTCCGCCGGCCGCTGCGCTACCGGTTCTACAACGCCACGGTGGCGCTCATCGTGGCCAACGTGCTGGTCTTTCTGCTCACCATGCTCTCCCGCCGCACTCTCGGGTACCTGGCGCTGACCCCCATCCTGGTTGTGCAGTACAACGCCTGGTGGCAGATCTTGACCTACATGTTCGTCCACGCCGGGGTCTGGCACCTGCTGTTCAACATGCTGGCCCTGTTTCTCTTCGGAGTGCCCCTGGAGCGCAACCTGGGTTCCAGCGAGTTCCTCCTGTACTACTTCGTCGCCGGCCTGGGGGCCGGCCTGGCCACCCTGGCGGTGAACTATTATTCCGGTCTGGGCGTCATCCCGGTCGTAGGAGCCTCTGCCGCCATCTACGCCCTGCTGCTGGCCTACGCCACCCTGTTTCCGGACGCGCGCATATTCATCTTCGGGCTGATCCCGCTTCGAGCACCCGTGGCCGTGCTGCTGTTCGCCGGCCTGGAGCTGTTCTTCCAGCTCAGCGGCACCCAGAACGGAGTAGCCCACCTGGCGCACCTGGCGGGCCTGCTGTTCGGCTACCTATACTTCCTGGTGCGCTTGGGGGTCAATCCGCTACGGGTCTTCTTCCGCCGCTGAGCCTCGGGGTCAGTCGACCCGCTCCACCACCCGCCGGAGCTTGCTCCGGACCTGCTCGGCCAGCCCGGCCAGGGCGGGATTGCCTACACTCTGCATCGAGACGACCGGGTCGATCGCGGCGACTTCCGAGCCGCCGCCCTCGGCCTCCTGCACGATCACGTTGCAGGGCAGCATGGTTCCGATCATGCGCTCGGCCTGCAGGGCCTGGTAGGCAAAGGGCGGGTTGCAGGCGCCGAGGATGCGGTAGCTGCGGAAGTCCACGCCGAGCTTCTTCTTCAGCGTAGCCTTGACGTCGATCTCGGTCAGCACCCCGAAACCCTCGTTTTGCAGCTCTTCCACCACCCGCTGGACCGCCTCGGCGAACGGCAAGGTGACCGTCCTGGAAATATAGTAACTCATCGCATTTCCTCCGGATGCCACTAATATACTCAGAACCCTGCGCTTGCGTCCGGAGATGGGAATGAGTTAGGATAAAGGGGCTTTGACCATGCTTGCGCGAGTTGCCTTCACGGTACTTTCGCTGGTGTTGACCCTCTGCTTTTGCCTCTACGGGTTCAATCATTATTACCTGCTGCGCGTCTCCAGGAGGTACGCCTCGCCCCGGCCCAGCGGCATCGGGAGCAGAAGGCCCCGCGTTGCCATCCACCTTCCCGTGTACAACGAAAGGTATGTGGTCAGGCGGCTTCTGCACGCCTGCGCCCGGGCGGCGGAGGCCTACGGCGCGGATAAGGTCAGGATCGTGATCATCGATGACTCCGATGATGACACCGCGGAGGAGGTCGACCGGGCAGCCGCAGACTATGCCGGCAGCCGCGTGCGCGTCGAGGTCCTGCGGCGTGGACAGCGGCAGGGCTTCAAGGCCGGCGCACTGCAGCTGGCGCTGGAGCGCAGCCGCGAGCCGTATATCGCCGTGTTCGACGCCGATTTCGTCCCCCCTGCGGATTTCCTTGCGGCCACGATCCCGCACTTCCTCAGCGACGGCAGGCTGGGGCTCGTGCAGAGCCGCTGGACGCATCTGAACCGGGAGTACAACCTCCTGACCCGGGCGATCGCCATCGGCATCGACGTGCACTTCGGCATCGAGCAGGCGGGGCGGTCCGCGGCCGGATGCTTCCTGACCTTCAACGGCAGCGCAGGGGTCTTCCGCCGGGAAGCCCTGGTAAAGGCCGGAGGCTGGCAGGCGGACACCCTGGCGGAGGATCTGGACGCCAGCTACCGCGTGCAGATGAACGGGTACCGCGCCGTATACCTGAAAGACCCGGCCATCCCCGCCGAGGTGCCGCCGAGCGTTCCCAGCTTCAAGAAGCAGCAGGCCCGCTGGGCCTGCGGCTCGCTGCGCACGGCCCGAAAGCTCCTGCCGGCGCTCCTGTCGGACCGTACCATCAGCCTGAAGAACCGGCTGCAGGCTTTCATCCATCTGACCAATTACCTGGTGCACCCGCTTCTGCTCGCCTCCTTCGTCCTGGCCTGCCTGGCTTCGTTGTTCAGAATGGACAGCTTCGACCTGGTCATCGCGCCGGCGCTGTCACCGGCGGCGGGGATCGCGGCGGCGATATTCCAGAACCTGGGCTGGTTTTCCCTGGTTGCGCTGATCGCCCTGTCCATGGCCGCGGGCTTGATCTATCCCATCGCCACCCTCAGGGCCGGGAAGGCGAGCGTTTGGAAAAACGTGCCCAGCCTGCTGGTGCTCTTCTTTCTGGGCTGCGGGTTCAGCCTGAGCAACACCATCGAGGCGGGAAAGGCCCTGCTTACCCGGCGGGCCTGGGCCTTCAAGAGGACGCCCAAGTACGCGTTGCAGCGGGAAGGGGACGCCTGGAAGAACAAGAAATACCAGGTGCCCCTGGACTTGGCCAGCTTGGCGGAGCTGGCCCTGATCGGCCTAGGCCTCGCGGCCATGGGCCTGGCCGCCGGCCGCGCCAACTACGGCGTGCTGCCCGTCCTGGCCCCCTACACCGCCGCCTTCGCCTTCGTGTTCGTCCTGACCATCCGGCAGAGCCGGCCCGAGAACGAGGGCTAAGCTGCGCGCCCCGGCGCCTGGATCTGACCGGCGGGTCGGCTTGCGGCCGGCCGGTCGAGCGTCTATACTCTCCGCTCGGGGAGGATCGATATGACCGACTTGAAGAAGCTGGAAGCGTGGTTCGTGACCGGAAGCCAAGAGCTGTACGGCAGCGAGACTCTGGAAAAGGTGGCTGCCCATTCCAGGGAGATGGCCCAGTGGCTGACCCGTTCGCCGAAGATCCCATTGTCCATCGTGTTCAAGCCGGTGGTCACTTCGCCCGAGGGGATCCGCCGGGTGTGCCTGGAGGCGGAGGCGGCGGCCGACTGCGTCGGGCTGATCACCTGGATGCACACCTTCTCGCCCGCCAAGATGTGGATCGCGGGGCTGAGGAGCCTGCGCAAGCCCTTCCTGCACCTGCACACCCAATACAACCGGGAGCTCCCCTGGTCGGCGATCGATATGGACTTCATGAACCTCAACCAGTCCGCCCACGGGGACCGCGAGTTCGGCTTCATGGCCAGCCGCCTGCGCCTGGAGCGCAAGGTCATCGCCGGCTACTGGCAGGACGACGACGTGCTCCTGGGGCTGGCGGGCTGGCTGCGGGCGGCGGCCGCCTGGCACGACGCTCAGGGCATGAGGGTCGCCCGCTTCGGGGACAACATGCGCGATGTGGCCGTGACCGAAGGGGACAAGGTGGAGGCGCAGATCCGCTTCGGCTACGCGGTCGACGGGTTCGGCATCGGGGACCTAGTCGAACGCGTGCGGGCCGTCTCCGAGGCACAGGTCCGGAGCCTCATAGAAGAATACGAGACCAGCTACGAGCTGGCCAAGCCCGTGCGCCAGGGCGGGGAGAAACGGGAGGCCCTGCTGGAGGCGGCGCGCATCGAGGCGGGCCTGCGGGCCTTCCTGTCGGAGGGCGGCTTCAAGGCTTTCACCACCTGCTTCCAGCAGCTGCACGGCATGGCCCAGCTGCCGGGCCTGGCCGTGCAGAGGCTCATGGCCCAGGGATACGGCTTCGGCGCGGAGGGGGACTGGAAAACCGCCGCCCTAGTCCGCTCGCTGAAGGTCATGGGTGCGGGGCTCCCCGGCGGCGCCACGTTCATGGAGGACTACACCTACCATCTGGATCCCAAGGGAATGAAGGTGCTGGGCGCGCACATGCTGGAGCTGTGTGAGTCGGTGGCCGCCGATAAGCCCACCCTGGAGGTGCACCCCCTGTCCATTGGCGGCAAGGAGGACCCCGCGCGCCTGGTGTTTAGCGCCCGCGGAGGTCCCGCCCTCAACGTCACCGTCATCGATCTGGGGGACCGCTTCCGCATGCTGGCCAACGAGGTGGACGCGGTTCCCCCGGACCAACCCCTGCCGAAGCTGCCGGTGGCCAGGGCGGTGTGGCTGCCCCGGCCCGACTTGAAGACGGCGGCCGCGGCCTGGATCCTGGCAGGAGGGGCGCACCACTTCGGCTTCAGCCAAGCTTTGACCGCCCAGCATCTGGAGGACTTCGCCGGCATGGCCGGGATCGAGTTCCTGCTCATCGACGGAAAGACGGAGCTCTCCGCCTTCCGCAAGGAGCTGCGCTGGAACGACATGTACTATCACCTGGCCAGGGGGCTCTGAAGCCGGGAAGGGCCCGAGGAGGCGCCGCCGACATCTCCTGCTCCTTGAAGGTCAGCACCCGGCCCCACGGGCTCTTCGCGCCCCAGACGGCCCGTAGTTCTTGATGTACCAGGCGAAAATCTCCTGGTCGGCGTCCTCGAACATGGGCTTCTCCAGGCCCAGGCTCCTGATGATCCTGGCGGGCGCCTCGGTGCGCGAGCTCGCCACGTTCTCGGTGCCGCCTTGCGACTCCAGCTCCGCGGCGGCCGATGGAGCCGCCGCCGATCAGGGTGCAGCGGCCCCCGCCGCCCGGCTCCTCCACCAGCGAGCGGACCCGGAGGACATGCTCGCCGTCCAAGGCGCCGGTAGCGCAGCCCAGCGCATCGAGGATGCGGATCTTGAACTGCTCGCGAGCTTCTCCGGGCGAAATCCGCCGGCTGTTAAGCATGGGTCATGGCTTACCGCGCCTGCTAGAATATGGCCAGGCTGAACAGCAAGCGGCCGGTCGAAGCGGAAGCCCATTTTTCTTGACTTTCAAGCGCCGCGGAGGAACAATGATCGCAAAATGAGAGCAATCCCGGGCGCAGGCTTGCTCGCTTTGCTCCTGGCCTAGCTGGGGGCCGGCTACGTGCGGAAGGCCGCGCCGGCCCCGGTTACGCGGCGGCGCTGAAGGTCCTGGCGGCCACGCTGGCGGGAGGATTAGTATGCTCGACTTCGCCCTGTTCTTCGCCGCGCTGTGGCTGCTCACCATCATCCGCCTGGCCGCCTCCCTGGCCAAGGGCCTGCGGGACCGATAGGAGCCCGGAAGCCATGCGCCGCCCAGCGCTCCTGCTTTCGCTCCTGCTCCTCGGCCGGCTGGCCTCCGCCGCCTCCTATGACCAGCTCACCGTGGACGTCTGGTGCGAGCTGGAGCCTATGTTCCAGGAGTCCGACGCCTACCCCCTGAGCGCGGAGCAGGCCCGGCTCCGGATCCTGGAGGAGGCTCGGGGCATCCTCTCGGACATGATCTACGGCCTCCAGTTCTCCTATACCCCCGGCGACGAGCGGCGCAAGACCGCGGAGCAGTTCGTGCTCACTCGGGTGGCCGAGATCCGCTGGGCCGACCCGAGGCTGCAGGCCGTGCAGGCCGAGGTACGGGAGGGCCGGCTTTACGCCAAGGTCCTCTACGAACTGCAGGAGTTCCAAAGCGCGCGCCGCAAGGCCTGGGAGAGCAACTCCATTCCCACGGCCACCGGCACCGGGAGGTTCAGCCTGTTCGCCGGCCCCGCCCCGGAAGGAAAGCGCCGCTCCCTGGAGGAGGCGCTCAAGGACGCGCTACGCAACCACCTGCGGCCCATCGTGTTCAACAAGCCCCGAGAGGTCCGGGGGGAGCTTCTGCTCTGGCAGGAGCCACAGGTGCTCATCGCCTCCGGCTCCTACCTCACGCGAGTGACGATCAAGCTCCAGGTCAGGGAAATCCGGGCGTATAGCCTCTTCTGATAAAAAGCGCTACCATCGAATGCATGAGTCTGCGGTATAGCCTCCCGGTCGCGCTCCTCGCCGTCTTCGCCCTCCTTCCCTGGCGGATGAGCGCCGACGCCCCGGCCCAGCCGCAGGAGCTGGTGGTGGTCTACTCCCCCAAGCAGCTGACCCTGGACCCGGCGCACATCTACACCACCATGGAGTCGGAGCTGTCCACCGCCCTGTACGAGGGGCTGCTGAGCTACCACCCTCTGACCCTGGAGCCGGTCCTCGGCGTGGCCAGCAACTGGGAGGTGAGCTCGGATCTGAGGCGCTACCGCTTCGTCCTGCGCGAGGACGCCCTGTACAGCAACGGGGACCCGGTGCTGGCCCAGGACTTCCGGGACTCCTGGATGCGGGCGATCGATCCCAAGACCCAGGCGGAGTATTCCTTCCTGTTCGACGTGATCAAAGGGGCCCGGGCCTTCCGCAACGGCCAGCAGGCGGAGGTGGGCATCCGCGTCGTTTCCGACCGCGTGCTGGAGGTGGAGCTGGAAAAGCCCGCCGGGCACTTCCTCAAGCTGCTCTGCCACATGGCCTTCTCCCCGTTGCACTCCCGCTACCGCCAGAGGCAGGGCTGGGAAGCCGACCCCTACCTGATCGGCAACGGCCCGTATTTCCTGGCCGAACGCAGCGAGGGCGGGCTGCTGTTGAAGAGAAACCGCCTGTACTGGGATGCCAAGAAGGTGGAGCTGGACGCGGTGCGCGTCCGAATGATGGATGACCCCGCCGAGGTGAGCCGGGAGTTCAACGCCGGAAGAGTGCAGTGGGCCACCACCTGGGATACCGAGGCGCTGGAGGACCGCTCCAAGATCATCTTCCATCCCCTGTTCGCCACCAGCTATTTCTACTTCGTCTGCGCCTCCCCGCCCTGGAACGACGCCCGGGTGCGCCGGGCCCTGGCCCTGCTGCTGCCCTGGAGCGAGATCCGCAGCGAGGACACCCTGCTGCCGACCAGCCGGCTGGTCCCGGCCATCCCCGGCTACCCGGCGCAGAAGGGCATCGAGGCGGCCGACGAAAGCGAGGCCCTGGAGCTGCTCGCGGCGGCGGGCTACCCGGAAGGCAAGGGCCTCGCGGAGGCGGTGATCAAGATCCCCGAGGGAGAGGACAGCCAGCGCGTGGCCCAGCTCATGTCCAAGGCTTGGTCCGGCAAGCTCAAGCTCAAGGTCACGGTGAGCAGCTATCCGTACGAGGCCTACCTCAAGGAAGTCAAAAAGTCCGACTACACCCTGGGCACGGTCACCTGGATCGGCGACTACCCCGATCCGCTCACCTTTTTACAGATGTGGACATCCTCCAGCAACCTGAACGATGCCCGCTTCGCCGATCGCGAGTTCGATGAGCTACTGGACAGCTCGGTGAGCCAGGAGGACGAGCAGCGCTACGCCATACTGGGCCGGGCGGAGGCGATCCTGCTGGAGGGGGCCGTGGTTCTGCCGATAAACCACGGGGCCGCCTTCGCCCTCATCGACCTGGACCGGGTGGAGGGCTGGTTCCCCAACGTGCTGAACATCCATCCATTCAAGTATCTTCGCTTTCACGCGGCCCGCGTTCCGCCCGGCGTGGCCCTTTCTTCGAGCGCGCCTTGAGGCCCCGGCGCCTGCGGCGGGCCAGCCGCTCCAGGGCCGCCTGGATGCGGTCGCGCAGCAGGAAGCCGGCCACGAACAGTACCACCGCCAGGGCCAGCAGGGCCCCGGCCAGCAGCCAGCGCTTGCCGGCGGCCGCCTCGCCCATCAGCGTGCTGCCGAGGATGCCGGGCGCCCGGCCCAGGGTGGAAAAAATCAGGAAGGAAGGCAGCCCCAGGGAGGAAAGCCCGGCGGCATAGCACAGGATGTCCTTGGGGATGCCCGGGATCAGGAATACCAGGAAGAACGAGAGGCGGGCCCGGGGGGAATCGGCCAGCCGGCGCACGCGGTCCACCTTCTCCCGGGGGAACAGGGCCTGCACGAACGGCACGCCCAGGACCCGGGCCATCACGAAGTTGAAGGCGGCCCCCACGGAGATCCCGGCCAGCGAGAGCAGACTGCCCTTCCAGACCCCGAACAGGTAGCCGCCGGCCACCTGGGGGATCTCGCCCGGGATGAAGAACACGGCCACCTGCAGGGCCTGCATGGCCATGAACAGCAGCGGGGCCAGCACCCCGGCGGAATCGATCCAGGAGCGCAGGCGCTGCGCGGAGCCGAACAGCCCAAAGAGTTGCCGGCGGAACACGATCCCCAGGGCGATGATCGCGGCGAACAGGGCGGGAAAAGCCGCCAGGGCCAGTATCCGGCGGGCCTTCATGGCGAGGGGAGTGTACACCGAAGCGCCGCCCTTTGACTATGAGAGGGCCTTTTTGCTATATTTGGCGCCATGAGTCTCACCACTCGACGCGCCAAACCTGCAGTCAAGGCCCGGACCAAGCCCAAGCCTAAAGCCAGGCCCAGGCCAAAAGCCAAAGCCAGGCCCAAGGCGCACAGCGGCAAGCGGAAACCCGGGGCCAGGAGCAAAGCTCAATCCAGGCTGAAGTACAAGAAGGGCCAGGAGGTCGTCTACCCGCTGCAGGGGGTGGGCAAGGTCGTTTCCATCGAGGAGCGGCCGTTCCGGGCTACCAGGCTGCTCTATTACATCATCTACCTGGAAGTCTCCGACATGACGGTGATGGTGCCCGTGGACAAGGCGGATGAGCTGGGCATTCGGCCCATCGTGGACAAACGCGAGGCCCAGAAGGCGCTGAAGCTGATCTCCGAGGATTTCGAGCCGATCCCGGCGGATTGGAAGCTGCGCTACCAGATGAACCTGGACCTATTGAAGAAAGGCAGCGTGCTGGACATCGCCACGGTGGTGCGCGCCCTGTACCACCGCTCCAAGATCAAGGAGCTGCCCATTCTGGAGCGCAAGCTCTACGACAACGCCCTGAGGCTCCTGGTGGACGAGATCTCCTTCTCGCTGGACAAGGCCAAGGACGAAGTCGAAGCCCTGGTCATGAACAAGCTGGACCTGAACTGATCCCCTGGAAACGGGTCTTCGACGCGCTGAGCGCCGAGCTGCAAGGGGCGCCGCTTCCGGCGGTGTCCCGGGTAGCCGCCCGCCGGAAGGTGCGCGGAGCGCGGCTCCGGAGGCAGCCCTTCGCCGTGCTGGTCTCCACCATGATCTCCCTGCGCACCAAGGATGAAGTGACCGCGGCGGCCTCCTCCCGCCTGCTCCAGCGCGCTCCCACGGCGCAGGCGCTGGCCGCCATGACCGAGCAGCGGATCGCCCGGCTCATCTACCCTGCGGGGTTCTACCGGACCAAGGCCCGCCACCTGAAACAGGCGGCGCAGCTGATCGCCGCGCGGCACGGCGGAAGGGTGCCTTCGTCGCTGGAGGAGCTTCTGGCCCTGCCCGGGGTGGGCCGCAAGACCGCCAATCTGGTGCTCAACCTGGGATTCGGCCTTCCGGGCATCTGCGTGGACACGCACGTGCACCGCATCACCAACCGCCTGGGCTGGGTGCGCACGCGTGCGCCTCTGGAAACCGAGCGGGCTCTGATGGCCGTCCTGCCCCGACGCTACTGGATCCCGATCAACGGCCTGCTGGTGGCCTTCGGGCGGCGCACCTGCGCCCCGCAGTCGCCGTGGTGCTCGCGCTGCCCGATCCGCGTCCACTGCCGGCGGGTCGGCGTGACCCGCTCGCGGTAGCGCCCAGGTCGGGGCCGTGCGCTCCAGGCAGCGGCCGGCGGCCCTCCCC
>Ga0315280_10003787_pt1 | contig 22889 bp, 23 predicted proteins | sample YL17G06_40_MG_FD_203697 | JGI IMG/M metagenome (GOLD analysis project Ga0315280, IMG submission 203697) | Sediment microbial communities from Yellowstone Lake, YNP, Wyoming, USA - YL17G06_40 | ecosystem: Environmental > Aquatic > Freshwater > Lake > Sediment | place: USA: Wyoming | collected... | reverse complement strand
GCTGCCAAGGCGTCATCAACCTCTCCCTCAAGGTCTGCGGCCCCAAAATGGAGCTTGGCTTGCACAAGAATGTGTGGACCATACGCTCCCTCTTCGGTAATAACCGCCAGAGAGTTCTCGTCCAGGGTGCCGCCCCAGGACATCTCAGGGGAAGACTCGGCCAGCACCGGCTGGACACTGTCAGCGGCCCGGTACGGCAGCAGCACAGGGCTTGGACAGAGCCCCTGGTAGATAGCCAGCATTTGTTCTGTGATGGTGTCCCAGGTGAACCGTTCCTGCACGGTCCTGCGGCCGTTGCGGCCCATCCGCCGAGCCCGGTTCAGATCGGAGAACATGCGGCCCACTCCCCACGCAACAGACTCGGGACTGGGGTAGATCTTCAGCCCATTCACTTCATGCCGGACATATTCTGCGGGACCGCCGTTCTGACTTGCGATGACGGGCTTGCTGGCGCTCCATGCCTCGAGCACGACGATCCCAAAGGGCTCGTTACGGCTCGGCACGCAAACCACCTCCGCCAGTTTGTACAAGCGGACCAGTTCATCTCCATTGCGATAGCCCAGGAACCGCACGGCGTGCGCCACGCCCAATTGACGAACGCGCGACTCCAGTGCGTCCCTCATATCACCATCACCGACAAACGCAAATCGCGACGATGGACATCGTCTGAGGATCGCAGGTATGGCTTCGACCAGGATATCGGGGCCCTTCTGCCAGGATAGCCGACCACAGAACAAGATCGTGGGATCCAGTGGGCCGATATGATAGCGCCGTTTGTCTGCGCCAGGGTCAGTAGGTTGATCAAAGCGTTGTGGGCTGACGCCATTGTACACCACCGATGTTTTCCCCGGTGGCACCTCGTACATCCAGGCGATCTCGTCTTTGGTAGCTTGTGAGACGGCGATCACGCGATCCGCCCAGTAGGTCCCCGCCCGCTCCTGGTAGCGGATGCGGTCGGATCGACCCGGTGGGAAGGCGTTGCCGCAGCGGGCATATTCGGTCGAGTGGACCGTAAACAGACATTTGTGTCCGCGGCCCTGCTTGATCCAGATCATCGCGTTGGCCGTCAGCCAATCGTGGGCGTGGACAATGTCGAAGCGACCGACCAGATCCTCGACTTCGAAGACATGATCCACGAAAGCCCGGCACATGTTGTTCACGTCGTCCACGAAGTCACCGTGGGGAGCGTATGTGCACCGGTGATAATGAACATCATCCGTCCAGTCATGACCTGCTTGACCAAAGGCGCGACGGGTAAAGACGTGGATCTGGTGACCTTTCCTTGCCAGCGCAGCCGCCAATTCAGTCACATGAGCGGCGACTCCTCCAACGGCGATGGAGTGCAATGACTCCCAGGATAACATCGCGATTCGCATGACAGGTCCTTTCTTGCTTGTTACTCGTCTCAAGAACTGTGCGTATGCTGGAATGTCGATCTTCTTCGCCGCTGCGGGAGGCCCAAACAGGCTGTCCCGAGACCACTGCTGACAAGAGGCGGAAACTCCCGGTTCATCGAGCACCTTTGTTTCGAAGGCGTGCCAGACCCAAAGAGGCGAACACGCCGACGGGCCTCAGTGGATGAGGAGATTCAACGACTATGGAGCGTGTAAGCCCGATAGCAGGCTTCCATCCGCCAGGATTTTCCGCGCGTAGCCCACGGTGGCCTTCTTTTCGTGACCGCGCGGCCCGCCGTTGTGAATGCGGGCCATCTCGATGAGGCTCTTGCCGTTGCCATAATGGAGCAAGTACGCCTTCACCACCCGGCGAGCCTTCTTCGAGTCGTTCGCGTCCCTGTGAGGCCAATCGACACCCAGGAGCCTCGTGCCGTCTTGCCAATAGACACGGTGAATCTGGTAGACGCCGAGAGCCCTGCCGCCGTCGCCGACTGCATTGGAGTCACAATGGCTCTCAATACGGGCGATGGCGTCCAGTAATCGCTCGATGCCGTTGGGGTCCGCGGCGGCTGCTGGCGCCGACGCCGCGGCAAACCAGGCTGGCATGAGAACAACCAGGCAAAGGGCTGGGAGTTTCATTGGCCAATCCCCCGCAACACTCCGCGGTTTCCTAATTCGCAAAGCCCCGAAAGCAGCACCACAGGATTCCAGGCATTGGAATCATCGTGCCAGCAGCGGGAATGTACCACCGATCAGGTGGTGATCGCTTCCAGGACCCGATCCATCGCCTTATCCAATCGATCCGCCGCGTCGTACGTCCCGTCCGTGATCTGATGGCGGATGTCCAGCACCCTGCATCGTCGGATGTCGGGCAGAGATGTGATCCTCTTGAACACCTCCTCCTGAGGCGTGGTATTCATGTTCTCAAGGATTTGCTCCATCAACATATCGCCAGTCGGCGAGGTATCACGCCTCTGGTCGTTTCCTGCATTCTGGGATCTACGGCGATCGGTAGGTTGAAGCTCCATAACTGCGGCTGTCCTTGCCATGATTACCTCTGAGTCTGTCGTCCAAATTTCTGGTTTGCGGTCCAATCCCCCAACATCCTGCAGGCCGTCCGAGTGCCCTCTTGGGTCCAAAATCAACACAGCAGCGAGAATGTGAAACATAGGTCATAGCCGTTGTCCTTTCCTTTTTGTGTCGTTCCTCCCTGTGGCGCGAGCTGTCGCCTAACCGCGTCCTACGCCGTTCGTCGCCCCTGAATGATCCGGAATAGCACCACGACAAGCGCGAGCAGTAGCAGGATGTGAATTGCCCCTCCCATCGTGTACCCGCTGAGCAGTCCCGGCAGCCACAGGACGATCAGTATGACAGCGACTGTCCACCACATATGATTCTGCTTTCGATTGGCCATGAGTTCACCGGCTGTTGGCCCCCCCTCCGTGGTCATTTGCCTCTTTGCACTCTTCACACTTGCTGCTTTCCATCGCTGCGTTCTTGGGTATGTCAATAAAGATACGGTACTGTATGGGTGGGGCCTTCTCTATGGGGTATAACCCTACCTGCAATTATTGGACGTACCGCCCCCGAAACAGGCCTGGCGACTGCGAAGTCCTGCTCGTATCGCCATCTCAAGCCTTATGCGGACCGCTGGTGTCCTGGAAGTGCTGTCGGACCTTCGCCGCAATTTGATGATCTGTCATCTTGTCAACGGTCTCCATACCCACGATGTGTCCACTGAGGTTGTCTCTTTTGAGCCGCCTCTTCAGTTCGCCCTTGGCCTCACCAGGGCCGAATATCAGAATGGATTCGGCATCGCGAATGCACGCGACGACCGCCTCATAGTAAATGTTGAGATGTGACGTGAACGTCCTCTGGCGGCTATTGCGTGCCGGTGTCTGAGCTTTGTCATAGGCTCCTTCAAGAGGTGAATCACCCGAGCGCCGGAGCTGTCTTTCCACCTTCGATATGATCAATCGTGTTTCTTCCCCTTTGTCCGTGACCGCCACGACAATAGCCTTCCTATGGTCAATCCACAAACCCACTCTTGTTTTCATCGATGTTCCCCTTCGTCTTTCGCTTCTGCCGGCGGCGTTACGTCACACGCCGCTCGCAGACTTTTCGGAAATGGTAGCCACAGATGGCGAGGACGACGGCCTCGGGAATGAGCCGGGGGCGCCGGAACTGGGTCCAAAGCAGGAGCTTCCAGTAGTGTAACCGTCCCTGGCCCACAAGGCCGAGTCGGTAGAACGACCGCAGGAGTGCAAGGATGTGCGAAAACCGTATCCGTCCTCGTATTCGGGGTGGCCGGTATTCACGGAGAAAGGTCTTGATGCGTTGGTAGTAGTGTTCCGGGGAATAGATGTGCTGCAGAATTTCTTTGTAGCCTTCCCGCAGAACGTCAAGGCTCATCGCCGGGATGATGTTCGTTGTGCCGTCCACGTTGTCTCCTGACGAGTCCCCGCGAAGACGGCCTTCCTTTTTCATCCGCTCATAAAGCCGCGTTCCGGGAGGGGCTTGCAGCAGGCCGACCATGGCGGTCGCAATGCCGCTCTTTTGAATGAATTCTATCTGCCTGCGGAAGATGGAGGGCCGATCGTGATCGAAGCCGACGATGAAGCCGCCCTGCACCTGAAGCCCGGCTCGCTGCATGCGTTTCACGTCTTCCACGAGGTTTCGGTTCCTGTTTTGGATCTTGCTGCACTCGGCCAGGCACTCCTCGTCCGGGGTCTCGATGCCGATGAAGACCTTGTTGAATCCGGCCTCCGCCATCATCTCCATCAACGGCTGGTCGTCGGCCAAATTGATGGAGGCCTCGGTGAAGAAGAGCAGTCCGGTCTTGCCCTTGCGCCATTCGATGAGGGCCGGCAGGAGATCGTTCTTCAGGAATTGCTTGTTCCCGATGAAATTGTCATCCACGAAGAAGACCTCGTCGCGCCAACCGCGCGCGTACAGGCTGTCGAGCTCAGCGATAATCTGCTGTGAAGTTTTGGTTCGCACGCGATGGCCGAGGAGAGCCGTGACGTTGCAGAAATCGCAGTTGAAGGGGCAGCCGCGAGAGAACTGGATACTCATGCTGGCGTATCGCCTGAGGTCGAGCAACTCCCACATAGGCCGGGGTGTTTGCTGCAAATCCGCGTGCTCGACGGATGAATAGATCCGCTCCGGGTTGCCTTGCGCCAGGTCTTTGAGAAAGGCCGGAAGCGTCAATTCGGCCTCGTTCAAGATGAAATGATCCACGGCCTCAAACTTCTCGTGTTCGATCTGGAACAGAGGACCGCCGGCCGCGATCCGCAGACCTGCCTCCTTGCACCGGGCAATGACCCGATGCGCCGATTCACGCTGGACGACCATGGCGCTGATGAACGCGCAGTCGGCCCAGGCCAGGTCCTTTTTCGTCAGACTCCGCACGTTGGTGTCCACGAGCCGCTGCGTCCATTCCCTTGGCAGCATGGACGCCACGGTCAGGAGTCCCAGCGGCGGCAACGCCGCCCGCTTGCCCACGAACTCCAGCGCGTGCTTGAAGCTCCAAAACGTATCCGGGAACTCAGGGTAGATCAAAAGGATATGCATCCGAGATTCCTCCCTTCTCAGCAATTACTTCTGCTGCATGGGCGTTACTCGGTCCGTCAGCGGCAAGACGCCGGCCATTTCTCCGATCACATTGACGAGTTCAGAACCAGAAGGAATGACGATTTTTGCGTTTCCGCTCAGGGATTTCTCAAGGGCCTCGAGCTTTCTAAGAAGCTGGGCGTTTCCGATGAAGTACCTGTTGGCGGCCTCGTTGACCAGGCGTATCGCTTCGGCCTCGCCCTCCGCCGCGAGAATCTTGGCCTGCTTGATGCCCTCGGCCTTCTTGATTTCTGCTCTCTTGACTCCATCCGCCTGCCGCTCCACCGCGTCGGCAAAGTCCAGGGCGGCGACCTTCTCATTCTCCGCCTTTACGACCTTGTTCATGGTCTCCTGAACGTCCTTGGGAGGATCGATCTCCTTCAACTCTGTCCGGACGATCTCCATGCCCCAGTGCTTGGTTTCCCTGGTCAACGTCTCCAGAAGCGAGGTGTTGATCTTGTCTCTCTCGCTGTTGGCCGATTTCAGCGTCAGCGTGCCGATGATGTTGCGTAGTGTCGTGCGGGCGAGGTTGACAATCTGAAACTGGTAGTTGTTGACATTGTATTGGCAGCTCTTGACGCTGTCCTCGTCATCCTTGACCTTGAAATAAACCTGGGCGTCCACGCTCGCATTCAGATTGTCGTTGGTAATGATCTCCTGTGGCTGGGCGTCCACCATCTGCTCCGTAGTGTTGATCTGAATCATCCTGTCAACAAGAGGAATGATCCAGTTGAAACCCGGTGCCGCAAAACGCCTGTACCGACCGAGTCTCTCGATGAGGCCCTTGTGGGTGGGACGGACTACCCTTATGCCCGAGAGAAATATGACCACCGCCGCCGCAACTGCAACAAACACAACAACTTTGATCGGATCCACAGGATCCTCCTTTCACCGCAGCCAGCCAGGCTCCTGCGCTACATTGAACGCGTGTTCTTGCTATCTGGTCTTGCCTACGAGCGACAGCTTCTTGATGTCAGAGCCGGCCTTCTGGAGTTCCTTGACGGCATGCTCGGCACCTGTGTGGTCACCGAGAATTGCAGCCGTCGAATTCGGCTTTGACACGATCTGAATCTCCCATTCATTGTCTTCACGTATTTGGCTCAGACCTCATCGGGAGCTTCCGACGAGGAAGACTCCGTTAACCCCGTATTGTTCCCGCACAAGCCGACACTGGATGTATGATACGCGATGCGCTGGCCCCTGTTTATGGGGTGTAACCCTACCTTTCCGTAGGACAAAAACTGACGCAGGGTCCATGTCCCGAGAGTTTCAGTGCCCGTCGAGTGGTGTTCGATGTGCGGTTTGAGGGCATGCCTGTCTCTTATTACACCCCTTGCCTCTTGAAGTCGATATATCCGCGATCCACATCCGTGCGGATCAGTTGCACGCTGAGCCTGTGGCCAACGTCCATGCCTTCAAAGCCGCTCACCAGTCTTCCTTCAATGGGCGGATGCAGAAGGCGGACCCACGTGCCCTTGTCGGATGCGCCGGTGACAACAGCATCGAACCGCTCTCCAGTTCTTGATTCGAGCAGCATTGCCGCTGCGGATTTCTCAACCTGTCGTTCGACCTTCTTCGCGGCGTCCCCTTCTTCGGTGCAGTGCTTTGCGAGCATCTCCAATTCTGCGGTTTCATAGGGCAGGGACCGTCCCGTCATCGCGGCTTTCAGCAAGCGCTGCGTGATCAGATCGGGGTATCTGCGGTTCGGGGCTGTGGAGTGAGTATAGTCCTTGACCGCAAGACCGAAGTGCCCGGCTGCACTGCTTTCCGGAAGTTCGACGGCGTATTCACCGCCGCCCAACAGCTTGATGACGCTGAGAGAGAGATCGGGAAAACGGAGAGAATCAGTGGCTTTCGCCGATACCAGGAACTGCTCCAGGGCCTTTGAGTCGGGCTCCTTGGGAAGCGTGAAGCCCTGCTCTGAGGCAAGCTCGATGATCCGGTCCCAGCGTTTGGGTGTGCGGACAATGCGCCGCAGCGATGGGACGTTTCTGGACGCAAGGTATCGTGCGGTAACGCCATTCGCGGCGATCATGAAGTCCTCAATGATGTCCTTGGCCCTGTCCGCTGTTTCGGCTTCGAAGTCCTTGAGCACATCTCCGTCAAACACTGGGCGTGCCTCTATCGTTTCGAGATGGAGCGCACCGTGCAGGTGCCGCATCGCTTTCAGTTTCTGGGCCGCGCGGTCCTGGAGTCGAAGGTTCTCATCGAGACCGCTGACCGTGCCGATCCCTTGCGGCATCGGGCCACTACCCTCGAGCCAAGCGGCAACGCTATGGTAGGCAAGCTTTGCACGATTATGCACCACCGCTGTATAAAGGTCCGAGCTCTGAAGCGATCCATCCCCGGCGAGAACCATTTCAATGACGATGGCAAGGCGGTCTGATTCATAGTTGAGAGAGGTAAGATCCGTGGAGAGTCTCTCGGGCAGCATCGGAAACGTCTCGGCCACAGTGTAGACCGACGTGGTGTTGTGCCGCGCGTGATCGTCAAGGGCCGATCGCTTCCTGACAACCGCGTCTACATCGGCAATGGCGACAAGGACCTTTGCGGCCCCGTCGGGCATGGCTTCGGCGACGGTAAGCTGGTCCAGATCCCGCGAATCATCGTTGTCGATGGAGCACCAGAGAAGGTCCCTGAGATCACGCGTCGATTCCTCAGCTCGCGTCGCCGGCCCGTGGATTTCGTCGAGCTCGGCGAGCGCCTGGAGCGGAAAATCCGGAACAAGTCCTCTTTCAACCATCACCCGATGGGCAATTCTTTGCAGGATAGAGCGGTGTTGTCTATCGTCCGCATCCGTCATCTTGCCACCTTCATGGAATATCTTGTTGTGGTTTCTTGCTCTATCAATGCATGCTCCGCGTCACCGCTCTCATTCGCCAAACCTGCGAGTGAACCAGGTCTTCACCACCTGTGTCAGAATCGCATAGCCCAGGAGCATGATGACCAGAAACAGCCAGTACAGCGATGGGAGTGGGACAAAGCCGAGCGTGTTCGCCAGAGGTGAAGCCGTCAGGGCGGCGCCGACCAGGACGATGATTGCGGAAGTGAGGATGAGCGGCCAACTAGCCCGGCTTTCGATCAACGGGATCTTGTTGGTGCGAATGACATGGATAATCAACGTCTGGGTGAAGAGCGACTCCAGGAACCAGCCGGTGTGGAACAGGGTTGGGTCTTGCCAGCAGTTGAAAACGTACAGCATCATGAAGAACGTCACGTAATCAAAGATCGAGCTGATCGGCCCGATAAACAGAATAAACCGCAGGATCTTGCCAATCGACCACTTACGCGGCTTGGTCAGCCACTCGGCGTCCACCTCATCAGTGGGGATGGTGGTCTGCGAGAAGTCGTACAGGAGGTTGTTGGTCAGCACCTGGATCGGCAGCATGGGCAGGAAGGGCAGGAATGCGCTGGCTCCCACGACACTGAACATGTTGCCGAAGTTCGAGCTGGCCGCCATCTTGATGTACTTGACAATGTTGCCGAACACGCGCCGGCCCTCCAGCACGCCCTGCTCCAGCACCAGCAGGCTCTTTTCCAGCAGGATGAGATCGGATGACTCCTTGGCGATGTCCACCGCGCTGTCCACCGAGATGCCCACATCGGCGGCCTTCAAGGCCGGGGCATCGTTGATGCCGTCGCCCATGAACCCCAACACGTGGCCCTTGCTCTGGAGCGCACGGATGATGTGTTCCTTGTGAGCCGGGGCCAGCCTGGCAAAGACGCTGGTCGCGCTGGCGGCTTCGGCCAATTCCGTCTCGCTCATCGTCTCGATTTGGGAGCCAAGCAGGAGATGCTCCACCGGTATGCCCACTTCCTTGCAGATATAGGCGGTGATGATCTCGTTGTCGCCGGTGAGGACCTTGACGTCCACGTTCAAGCTGTGAAGCTGCTTCAACGCCTCTGTAGCGGTGTCCTTGGGCGGATCGAGGAAGGCCAGGAAACCAAGCAGGATCAAGTCCGACTCATCCTTGACCGAGTAAACCGGCTCATCCGAAGCGCCCGGCATTTTCTTGTAAGCCAGGGCGATTACCCGGAAGCCCTGACCGCTCAGATCATCCGCCAACTGCCGGCGCTTGGCATCGTGCTCGGGCAGGACTTCGATGACCTCCCCTTTGACTTCCACACGGGTGCACAGGCTCAGCACTTCTTCCACCGCGCCCTTGCAGATCAGCGTGTTCAACCCGGTTCTGTCTTCCACCACCACCGACATGCGCCGACGCACAAAGTCGAAAGGGATCTCGTCGATCTTGCGGTACTCCTCGTTCGCTTTCAGGCGTTCTTCCAACTCCTCATGGGCGAGGACGGCCTCGTCGAGCAGGTTTTTCAACCCGGTATGGTGGTAGCTATTCAGGTAGCCGTAGTGCAGCACCTTCTCGCTGGAGTCGCCGTGCGGGTCCAGGTATTTTTCGAGCACGATCTTGCCCTGGGTGAGCGTGCCGGTCTTGTCGGCGCACAGCACATCCATCGCCCCGAAGTTCTGGATGGAGTTCAGGCGTTTGACGATCACTTTCTTGCGAGCCATTACCAAGGCGCCCTTGGACAGGTTGACGGTCACGATCATGGGCAGCATCTCGGGGGTCAGCCCGACTGCCACCGCCATGGCAAACAGGAACGCTTCCAGCCAGTTGTGCTTGCTCAGCCCGTTGATCAAGAAGACAGCCGGGACCATCACGACGATGAAGCGGATCATCAGCCAGGTGAACTTGTTCACGCCCTTGTCGAAGCTGGTGAGCTGGCGCTGCCCGACGATGCTGGCAGCCAGCGAGCCAAAGTAGGTGCGGTCTCCGGTTTGGATGACCACGGCCGTCGCGGATCCGCTCTCCACGTTGGAGCCCAGGAAGCAGATGTTGGGCAGATCGAGCGGATTCTGAACGTCTGCCGACGCCGGGGCGGCTTTCTTTTCCACGGGCAGGGCTTCGCCGGTAAGGGCCGCCTGATTCAGGAACAAGTCTTTGGCGGAAAGCACCCGTACATCAGCCGGCACCATATCACCCGCTGCCAGCCGGATGATATCGCCAGGCACTAACATCTTGAGCGATACTTCTTCTTCCTTGCCGCCTCGCACCAATGCCGCCGTGCTGCTGACCATCGCTTTTAGCTTTTCGGCCGCGTTATCGGCACGCGTTTCCTGGAAGAAACGCAACACCACGCCCAGAACCACCATCACGAAAATGACCACCATGGCCCGCAGGTCACCGGTTAGAAAGGAAAGCACGCCCAGCGCCAGGAGCAGGAGGACCAATGGATTCTTGATGTTAGCCAAGAGGCGCATCACGGCAGATGGATGCTTCTCTCGGGCAATCTCGTTCGTCCCGACCTGCTTCAAGCGAGAAGTGGCCTCCGCCTCGCTCAGGCCGCTTCGTTGCGATCCAAGCTCCTTCAGGACGGTATCGGTATCGGCACGCGCATGTTCCAGTAGCTGACGGGAATAATGCGCCCCGTTCCCGCGAGATAGATTGCCTGGGCGATGAGATGCGTTCAGGGTCTTCTTCGCAGCTTTCATTCACAGCTCTGCCGCGCTGAGAGTCTCACCCTTCTGCCGAAGAATGACAGCCTGGCACAGGTTCTCTTTCTCATTCGCAACCCGTCCGCAGCTCTTACAGATGAATCGGGGCTTGTTCACAGGCGTCTTGATCCTTGGAGATCCCTTCAGGCATTTCCCCGGTCGCGCTGCGGCTTTTGGGCGTTGCGCCGAATGAAGAATAGCGGGGGGAGCATGATGGCGAACGCCATCAGCCACGACATCTGGAAGAACGCACCGAAGAAGGCAAGGACGCATCCTACCAGTGTAACCATGATGACCGACCTGATGTCAACAGGCGACAGAGGTTGCGGCGGTGGCAAGCCCCTCCATCGACGCACCAAGCTCGGAAGGAACGCTGCCAACACCAAGGCCAGAGCGATGCCACCGAACACAATCCATCTTGAGAGTGAGAGCACCGTCTGGCCGTGGTGCACCAGGACTAGGTAAAGCAGCAATATAGCGAGCAGGACTACACCGCCAAGCAAACCATGAACAACGGTGTTCTGTGTTGGTCTCATAGGTTCTCTTTTTCCGTGCTTCTTCATGGTGACCTGTGTGCTGGTGTCTAACTGCTTCTTACGCGGGTCGTCGCCCTTCAATGATCCCGATGAACACCACGATAAGAGCAAGTACCAGCAGGACAGGATTCTCCTTTCAACTGGTCATGAATTTACCGGCGGCTCAGAAGGTGCGGGGGATGTACCCCATAAGCAGGAGCAACAGCACGACCACCAATAGCAGCCCCAAGACGCTGCTGGGGGTGTAACCCCAATTGCGGCTGTAGCCCCATCTGGGCAGGCCACCCAAGAGCAGCACGATCAACACAAGTAATAATATGAATCCCATAACAAACTCCTTTCGATGCACTCAAGAACGACGGAGGCCGCTGCCGTGGACGTCACGCGCGGCCCCTGCCGGTATGGTTCAATAGGCCGCGGGGTCCCCCCCGGCCTGGTCTTGGTTTTCCGTATCCCGTCCGGCTTGCAGCCAGTTCTCTTGGTTCTTCAACTCCTGTTCGGCTTGCAGCCAGTTCTGTTCGCTTTGGCCCTGCTGGCAAGCCTTCTCGACGTAAATCTCATACGCCCGCTTGGCAATGTCCTTGTGCGTAGGCATGGCGGTAGCAGCCGGCCCGGGATGCGAGGCCTTGTGCCCCTGTTGCATTGCGGACATCTGCGTTGCTTTCGACTGAGTCATGTACTTACTCATGGAATCTTCCTTCAAGAGTCAGAGCCTTGCGAAGTCGGCTCATCTGTTCTTGTCTTTCTCTTTATTGTTGTTTGCATCCTGGTTCTTGCTTTCGCGCGTCCTCTGGCGCTCCTCGGCGAATACATAATGCCGGGGAGTCCAGGTGTAGTGAGACGGCACCCAGACGAATTGGGTGCCTTCCGGCGTTTCGGCCGGCGGGATTTCCTCGATGTTGGCCGGGGGTTAGTGAGGGGCCTCTAGGCCCGCCTGAACCTGCAGGTTGACTGGTTCGGCATAGGCCTCATGCACCGGGCCGCGGGTCAGAACCTCGGGCTGCTCTTGAGCCGGGGTCGGTGGGGGGTCGCTCGGTGGCACCGCCATAGAGCGGACCGGCCGCCGGAGCCAACATCGTCAGGATAGTAACTGCAATTCCTATCTCCTATTCTCTCTCTAAAGTAGTAAAGCGCTTCATACCTAAAGCTTCGAACTTCATCACGCTCTTCACACTTTGTTCCTTTGCTGCGTTCTTCGGCCTATCCTTTCAAACATACTACGTCGTGGGTCGTTCCTTGTCTGTGGGGTGTAACCCTACCCCGGATTGTTGTATGTACTGCGCGAAGAAGGATCCGGTCGCCGGGCGGGCTCGACAGGGCGTGACGCCGTGGCCCTGCCGCGCGAGGCGGAGGTTGAGCACTTGGCGGCTGGTCGCGTTATCGCCCGCGACGAGGAGGGAGGGCTCGCTCTGAGTTCATTCCGCTTTCTCCCCCTGGGCGGCCAGGCTGCGCTTGGCGCGAAACAGCCGATCCTCTGCGTGTTGCGTGTCGCCCGCCTCCCGATACGCTTCGCCTGCGCGCCGCAAAGTAAGCGCCATGTCGCGATAGTGTTTCGCCTTCTGGAACAAGGCCGCGGCCCGATCGAACGCTGCGGCGGCCTCGGCGGGATTGCCCTCCAGCAAGAAGATGTTTCCGGCGAGTCGCTCCCTGGCGCCCAGCAGTGCGGCATTGGTGACGTGATGCTTGTCCGCTTCGGCCAGCGCGGTCCTGGCGAGCGCCGGGTCGTCCTGGTCGCAGGCGATCGTACCCTTCAGCAACATGGCCTGAAAGAGATCGTTCTCGTCGGGTGATGCTGACAGCACCTGGTCGGCCAGCGACAGCGCCTCCTCCAGTCTGCCTTGCCGTTGAGCGATTGTCGCCTCCAACAACAGCACGTCGGTGGGATTGCCCCCGTTCCGTTTGAACGCTGCCGTGGCCTCAGCCAGCAAGGCACTCGCCTGATCCAGTTGTCCCAGGATGATATGGCAGAGCGCGAGGTTGTAGGCGGCGTTGCCGATCTCCGTTGCGTCGTCCATAGCGCGCGCCCGGTTCAGTGCTTTCCCGTAAAGATCAACGGTCCTGGCGGTCGCACCGTCTTGGAATGCAGCCCGGGCGAGGTCGCTGGTCCGGGACAGCTCCTTGTCTTTGGGCGGCGCGGTCGGCGAGGTGGCGCAGCCGACCAGTGTCAGAAGAGTCAGGGCGATGAAGGACCTTCTCATGGCACAACCTCGCTGGGTGGGATGCGTGTGTTCGGCTGGCGTTGCTCGATGTGGCTGCGGATCGGCCAGACTTTTTCGATTCCTTCGATCAGTCTCTCCAGCTCGTACAGCGTCTGCTGCGTCTGCAAGACCAGCCCCGGGAGATCCTTGGCCTCTACGGCAAGGGCCTCGCTAACCGCAGACAGATCGGTGCCGGCGACCTGCACGTCTTTCAGAATGCCCTGGAGTTGATCCAGGGACGCATTGCCCTTGTCGAGGATGGTCTTCAACTCGTCCGCGACGGCGGGATCGGTCAGGAGCTTGCCGGCTGTGCCTTTGCCCTGCTCGACGCCGGCGACAAGGCCATCGAGGCGGGCGATGAGTTGATCCAAGTGCTGCCGGGACTCGCTCAGATTCGTGCCCAGCCTCGTCCACGCGTCCGCGCCGGGGCTCAGTTTCGTGCCGAGCGTGGTCCACGTGTCCACACCTACGCTCAGTTTCTGCAAGACCGGCAAGACCGCACTGCGAACTTCCTCAATTGCGGTTTCCATCGTGCCTGGCAATTCTTTGCAGACGATGGAGGCATCCTTCTTGGGCAACGGCTCACCCATCCCCCGCGTGATATCAAAGTACGCATCGCCCGCGACGCCGAATTTCTTCTTGACGACCGCAGACGAATCCTCGCGCACGAATCGGAAGAAGTCGCTGCGAATGCTCGTCTGGGCTTCCATGCGACCGGTAGCATCGACAACGACATCGGAGACCGTTCCCACGAGCGTGCCCAGGAAGTACACTTCCGAGCCTTGCCGGATGCCTGCTGCGCCCGCCTCGGGCAGAACGATCCGTAACGTGACTGTGCCTCTGAACCATCGCTGGTTGTAGGCCATCCACACGATGGCGGCGATCAGCACCATTATGACGAGGATGACGAATGTGCCGGTGATCTCGTTCACGTGCCGAAATTTGAAGCGCTGTTTCATCCGGTCGCCTCTTTTGCCTCCTCGATCACGCGCATCGGCGAGCCGAGCATTCGCCACCGCGCGGTGGCGTGCAGCTCGGGATTGTTCCAAACCTGGAGTTCATTCGTCGTCCACAGCACTGCTGCACCCCGTTCGCGAGCGTCGCGAACCGTGTTGATCAGTGGCGCGATGACATCAGCGTAAATCCCAGCCGTGGGGTTTTCAAGGAGAATCAAGATGGGCGCGCCGAGAAACGCGCGCACACAGGCCGCCTTTTGCAGGTCCTGCCATCGCGCGTTCGAGGGCCGACCGCGCGGCAACCCCGCCAGACCGAAGACCCGGCAGAGTTGCGTCGCCTCCTGCTCGATCTCCTTGACGGGGCGGCGCGTGTGATGCCGCTGCGCCAGCGTGATGTCCTGATCCACGTTGAGATCACTGAGCCAGCTTTCGCCCTCAAACACGCGCCCGATCTTGCCTCGCTGTGCCGCCGCGCGGTCTGCCGTCATTGTTTGCCAGTCTTCGCCGAGGAACGTGACCGTTCCCCGCACGGGCGCGACTAACCCCTCGGCGGCATCCGCCAACGGGATGCCGACTTCTTCCTTCTCCCACAACACCACGGTCAGATCGCCGGGTGCGAGAGATAGATTGAAGGCGGGGATGCCCGATTCATGCCTGTGGTCCGCCGCGATCGTCACGTCGTAAAATCTCAGAATGTCGGTCGATTCGTTCATCATCCGATGTACGTCAAGAGGGACACCACCGTGGAGATCACAAACAATCCGGCAACGGAGCGTACGAGCGCACGTTGCGTAGCCTGCGGAACTTCGGTCAGCGACCCGCCGACGCCCAGCCCACCGATGCAACACGATGCGCCGGCAAACAGGGCGGGCAGTGTGCTCTTGCTGAGGATGGCGAGCACGTCTTTGGGACGAACTGCGCGTGACACGGTATCCGCAAGTAACAGGAGATCGCGGCTGCCTTTCCCCACCGTCGCCCCGAACAGATACCCGCTCAAAAAAGCGACCAGAATAAAGACGATCGTAAGGCAAAACGTGGACACGGCCGCAGCCAGCACTCGCGGCGTGACGAGATAGATGAACGGCGAGATTCCCTGCGCCTCGAGCACGTGAACCCGCCCGCCGATCTTCATGATTCCCAACTCGGTCGCCATCGCACTGCCACTGCGAACGATCACCACGATGCTGATCAGCACCGGGCTGAGTTCGCGGGCCACAACGGCCACCAGCAGCGGCCCGAGCATTTGTGACTGTCCTGCCTCCCCGATCCAGAACACCAGTTGCACCACCACCGTGATTCCAACAAAGACCGCCACCCCGCAGACAAGCCCGACCGACTCAACGCCTATGGCCACCACCTGCCGCACAAATGCTCTTCGCACCGTGCGCACCCAATACCGCGGCCGAGCACAAACGTAGAGTACCGTCCCAATCACCGCCGCCGCATGGCGCAACTCATCCCACTGCGCCCAAACCATCTCCCCCAATCTGCCAATCCCACGCATGAATATTTTCCGAAACCCGCCCGCCACTTCGGTCAACCCTACGAACATAGCGTGCTTCTCAGTTCACAATCACCCGCTCGCCGTAAAGCCAGAATAGTCACTTGTTTCCCAGGCTTTCATGCGGTTTCGACCTGCTGGTCGATTCCCGGGTCTTCCATTAGACATACCCTACGCCATCGGATGGCTGTTCTCCATAAGGTAAAACCCTACTTGGCATTATTGAGCCGGTCGGGTTTTACCCCATAGACAGATGGAAGCGAAAGGCGGATAATGTCACGATGGCTCGCCAACAGGGGTCGAGCATCCCTGATGGCGGGACAACAATGGATGCCGCCCGGGCGGCGGCGAGTAAATTCGGGGTGCCCGATGGAAACCAAGTTAACCGACTTGTCGCGACGGTATCAAGCAGCACTGCTGAGACACCTCAGGGAAGGGCCACGGGCGAGTTTGCGGCCGGCGGATGGGCTGGGACGCGAGGCCCTGGACATGGGGCTGGAGACGCTGGACCTGGCCAGGATCCACGAGCAGGCACTGATCGCACTGATGTCGCCGAGCCGCTCATCCGGAGCCAGAGACGGCAAGATCAAACGGGCGCAGACTTTCTTTGTCGAGGCCCTCACACGGATCGAAAAGACTCATCGCGCCGCGATGGAGGCCAACGTCCGCCTGAATCAACTGAACCGGACGTTGCGCCGGCGCACCGTGGAGCTGGCTGCCATGAATCGCCAACTGAAAAAGGAGATCCTCCGGCGCCATGCCGCGGAGAAGGCCCTCAAGAAAAGCGAGCAGCACCACAGCCGGCTCTTGGAGCAGTCGCGTCATATGGAGGAGCGCTTGCGGCATCTGTCCCGCCAGATTCTGTCTGCCCAGGAGGAAGAACGAAGGAGGATCAGCCGCGAGCTTCATGATGAGGTCGCGCAGGTCTTGACAGGGATCAATCTCCATCTCGCGACACTGAAGAAGGAGGCCACGGCCAACACCAAAGACATCAAGAGAAAGATCACCCACACGCAACGCCTGGTGGAAAAATCGGTGAACATCGTGCATCGGTTCGCCAGTCAGTTGCGCCCGCCGGCGTTGGACGACCTGGGGCTCATTCCCGCCCTCCACTCCTATCTGAAAGATTTCACGAAACAGACGGGCCTCGCCATTCGCTTCACGAGCTTTGCTCGTGGCAGGACGAAGCTGCTGGACAGTGCCAAGCGAACGGTGCTCTATCGTGTCGCCCAGGAAGCGCTGGCCAACGTTGCCAGACACGCGCAAGCCAGCCTTGTGGAAGTGAGCATCCAAAAACTCCGGAACGCCATCCGCATGGAAGTGAAGGACAACGGCAAATCCTTTGAGGTGCAAGACGCGTTGTCTACCAGGAGGAACAAAGGGTTGGGGCTGCTCGGCATGCGCGAGCGAGTGGAAATGGTCGGTGGCAGTTTTGCCGTTGAATCTTCGCCGGGCAGGGGCACCACGATCCGGGCAGAGATTCCGTTCGCCAACGGCATCCGAGATTAGGCTTCTCATGGATTCTACAAGACCGGGTTCTGGAGTCTCCTATGGCATGAATCAGCGTCCTTCTGGCTGACGACCACATGATCGTCCGCGAGGGGCTTCGGGCGTTACTGGAGGCCGAAGGCGATATCGAGGTGGTCGGCGAGGCGGAAACCGGCCGTGAGGCGGTGCAACTGGCCAAGAAACTTCGTCCCGCCGTGGTCCTCATGGACATCGCGATGCCCTTGCTCAATGGCTTGGAAGCCACCCGGCGAATTCTGAAAGCCATCCCTGCCACCAGGGTGCTCATTCTCTCCGCGCATAGTGACGACGAGTACATCCGGCAAGTAATCCTGTTAGGCGCGGCGGGATATCTGATCAAACAAACCTCCGCCGATCTCCTGTCCAGGGCGATCCGGGAAGTCGAAAACGGGAACACATTCTTCAGTCCCTCCATTGCCAATCGCGTGCACAGCCTCTACCGGGAGTCGCCTGATCGAGGGCGACTGCTCAAGAAGAACGCCGCCCTGAGCTCGCGTGAAGTGGAGGTGCTGCAACTGATTGCTGAAGGCAAGGCCAACAAACAAGTCGCGGCGGACCTTGGCATCAGTATCAAAACGGTCGAGAAGCACCGGCAGCGTCTCATGCGCAAGTTGGACCTCCACGACACTGCAGGGCTGACGCGTTACGCGATCGCGGCGGGAATCATCGAAAGCCGCGTTCAGGCGACCATCATCTAATGACCCTCTGCAGTCTTCTTCGCCGTCGCTTGGCGATGTGACCTCCCATGACTTTGAAACTGGCCATGATGGCCAGCGCTGCCAGAAACACGAGGGCAAGCCCCAGGTGGTCGGACGCCAATGACTCGGCCAATATGTGGGACAGTGCATACATTTGGCGGACCTCCTGACGGTGAAATTCTGTGGCTCACCTTATCCCAATTGCAGATTCCCCGGAGCGTTACACAATTCCCAACTCGGCTTTCAGTTGGGTTTCCGCTTCACGCCAATTCTCTTCATCCCGATCGCGTGGGCACCCGCGTTCCAGCCAGATGGCCCTGGCTCGCTCTGCGATCAAGTCACGGGTCAGTGCTACGGCTTGAAGGATGGGGCGTGGTTTCCGGATGGATGTATCCTGCCTTGTCTGCTCGCCACCTGGAGCGGGAAACGGGACGATCTTTGTGCCGCCGGATCGAACATCGTTGTCTACGATCCGAGCCGCGTTTCTGTCTGCGGTCCTGCGAGTTGCCATAAATCCTCCTGTTTGCCCCGATAAAGGGCGTTCATCGATATCGAACCATTGATCTCCTATCGTTGGCACTCTGTGACTGTGCGCGTGCTCCGTGGAAAAGCGCTGCGGCAGCGGCAGCGAGTACGGCAGGCCCCGGAAACGGGATCGCTCGGCCGGACCTCATTGGCCGTGATTGTGCGGCCCTTCAAGTTCCTGCCATGAACGCTGAGAACTGCACAGACTCCCTCACCTCTGACAGGCATGCCCACAAATCCGAATCCCCTGGATTCACCACTGTGACGCTGCCTTACCACGTCCGCGGTTTCAACCCGGCCGAATGACTCAAAAATCTCGCGAAGATCGTTCCCCGTAATATCGCTCAGCAGATTCCCTACGCAGATATTCATTCTCTGCCCCTTTCCTTTGCATCGAGTGCCTGTGTTTCGAGGGTGTGCTAAACCTGGAGAAATGATTCGGGAGACGGGGTCTTGAGGCGGACAATGCTGTCGATTGCCAACGGCCTTGCTTCACGGCTTCATCAGGCGATCATCCTACAGTCAGAATAACACGCACGACTGCCATTGTACCGCACCCCGGCGTCCACGCAAGCTTTTTTTCTTTTTCCCCTCCAAAATATTTGCAAAGTCTTGCTTCCGGACCGGAAATCGCGAAACGGAATCCACTATATTGCGAACAATGCGGTCCCGGAGGAACCTTCGGACTTCACAGTGTGGCATCGAGAGGCAGCCGTCGTGGAGCTTTCATCCGAGGACAGAAATTGATCTTACCGATTTTGTGATTGCCGTAATGGCGGCCCTCCCGTAGAATTGACAGGGCCATCATAATACGGCGGCAGAATATCTAACGAGGCATCGGAGAGTATGAGAATCGATGATACCATTCAGGCGCTCGTTAAAGTCCGTCAGTCCATCGATACGTGGGTCCCTCAAACAAACACCCGTCCCGATGCCTTGATCGCCGATTTGAACGACCTCTATGTTGGATCCGCCAAGAATCGCGATTTCGATGAACTATTTCAATACGATGACGTTGGAAGCCCTTCCATAACCCTCATCGTCAGTATTGAGGTGGACTTCGACCTCGGAAGGGTCATGGACAACCTGCGTTCAAGATTGCATATCCCACAGCCCGGCCGAGCGGATGAGATCGGAAGCGCAGGCATCGTATGGTCTCAGGGACGGTATGATTTTGTGTATGACAGTGGTTTGGAATCTCTGCGAATATCGCACAGATACAGCCACAAGCGTGTTGACACGAAGTCCGTATCCAGCATAGCAAAGCAGATGATAGACTACGCCATAGACTACCTGGAGGAGGTCAAGGCATCTGCGAACGAAAGCGCCGGTACTTCGGAGACAGAATGACATGCGACTCTTCCGTGACAGTAGACAACCGTTGGTGCTTTTGTCCTATCCTCTAATGCATGATCGGGATGCTCTGACCTCAATCATAACAGAATGCATGCCATGCGACTGTATCTGATCAATCCATCCAACCCGCTCGTCAGCATCGTCAAAGTCAAGGAGAGCCGCTGGAACCGTTACCGCGTGTGGAAGCCGCTGGGTCTGATGGTCCTGGCAGGTCTGACACCGCCGGAGTGGGAAATCTCCATCGTGGACGAGAACCTCGGTGTGCCGGATTATCCAGCGATGCCCCGACCCGACCTGGTGGGCATCACTGCTTTCACCTCGCAGGCGAACCGTGCCTATGAGGTGGCCGGTCACTTCCGGCGTCTGGGCGTGCCCGTCGTCATGGGCGGCATTCACGCCACCATGTGTCTCGACGAGGTCCTGGAGCACGTGGACTCGGTCGTCACCAGGGAAGCCGATGGCCTCTGGCCGCAGGTTCTCGAGGACGCCCGGCAGGGTCGCCTCAAGCGCCGGTACGATGGAGGGTTCGCCGAAATCACTCATGTCCCACCTGCACGCCACGATCTGCTGTCCGGGGGATACGCCTTTGGAGCCATTCAGACCACGCGCGGCTGTCCATTGAATTGCAGCTTCTGCAGTGTTACGGCATTCAACGGGGCCCACTACCGCCAGCGACCCATTCCGGATGTCGTGCGAGAGTTTCAGTCGATTCGCGAGAGACTTGTTCTGGTCGTGGATGACAACCTCATCGGCACGCGACCCGAACACATCGCCCGCGCCAAGGACCTGTTCCGCGCCTTGGCCAGCGCGAACCTGCGCAAAGAATGGATTGCACAGGCCACGATCAACTTTGCCGATGACGAGGAACTCCTGGCGCTGGCCGCAAAGGCAGGGTGCAGCGGCGTCTTCATCGGTTTTGAATCCTCCTCGCCGGAAGGGCTCCGGGAGTACGGCGGGAAATTCACCCTCTTGAAGGACCGGGACATCCGTGCTTCCGTGCGGCGCATCCAGCGGCACAAGATCCTGGTGGCGGGCTCCTTCATCATCGGTTTGGACGTAGACGAACCGGGCATCGGCAGCCGGATCGCCGAGGCGGCCCGCCAGTACGGCGTGGACAACCTCAACGTGCTGTTTCTGACACCCTTGCCTGGCACACGCCTGTGGGACCAGATGAAGTCGCAGGGGCGCATCCCCCTCGATGTGTTCCCGCGAGACTGGAAATACTACACGCTGACGTACCCGGTGGCCCAATACAAACACTTGTCTCTGGACGGTATCATTCAGGAGATGGTCTCCTGCAATGGGACCTTCTATTCCGCGCCGCATATCTTCCGCAGGGTCTTCAGCAGTTTCTGGCATCGCCGCAAACCGCTAATCAGTCTGGCGGGCAATCTCTCCTACAGGGGCAACCTTCGCCAGGCTGCCGAGGCATACGCGAGTTTCAAGCGCCGGTGGGGCGATAGGCACGACGGCGTAAAGGAACCATAAGATCGCAATGAAGGAAGGGTCTCGAATATGAGTAAGAGCGCGAAGACGAAACTGAAGGGACGCGACCTGGCCGCTCGCCTGGTAGGCATCTCGACCCCTGTTGGTGGAATCGACTGGGAGCCGCCCGCCGGGGAACGAGAGAGGGCGACGCAAGTACTGAAGTATCTTGCGGAGCAACGGGCTCTGTGGGATCCCTATGACGCAGCGATAGGCTCATTCGTCACGCAATCCGTTCTGGACGTGCGTGAACGGCTCCACGGCGAGCACCGAGGTCTCTCGACCAACTCTGTCTTGCAGGAAGGGCTGCGCGCCATGCAGGCGGCCTGTCGCATGTTTTTGGATGAGAATCAATCCCCAAGGTCAGGCTATGGACCGCCCTATGAGGCTCAGCTCCACAGCACACTGGGCGGGTTGCGAGCCCTGTTTGGAGTCCATATCGCTCGGATTGCTTGCGCATACGACTTGGAAGTGGATAGCCATCTGGTGGGCATACTGCCTCCCGAGCCGGACTGAAACCCACGGCAAAACCGTGGGTCAGCAATCTGATAATGCGGCACGATGGAAGACATACGTGTGTGGGAAGAGGCCTGCTGGTTGGCTTTGCTTCCAGAGCCAATTCCTTCTGGCCGCCTCAATCTCGAAGTATTTGGGGTTCTTACAGATAAGCAGCAGTTCTCGTGGGCGGGCTTCCAGAGATTGGTGGATGTTGTCAAGCACCCTGGGCAGAATGGCCGGGCCAAAAGGACTGTAGAGGTACATGATGCTGACGTCCGACGGTGGCACGAACGCTGAAGCGTCCGCCTGAATCACCTCGATGTCCGTGCAGCGAAGCTTGCCGCGGCAGCACGCCACATTCCGACGAGCCCGTTCGTTCAGTCGGGCGGATAACTCGACGCCCAGGACCCGCCGGAACGGATACTGGGCGGCCATGAGTAACACTCTACCCAGGCCGGAGCCATAGTCGAGGAAGACGTCCTGCTCCCGGATATCGACGTGCCTCATGACGCGATAAAAATCCGGTAGTCTGTGGGTGTGTACATCTGGTAGCCCTCCTGCCAGTACCCGAGGTCTTCCGGCATGAACGCCTGGTTTGTGCTTATACCGAGCCTCCATTCGTGGTAATGCTCGGACAGCCAGGACCGCCAATACCTCGTTGCGACAAGCAGACCCCTGAATCGTGACGGACGCATAAAGAGGCACTCCTATACCTGTGGCACGGATAACTCCGACCACGATACCAGAATCTCGTCGGGATTGCACCTGTCACAGGCAATATCTCGCGGCTTGTGCGTGGCCGTCCGTGATGTTGTGGTCGAGTAGACGCGCTGTAACTCCCTTGTGGGCATGCTTCATGTTCCCTGTTGCTCCCATCTCTGGATACAGGAGGATCGCAGGATTCTGCCATGTGAAAGAACATCAGCGTCCCTCATGATGTCTCGTGGATGTGATCGCGATCCCCGGCGGGTAACCGTTCACGGCTCTGCATCAATATAACAGAGAAGGGGCGGTTTCTTTTCGGAAGTGGGCATTGATGGCGTTGCAGAAGAACTGGAAGACGCGGCGGTTCTGTTGGCGGCAGGTCGCGACCA
>Ga0315280_10003786_pt1 | contig 22890 bp, 32 predicted proteins | sample YL17G06_40_MG_FD_203697 | JGI IMG/M metagenome (GOLD analysis project Ga0315280, IMG submission 203697) | Sediment microbial communities from Yellowstone Lake, YNP, Wyoming, USA - YL17G06_40 | ecosystem: Environmental > Aquatic > Freshwater > Lake > Sediment | place: USA: Wyoming | collected... | reverse complement strand
ATCCCCCCGCTATTTCAGCCCATGATGCGGGAAGGGGATTTGAGCCCCTGTTGTTTGGGAAGGAGTCCCCGCTAAAGTTAAACAAACCACATGCAAATGCAGATACAGAGGAAATACATGTTGATAAAAAAAGGAGCTGAGGCAAACCTCTACCTAGAACCATCCGCGAAGGTGCTCTATCTCGTCGCAAAGGGCAAGGTCGTGGTCAAACACCGCATCCCCAAGCGCTACCGCATCCCAGAAATCGACAAGCAGTTGCGCGAGTCAAGAACTGCACTGGAGTCTAAACTTTTCGCGGATGCCAAGCGGGCCGGGGTGCCAACGCCGCTCGTCTATGAGGTAGACCCTGTGAGGATGCGTATAGTGATGGAGTTCATCGAAGGTCAACAGGTCAAGCTCGTGCTGGAAAAGTTGAGGCCCGCTGCGAGAAAGAAGCTCTGCGAACTTATCGGTCGGCAGGTCGCTCGCCTACACCGCGCCGGCATCGTGCACGGCGACCTCACCACCTCGAACATGATCCTGACCCGCAACGGCAAGGTTTACTTCGTGGATTTCGGGCTGGGCGAGTACAACCCATCCGTTGAGGCCCGCGGCGTCGACTTGCACCTCCTCAGGCGCGCCCTTCAAAGCATCCACTTCAGGATAACCGACGAGGCTTACCGTGCAGTTTTATCAGGATACAGACGGGAATTTGGGAAGGGGGCAGGAGAAGTGGTCAGGCGTGCGGAGGAGATAGAGCGAAGAGGGCGTTACGTGGCGAAGGAGGATCGGACATGGCAGTGATTTTCGTAACGACAAATCGCTACAAGTTCGAGGAAGCGAGTGAGCTAGCGGCACGGCGCGGGATTGAGATTGAGCATAAGAACATGGCGTACATTGAAATCCAGACAGACGAGCTGGAAGATGTAATACAAGTGGGAGTTCAGCAGGCTTGCGCCTTGCTGAAGGCCCCGTGTTTTGCGGAGGATGCGGGGTTGTTTGTCCGAGCGCTTCGAGGTTTCCCTGGCCCATACTCGAATTTTGTCTTTCGCACGTTGGGAAACGAAGGCATACTCAAACTTATGGCTGGTGAAAGCGACCGAATGGCAGAGTTCAGGTCGGCCGTTGGATACTGCGAGCCGGGACAAAAGCCAAAAATTTTCACAGGAAAAGTAGAGGGAACCATCACACTTGATGCTAAGGGCGCGCAGGGTTTTGGATTCGACCCTATTTTTTCACCCCGCGAGGGAGATGGACGGACTTTCGCTGAAATATCTACGGCAGAGAAGAACAACTTTTCCCATCGAGCCAGGGCAATCGAGAGGTTTTTTAGGTGGTACAAACAAAGAGGGAAAGCTAGTCGGTGAGTGAATGGAGAGCGAGCAAAAAGCACGAACGGGTTCGGCGTATATAAACGAGCTGTCGGCAGGCGAAGTCGAGAGTCTTGTGGTTAAGCTGGGCAAGGAAGGAGTACCCCTCAGCAAGATAGGCCTGCTTTTGCGCGACCAGTATGCAGTGTCGGGTATCAAAAAGGTGACTGGCAAAAGCGCGAAACAAATCCTAGATGCACACGGTGTCAAGCCGGGGCTTCCCGAGGACTTGACAAGGGTGATCATCAGGTCCGTGAAATTATACAACCACATAACTCGTAACCCAAGAGATCTCGGAATCAGGCGCTCCATGGAGGTGATCGAGGCCAGAATCAACAAGCTGGCAAGTTACTACAAACGAAAAGGCATTTTACCGGCGGACTGGCGTTACGACCGTGAACGAGCGGCCCTTTTGGTGCGCGAGTAACTAGCCCAGTTTCTGCAGCGGCAAGAGCTTATATTCAAAGTTTGTTATAGAGGAAAAGACAATTGTACTTGGGGGAAATTTTTCATGCCCCGAACTGAGATTCGAAAATTCCAACGAGCGGCGGAGGAAGTGGCTGCATTTCTGAAACCCAAGCTTGACGGCAACACCTCTATCAAGATAATTTCCCACGCCGACGCCGATGGAATAGCAGCCGCAGCGATTCTTGCAAGATGCCTTTACTCCTACAATGTGCCATTCGTCGTCCGGTTGACACTCCCTATGGGACCCGACGATATAGCAGAGTTAGCGAAGGAGAATTACGACACGTTTGTCTTTCTCGACCAAGGAAGCGGCCAGATAGAGACCATCCACAAATTCATCCTGGCCAAACACGCCGATGTCATGTTGATAGATCACCATCCAGGTTCCTTTTTAGAACATCCAAATCTCGCCTACCTCAACCCTCATACTTGTGGGCTCAACGGTGGGAGAGATGTGAGCGCGAGCGGCGCGGTCTATTCGGTGGTCGAACAGATAGATTTGCGCTTCAGGTCGCTGGCTGGGCTCGCGGTCGTGGGGGCAATTGGTGACCGTCAAGAATTTCCATCTGGGTTCACCGGTGTCAACGAAACCTTGGCGAGACGAGCGGTGGACCTCGGGCTCATTTACCAAAGCGAAGGGCTGAGGCTTGTTGGGCGCACCCTGAACCCGGTCGTGGAGTGCCTGAGGTTATCATCCAGACCATATATAATGGGACTCTCGGGCAATTTGGGCGCATGCAGATCCTTGATTGACACCCTCGGCATCCCTCATTCAAGCATGCTTTGCGACCTTGGATTGGAGGTTGAGCGGAGGCTGGCGGACGCGATATTTGCCCGCATGGGACCCCTCGCGACCAACGAAGAGTTCCGTCACACGATTTGGGGGACGCTTTACACAGCGACAACGGATGATTTGGTCGGTCCTCGTGACCTGAGGGAATACGCGGCAATGTTGGATGCATGTGGCAGCCTCCAGAGACCGGAGATAGGAGTTGCTGTGGGGGTCGGTGACGGGGCAACGCAGGCTGATGCGCTCGCACTCCTGAGCAGCTACCAGGAGCAAATGCTCAGGACAATGGGCTGGTTAGTAAAAAATATTACTTCCTTCAGGCTTGAGCCGACGTTCAGGCACATATATTGCGGTGACTCGGTAGCTCCGAGGATGATGGGGGAGGCCCTGTCGCTAGGCATCGAGTCCGGCCTGATCTCCACCGACAGGCCGGTGCTGGGCATGGTGGACGAAGGCAGCGACATGATCAAAATTTCTGCCAGAAGCACCGCGGGATTAGCGATGCAGGGAATAGACGTCGGGCGGGCCCTGGCAAAAGCAGCGGCGAAGGTCGGAGGCCATGGGAGCGGCCATGATGCGGCGGCAGCAGCGAGGATACCCCGGGAGCGGATGGATGAATTCATAAAGGAACTCGTCCATGCGTTCTCAAGCGCAGGTAGCAATCCAGACACCACCGAGGAACAAACATGAAAATGCGTGCTGAAGTTGTCTGCATGTACGGCGACGAGCGGATGTCGAAAACCGTGGCAGCTGCGGTCAGTCCAGACAACCTGCAGGTCCCCGATGGCTTGGTGATATCGACTGTTCAAAAAGGCAGGAGAGTGGTGAGCGTGGTCAAGCTTGAGGGAAGGGCCGAGACTCTACTGGCCACGCTGGACGACCTGCTGGCGTGCGTGCTGACATCTGAGAGCATGCTCTAGCTTCCCCCATATACCCGCCAATTTATTTTCAGATAAAGGGCTAGTCTACATCTGAGCGGCGTCATTTAGGTGTTCAAGAAGGATCTTGGCCTACCAAATGATAGCTATGTTCACAACTGTATCGTCGTAGCCCTGCGGTGAGTATCCATTAAGAGACCAGTAATGTGTCCCAATTCTCACGTCCATTTCTTTGTCACTCTGCGGTTCAATGTAAATCAACCCCCTATCAATGGTGTTGAAGGCAACGAGCGCATGAGCATTGCTGGGGAATAAAATGTATACAAACCCGCAATGGATGTTCTCGGCTTCCGCGTTATTTATGACGTCGGCGGTGAAGTTGTAGCAATTATAGGTGTTTATGTCGTACGTGTTTTCATTCGTTTTGTCCCGATCGATAAAATCTTTCATTTCCGCGTATGTCGGGTCCCGTGAACTGTATCCGTGCCCTAGTACAGAATTTAAACCGTTCTCGTATCCAGTGTCATATCCCTCTGAAAGACCAGCGCCATACCCATCGGTGCGACCCACACTATATCCATTATCGTAACCGTGGGTTTCTCCTATTTCGTAACCGTTATCGTAGCCATTATCGTAGCCTTTTTCATAGCCATTTTCGTATCCAAAAGCATTGCCATCTGAATAGCCGAGTTGATATCCGTTATCGTGCCCCTCTGAGTAACCTCTATCATAACCATTTTCGTATCCAAAGGTATTACCTTCTGAATAGCCGAGGTAGTACCCATTATCATGCCCTTCTGAATAACCCGTGCCATAACCATTTTCGTAACCAAGAGCATTGCCGTCTGAATAGCCGAGGCTGTATCCGTTGTCGTGCCCCTCGAGATAACCAGCATTATATCCCTCGGTGCCGCCATTCGCAAATCCGATATGGCGTCCTATCACAAAACTGAGCGCGAAAACCACAAAGCAAATGATTGCCGATGCAATGATAATTTTCCGAACCGACCGTTTTTTTCTCATTAGCTTGTCACCCCCTTGGTCATTCATTTTCATTCTTATCTGTTAGGCACAAAATTATTATTAGTTGATTATTGGCCCCTCTTTATAACTTGTCTAATAGGCCTAGGAATAACATCTGCAAAGGGATGCGAAGAGTATGTTAGCTACATCAACTAGCTACTGATGAGCGAAAACGATTTAGTAGATAACCTCGGAGGAGTTGTGGTGGTAAAAATTTTCAATGAACTAGAAGTGAAGGAGAAAAAGATACGGGGTCTGCTTAAAAAGGATGGACTGGACGCCGTAGCGCTGTTCAATCTGAGCAACTTCTTCTGGGTAACTGGAGGCGCGGACTGCCATGTGGTCAACGCCACTGACAAAGGCTTCGCAGCGGTCGTAATAACCAAGGATGAAAAGCACGCGGTCACCTCAAACATAGAGGCAGACCGAATCATGACCGAGGAATTGGGGGGAAAGGGCTATCAAGTGACCTCCTTCAACTGGCATGAGAAAAACCTTGCTCAAGCCGTCCAAGAACTGACCGAAGGAATGTCGGTGGGATCTGATGTTGCCATGCCGGGAATGAAACTCGTTGAGGATGAACTGTGCAACTTGCGACTGACACTCACACCTGATGAAGTGGCTCGACTCAGAAAGCTGGCTGGGGAAGCCTCAAAGTGCATGGAAATTACATGTTCTGAGATTAAACAGGGCGACACCGAACACTTCATCGCATCAAGACTCAGCTCTGAACTGTTGCAGCGCGGCATCACACCTCCGGTAGTCCTCGTTGGCGCGGACGAACGCATCTTCAAGTATCGGCACCCCATACCAACGCACAAGCGAGTGGAGAAGCATGCGATGGTGGTTGTGGTGGCCCAGAGATGGGGACTTCATGCCGCCCTTACCCGATGCGTATACCTTGGTCCCCTACCTCAAGAGATTCAGCGAAAACATGAGGCCGTGACGAAAGTTGACGCTACATTTATCCTCAACACCAAGCCCGGGCTTGAGGCCTGCCAGGTGCTGAAAAAGGGAATACAAGCCTACGCTGAGGTGGGTTTTCCCGACGAGTGGAGGCTGCATCACCAAGGCGGCACGATTGGTTACCAGCCGCGGGAGTATGTGGCCACATTGGACACCCACCAGATCATCGAGGTCAATCAGGCATTCGCTTGGAATCCTTCGATCACGGGCACAAAATCAGAGGACACAATTCTCGTGACCGGGGATAAACCAGAAATTTTAACTGACGGCATTGATTGGCCAATGATGACTGTGACTATCGAAGGCCAAAAAATATTCCGTCCCAACATTTTGGTAAGGATATGAACAGGCGAATGTGACTGCTAGGCACGTTGCAATCATCACAGGACCTTTTCCAGTTCCTTAACGAGCTTGGCCGCCTTAGCGCCTCTTTCGGTGAGCGAGTACCTCACGCTCCGGTAGCGGTCGGCTTGGATCTCCCTTTTCATGAGCCCCGCTTCGACTAGACCCCGGAGGCACTTGGAGGTCGTGGTCGGGCTCCCCACCAGCCGCCTGAACTCCGTAAAACTCATTGCCCCGCGATCGGCGAGTGCGCACAGAACCCTCATCGTCCCCTTTCGCGCAAGGATGTCGATTTTCACCGAGCCCCTGCTGAAAAATGTAGCGCCTCCAATTTAATTGAAGTTGTCCAAAATATGTATCTGATACACATTTTGTATTTATAAGGGGAAACAAATATTAAAAACGGCGCTAAGGAGGTCTGAAGCATGCCCAAGTGGATTGGAGGGTTGGGGCGAAACCACATTTACATATCGGACGGAGGTCACTTGGCGAAGTCGAAGGTCTATGCTGAACGCGTCATTATGCGCGGTAGTATAATCACCATCCCAAGGCCATTCAGGGATCGGCTAGCTTTTGAAAGTTACTAGGGAGAATCGTCATGATGGGTAAGTGCAAGATCTGCGGCAGGACGAAGAACCTGAACACGAAGGGCGTCTGCACCGACTGCAGCGTTTCGGGCATCAAAAAGCGGGTTCGGGAGGTCGAGAACGGCTGGCGGAGGGAGCTGCTGGCGCTGGAAGGGAAGGGGGCTAAGGAATAAGCAAGTATTTAATTTTTCGATTGTTTTCAAAAATATACCAAGCTCAACAAAATCATCCCCACCCCTATCGGTATGGACGTCCAGTAAAAACTGGGCACGCCCAAAAACCATTTGGGGTGCCACCAGACCTGACTCTTTTTGAATTTCTTGAGGCCGTAGTGGGGGTTCAGCAGAAACCACAGAAAATCCTCCAAGACCAGAAAGATGATGAACAGGCCCAGCACGAACAGTTCTATCCTCCAAAAACTCCAGCCGGTGAACCAGAGGGGCAAATGGAAGAACAACATGAGGACGGCCATCATCCAAATGTGGTATTCGGCTAGGTATTTCCTATCACCAACTATCCTTTTCAGCGGCCCCTTCAATTTCCATTTTTTGCACGGCAATTTTTCAGCGTAGCCAAATTTTCCCTCTATGGCGTTTTCCAGCTTGGCGTAAAAAACCGCCAAAATCAAAAAATAAACGATGAATCCGGGCCAGAACATCATGTCTCCCAAACTTTCTAAATTGACTGTGGGCCTATAAGTCCTGCTCTGGGCCGAAACTCTGGGCAATTCAAGCAAGGGCCCCGACCGCGGGCGGGCCCTCCACGACCTCTGCGCGAAACGCCACCAATTATTTCGATTGCCTCCCGCCCAATTGACCAAGCAGCGAGCGGGAAAAATCACTTTTGTAGGGTGAAGTCTGAAAAACGCGACTTTGGGACTATACTCGCAATGAATTCGTGTGCTGTGGCAATAGCGTAAACGGTTGGGTGGGGAATTAAGCCAGTTTTCAAGCTTTGAAGAACAACCTTTTCATAGTTAGCGGGTTATGAAATTTTGGCGATGGATTGAGGTTTGAACTTAAAGCTAAGCTGACATTCAGCGGAGAACTGAAGCAAGTAGCGGCAGACATAGGCCCCCTGATGGAAAAGGCCAAGCCCCTACTCCACAAAGGCGCGCCCAGAGTGGAGGAAGCGGCCAGACTGGTGAAATGGCACGCGGTTGGAAAAGATTTGGAGGTTGAGCTTGAGTCGGGTCGCTATGTTCGCGCCCACGATGCCCTGCTGAGGCTCGCGAAATTCCTCAGCGCAGAACTCGGGAAAAAGCACAGGCTCGGCCTTCGCGGGATAACTGCCAGCGAGTACCGGGTTGTCCTGCCACCCGTTGAGATCTCGGAACAAACAAGGACAGAACTGGAACGCCTGCCATATGAGGTAAAGGTAGGCAAAGCGGGCGTCGAGATCTCACTGAAAAATCTCACAGTGGCTGACATCAGGGGAAGAGTCGTCGATAGGCTCGTCTCAATGGTCGAGGGTATCCTCACCCATGTTCCGGAAAAGGTGGCGGAACCCAAAGTGGTCAAGCAAGGATCAAAACTTGACCATCCGTTTAAAGAGGATCCGTTTGAGGTCGCGAAGCGGCTGGGCTGGGTGATTGAGTTCCCGGCGCGGGGGCAGTGGATATACACGGAGCCTTACGCCAAGCTGCTCAGAGCAATCGAGGATATTATCATCGAGAGGGTGGCGCGCCCACTCGGGTTCGAGGAGGTCATGTTCCCGAAGCTGATCCCCTTGGAGGTCATGCAGCGGATGCCTGGCTACTTGGACGGGATGCCCGAGGGGATGTATTACGTTTCCCCGCCTCCCAGAGACCCAGAGTCATTCTCAGACTTCAAACAAAAGCTCAAGTTGACCAAGCGTGTTCCAGTTCGCGAGCTTGGAGAGGCCCTCAAGGAGCCAGCCTACGTGCTTGCCCCCGCACAGTGCGAGCCCTTCTACGAGAGTTTTGCGTTTAAACATGTTCGGTTGGACGACCTGCCCGTGAAGCAGTTCGACCGCAGCGGGTGGACCTACCGGTGGGAGGGAGGAGGGGTCGAGGGGCTTGTGCGCACTCAAGAGTTCAGGCGCATAGAGTTCGTGTTCATGGGGTCGCCAACGGATACCGTTTCGATCAGGGACGAGGTCATGGAGCGGAGCATACAGTTGTTGCATGACATCGGGCTGGAATGGCGGTTATTGGTCGCCACCCCGTTCTACATGCGTGAGGGAGGCATCGAGGCTGACGCCAGCGATAGCAGCAAGGTGGCCGCTTACGACATCGAGACGGTGCTCCCCTACAAGGAAAGCTGGCTCGAGATAGGCTCATACAACATGGCTAAGGCGAAGTTCACGAAGAGCTTTAAGATAAAGGAGGTTAAAGATAGGGAAGTCTGGACGGGCTGTTGCGGCTTCGGGACCAGCCGCTGGGTGGTGAGCTTCCTCGCCCAGCACGGTTTCGAGCCGTCGAGGTGGCCGGAACTCGTTCGGAAGCGGGTTGGCCATTTGCCGTCCGTACATAAGGTTGTGGAATGATGGCGGAAGAAAAAAAAACAGAAGAGAAAAAGCGAGTGATAAAAAAATCGTGGCGAGAGAAAGAGTGGTATGAGATAGTGGCCCCGCCGATGTTCGGAGGTGCCAAGATAGGGGAAACTCCGACACTCGACTCCCAGCAACTCCTTGGGAGGGTCTTCGAAACAACTTTGGGCGACATAATCGAGGATTTTTCGAAGTCGCATATCAAGCTCTACTTTCAGGTGAAGAATGTCGATGGAACCAAAGCGATGACGACTTTTGTTGGGCACGAGATGGCGAGGGACTACATCCGGAGTCAGGTTAGACGCAGGGTTGGGAAGGTGGACGACATAGCGACAGTGGCCACACAGGATGGCTACAGGCTGCGGTTGAGTTCGATGGTGACGACCGTGAGGCGGGTCCAGAGTACCAAGATTGATGCCGTCAGGGGGGAAATGCGAAATGTGGTTGTGGTCCGGGCCAAGGAGCGAACTTTCGACCAGTTTGTGCAGGAGATGGTGCTTGGGAAGCTTTCTTCGGATATCTACAAGGAGGCGAAGCGCTACTGCCCGATTCACCGAGTAGAGGTCTACAAGAGCAAGGTGCTTGGTGGTCCCGCTTAGCCGGTGGCTGTCATGGGGAAATTGTTCGGCACTTCGGGTGTCCGCGGCGTGGTGGGGGGGCAGATTACCCCTGAGCTAGTAATGGACTTGGGGCTGGCGCTTGCGACCAACCTCGGCAACTCTGGCACGGTGGTTGTTGGAAAGGATCCGCGCACATCCAGCGACATGCTTGAGAGCTGCCTTATATCCGGCCTGCTCTCCGGAGGTTGCGACGTTAAGCGACTCGGCGTCGTCCCCACACCGGTTGTAAGTTTCGCTGTTCGTCGCCTTAACGCGAAAGCTGGCGTCATGATCACAGCCTCTCACAACCCTCCAGAGTACAACGGAATAAAATTCTGGGACTCGAGCGGCATGGCTTACAGCCCCCAACTTGAGGATGAAATTGAGGGCATCTATTTCGGTAAGCGGATGAAGCGCGTGAGTTGGGATCGAATAGGTAATGTGGGAGCGGTTGAGGTCCTGAGGAGTTACATCGACGAACTCGCGGCGGCGGTCAGGCTCAAGCGAGGGTACAAGGTCGTGGTTGATTGCGGCAATGGGGCCGGGTCGCTCGTGTCACCGTATCTGCTTCGGAGGCTTGGCTGCAAGGTGATCGCGCTGAACTCGCACATCGACGGCTTCTTCCCGGGCCGTGGGCTCGAACCCTCGCCCGAGAACCTAGGGGAACTCTGCAGCGTTGTGAAGTCAACTGGTGCTGATCTCGGCCTTGCGCATGATGGCGATGCGGATAGGATCGCAGCCGTTGACGAGCTAGGCAGGGTCGCGCAGGCGGATAAATTACTTGGGCTGGTTGCGGTTCATCAGGTTGGTCGGAAGGGAGATGTCGTCGTGACCACAGTGGATGCGTCTAGCGTCGTCGGTGATTCTGTTGGTAAGCGTGGGGGCAAGGTTATGCGGACGCGCGTAGGAGATGTAAGCGTGGCCGCAGAGGTCAAAAAGCATCGTGCGGTATTCGGCGGGGAGCCCAGCGGTGCGTGGATTTTCCCAAGTGTTCACCCGGCGCCGGACGGGCCGCTCGCAGCGGTCAAAATTTTGGAGTTACTCGATTCAACAGGTAAAAAATTATCCGAGTTGCTGGACACATTGCCTGAATATCCAACCGCGAGGGAGAAAGTGGCATGTCCTAACGAGCGGAAGGCTAGAACAATGGAGAAACTGGAGGCCAGATTGAAAAAGGAGTTTTCAGGTGTTGTAAGAACGCTGACGATCGATGGCATAAGACTCGAACTCAAGGACGGCTGGGTTCTTATTAGACCCTCGGGAACGGAGCCCTATATCAGGGTCACCGCGGAGGGCAGGACTCTTGAGCGCGTGAGGGAGATAGCCGAAAAGGCCGTGAAAGTGTTAAAAAAGGCGATACAAAGCTAGCTCTTCGCTCTGAATCCAATGTTTGTGACGTGTCCGTGAGTTGAAAACCAGCACATCTTCACGTTTTATTAACTCGCGCCAAATTATTAAGGGGTCAATCATGAAAGCGGTTGTCCTTGCGGCGGGTCTTGGCACCAGAATGCGTCCGCTTACTTTCACTAAACCAAAATTTCTGTTGCCGGTGGCGGGGAGGCCAGCTCTGGATCACACGTTCATGCTTTTGAAAAATGCTGGAATCGACAAGGTTGCGGTAGTTGTTAGTTACGGCAAGGAGCAAATCATCGAGCGGTATGGTGATGGCTCAAAGTTTGGCTTGAAACTTGAGTATTTACATCAAAAGGAGCTGCTTGGCACGGCAAACGCAGTCTCGATGGCAGAGGATTTTGTCGGCGAAGATCATTTTCTCGTGATGAACGGCGACACCTTGGTTGACCAAGAGTCCCTGAACGCGCTCCTGAAGCGCCACAAGGAGGTTGGCCCGAACAAGAATTTTGGGGGAATAATGGCGACTATTGAGGTTGATGAGCCCGAACAGTTCGGGATAGTTTTCCTCAAAGGGGAAAAGGTCAGCGAGGTGGTCGAGAAGCCGAAGCGGATCAAGAGCAGGCTGGCTAATGCTGGCGTATACATCTTCGACCCCGCGATTTTCCACGCAATCAAGCGAACGAAGCTGTCGAAGCGAGGGGAATACGAGCTGACGGCGTCAATACAAATTTTAATTGGTGAGAACAAGGCTGTCTACACTTCCCCTCTCAAATTATGGGCGGACATCGGCAGACCATGGGACCTGTTGGTGGCGAATGAGTACTTCCTGCGAGGGCAGCGCGGCGAGATACACGGGAAGGTCGAGGTCGGTGCCAACGTGGGGGACAATGTTTATGTGGGAGAGGGCTCGCAAATTCGCTCAGGGTCTTACATCTTGGGGCCCACCTACATCGGTAGAGATTGCGACATCGGACCGAATTGTTTTATACGACCATGCACGAGCATAGGCGACGATGTCAGGATAGGTAACGCGGTGGAGGTAAAAAACTCAATCGTCATGGACCATACAAATATCGGGCACCTGTCCTATGTTGGAGACAGCGTCATAGGCAGCAACTGTAACCTTGGAGCGGGAACCACCCTCGCAAACTTGCGCTTGGATGAGAAACCCGTCAGGATGGAGGTGGGGGGGAAGGTGGTCAGCAGCGGCAGGCGGAAGTTGGGTACAATAATCGCCGACAACGTCAAGACTGGCATCAATTGCACGATAAATGTTGGGGTGAAAATAGGTCCAGATTCGGCTATTGGGCCTGGGGCGGTTATTTACAGAGATGTCCCGCCCAACGTTATGATATACGTGGAACCGGCGGTGAGGAAGAAAAAGTGGAAACCCTAGAGGTCTTGGCATGAGTGAATATGTTAGTAAAGAATCCCGGAAGAAATATCCAAACTTGGACGAAGAGCTTGGCAAGAGCGGGACGGTTAAAATCCAAGCCGTGCGAAGCAACGTGAAAGAGGCGGAGAGAGCAGCGCACAGCTTGCAGGGCTACGACCCAACCGTCGTGGATTTCATCCGGCGCTGCGAAAACGACGGCCAAGCACTCGAGATAATAAACTTTCTGGAGAGCAAGGGTGAAATCGAGCCGAGCTACGCCAAACGGCTCCGCTTCCAACTCGCCGAGCATGGGCTCAAGAGCTTCGGTAAGCGAAGAGAGCCGGGCTGTTATGAGCGCGGCGAGATGGGTTGAGGATGTTAGAGCTAGGACTTGTCGGCAAACCCAACACAGGCAAGACCACGTTCTTCAACGCCGCGACCCTTGCTAATGCACCAGTTGCCGGGTACCCATTTACCACGATCGACGCAAACGTTGGCGTCACATACATACGGAGCAAGTGCCCATGTCGGGAGTTCAAGGTGGCCTGCAACCCGCAGAACTCGAAGTGCGTGGATGGAGTTCGCTATGTGCCTGTGAGGATGATCGATGTCGCGGGTCTAGTCGAGGGAGCGCACATGGGGCGCGGCCTTGGGAACCGTTTTTTGGACAACCTTCGCATGGCGTCCGCGCTTGTCCACATAATCGACGCTGCAGGCGCCACCGACGCGGGGGGTAAACCCTGCCCTCCAGGGACTCACGATCCACTCAAGGACATCGACTTCCTCGAGGTCGAGATTGCCATGTGGTTCCGCGGCCTCCTCGCAAAGGACTGGCCGAGGTTCGCGCGGAGGGCGAAGTACGAGAAACTTGATCTGGTTAAGGAGATAGCACAGCGCATGAGCGGGCTCGGTGTAAAGGAGAGTCACATTATGGAGGCCTTCAAGCACGCGGCAGTCGATCGGTCTGACCCAGAGAAGTGGACGGACGACGACCTGCTCAGGTTTGTGGCCGAGCTCCGGAAGGCCAGCAAGCCGATAATGATCGCTGCGAACAAGTCGGATACTCCCGAAGCCGAGCCGAACATCGGTCGCATCGGCCAGCGCGGATACATAGTTGTCCCAACGTGTTCCGAGGCTGAGCTCGTCCTCCGCCGTGCAGCCGAGAAGGGTTTGGTTGATTACATCCCTGGGGACGGCAAGTTCACAATCCTGAAGCCCGAATCATTGAATGAGCAGCAGAAAAAAGCACTTGAGAAGATTGCGGCGGTGATGAAAAAATGGGGCTCGACCGGAGTGCAGCAGGTCGTGGACAAGGCAGTTTACGAACTCTTGAAATTAATTGTCGTGTATCCAGTCGACGATGAAGCCAAACTTATGGATAAAAAGGGGAACGTGCTCCCGGATGCCTTTTTAGTCCCAAAGGGCACCACAGCTCGCGAGTTCGCTTACATAATTCACTCTGATTTGGGCGAGTCATTTCTCCACGCTATCGATGCACGAACAAAGCGGAGGCTTGGCGAGGACCACGAGCTAAAAGACGGTGATGTTGTGCGGATAGTTTCGACGAAGGGGCGGTGAACGGATGAAAGTGCTCCTGATAAACCCAGATACCGGGCATGCTGAAAGAATCGAGAGCCAGGCAGCGTGGCCTCCGTTGGGTCTACTTTACATCGGGGCAGTGTTGCAGAAAGCTGGGCACGAGGTCAGGGTCATCGATAATGGGAGGATACAGTTACCCGTTGAGAAAGTTGTCGAGAGAAGCAAGCGGGAGGATCCGGGGGTCGTGGGAGTGAGTGCGTTGACACCAACTTTCAAGCAGGGGGTGAAGACAGCGAGGGCCATCAAAGCCGAGATGCCAGATGTCAAAATTGTTTTTGGAAATTATCACGCCACTTTTACTTACGACAGGATACTGGCGAAGTACCCATTCGTTGACTATGTTGTGCTGGGCGAGGGCGAGTTCTCCTTTCTGGAACTCGTCAACACATTGGAAAAAAATGGGGACACTAAGAAAGTTCTAGGGATAGCCTACAGACACGATGGCGATGTGGCGAAGGCGCCGCCTAGGCCGTTGGTCCAAAACCTTGACGACCTCCCGACCCCAGACCGATCGCTTCTTGAGCAGGAGTACCACTCGGAGATAATGGGAATGCTTGGGAGCGGCGGAAAGTTCACCACGGTGCTGACCTCCAGAGGCTGTCCTTATTCCTGCAGGTACTGCGCATGCGCGGCGTTTTCGCACCGGGCGGTCAGGTTCAGGTCGCCAGAAGCCGTCGTCGCAGAGATGGAGCAGCTTTACGGCGAGGGCTACGGGGAGGTGGGGTTCGTCGACGATAACTTGCTCTTGAACAGACAGCGCATGGAAAAAATTTGCGACATATTGAAGGAGAAAAAAATCAGGTTGAACCTCTGGGCTGAGGGGAGGGTCGACCAGGCGTCACGTGAGGTGATGAGGAAGTTCGCCGAGGTCGGCTGCAAGATAATCTACTTCGGGATGGAGAGCGGCAACCAGAAGGTGCTTGACTACTACGCCAAGAAAATCACCCCTGAGATGAGCAGGAAAGCCGTGCGGAACAGCAAGGAGGCGGGCATTGAGAACGTCGTGGGGTCGTTCATCGTGGGCGCCCCGATCGAGACGGAAGCCGATATCAGGCAAACTTTCGATTTCGCGATGAGCCTGAAGGGAATGGATTTTCCACAGATGAATCCGCTCTGCATCTCCCCCGGAATGGATCTCTGGGAAACAGCCGTGAGGGAAGGGCACTTGGACGAGGAGGAGCAGTGGGAGGAGGAACTCGTCGCGGTGAACATTTATCCATCCAAATTGACCGAGGAGGCTCTGCTGGACATGATCGGCAACTTCTACTCCAAGTTCGTCATGCGCCCGCCGTTTTTGTTTTCTCAGCTGTTGAAGACGTTGGCGAGCGATTACCGCTTGAAGATTCTGGTGAAGAACATCAAGGCCGGGACGAGTTTCAGGGAAACCATCAGGCAGTTCACAAGATTTTACGGCAAGCCCAGAAATACACTTAAATAACCGTGGGCTAATTTCTTCGGCGAGGTGTTAGGTCTGGTAAAAGTACTGGTGGCGGACAAGTTCCACGAAGATGGCGTAAAATTGCTGAGGGAGTTCGCCGAGGTCGAGGTGGCGACGGGTTTAAAGCCAGACGAGCTGTTGGAGAGGGTCAAGGGCTGCGATGTTTTGGTAGTGCGGAGCGCGACAAAGGTGACGGGAGAAGTCATCGCCGCTGGCAAGAAGTTGCGAATCGTGGCTAGAGCAGGGGTCGGGCTGGATAACATCGATGTTGAAGCTGCGAGAGCCCGAAACATCAAGGTGGTCAACGCCCCTGAGGCGCCGACGGTCGCCGTGGCTGAACTGGTTTTCGGGCACATGCTCTCTTTCGCGAGGCAAATCCCACGAGGGGATGCAAGCACCAAGCAGGGCAGATGGGAGAAGAAAGAACTAATGGGAACTGAGTTAAGAGATAAGACGCTTGGGATCGTCGGTACTGGGCACATCGGACAAGCGGTCGGGTACAGGGCGAAAGCGTTCCAGATGAAGCTGCTTTTGTACGATGTGGTGCAAAATCAAGAGTTTGCTGAACAAACTAGTGGAAAGTACGTGGATATGGACACATTGTTGCGGGAATCCGATTACGTTACCTTACATGTCCCACTGCTTCCCAGCACTAAACAAATGATAGGAAAGCGAGAGCTGGAATTGATGAAACCTACGGCGGTGTTGATCAATATCTCTCGTGGCAAGATTATTGATGAAAAAGCTTTGATCGAAGCATTGCAGAGCAAGAGAATCGCTGGGGCATGTTTGGATGTTTATGAAAGTGAGCCCCCAATCAATAGTCCGCTGTTTAAGATGTCGAATGTAATACTTACACCACACATAGGGGCGTCGACGGTGGAGGCTCAGCGCGACGCAGCGGTTATCGTCGCTAAGAAGATAAAGGGAGCCATTGTGTAGGATAGGTGAGAAGGTGGAAGAAATATCGCATGAACTCATGCGCAGTCGTATGCGTGAATGGCGGCGAGGATCAGCCATCGCGCGTGTTGAGCATCCGACCAGGCTGGCCAGGGCCAGAACGCTCGGGTACAAGGCAAAGCAGGGTGTTGTTGTAGTTAGGGCCCGTGTCAGAAAGGGCGGTCGGCGCAAAGCAAGACCATCCCGCGGTCGTAGGCCCAAGCGGATGGGTGTTTCAAAGATCGTGCCAAAGAAGAGTATCCAGCTGATCGCGGAGGAGAGAGCAGCTCGGAAATACCCAAACCTAGAGGTTCTCAACTCTTATCCTCTGGGGTCTGACGGCACCCGAGAATATTTTGAGGTTATAATGCTCGACCCGAATCACCCGGCAATCAAAAACGACCCCAATTTTGGGTGGGTAGTCAACAGGGCCCAGCGCGGGCGGGTTTACCGGGGCTTGACGCGGGCGGGAAGACAATCTAGAGGCATGCTGTCGAAAGGGAAGGGCTCGGAGCGGATGAGGCCGAGCGTCCGCGCACGAGGAAGAATAAAGTGAGCAAATGGATGCTTGACCTTAATTTGAAGTGAGCTTGTCCCAAAAAACCAGAAAATGATCCCCAAATCTTTTCCCCGCAAGCGGGTTCAAATCCCGCCATCTCGGAATCAGTTTTAACCCGGGTTAAACCATTGAAAAGTTGTTCGAGCGAGTCAAGGTAGCAAAGGAAGCTGCAGAAAAAGCCGCCCCCGAGATGAAACCACCCACGCCTAGGCAAGACGCGCCGCTCCCCCTCTATCTGCAATACCCAGCCGTCCCACCTGACCAGCCTCTCGGGCAGCTCCACCCCCAGGGCGTCCCTGAGCAGGCCCGCGGCCCGGTCCCGCAGGGGCTTCTCCTTCGGCAACTGGACGAGCACCCTCCCCATGTCGATCACGCTAAACTTAGATCGCCCCGCCTATTCATCTTTTCGGGTTCATCGCCCCCGTCGCTCAAATACCTGATCGGTATCTCGGTCTCCCGCCTGATCCTGCGTAGCCCGCGCCCGTCGAGGATCACGACGCTCCCGCGCTCCCTCAGCTCCCTGCGTAGGTCCTCCGTCTTGACCGCCCCCTTTTTGTTTTTATACATTCATCAAGTCCGCGAGGCTGAACTCCTTTTCGCACTTGTCGCACTTCACGATCTCGTCCTCTGTCGCGCTACCGGAATGCGCCTCGTCGAAACAGAACCCATCTCCCCGCAATGGCATCCTGCCGGTCCAAGACAGTTGAACCACGCTCAGGCTGCCCCCGCACTCGGGACACTCTGTTTTATAATCTCCCATCTCCAACACCTCCTTGTTTTTTTTAACGCCCCTGCCGCCCGAGTCTAGCACATCTCCAAAACGGCCTTTGCTATCCTCTGCCTGTCGCTCGCCCAACTCGGTTGATGCGAAAGTATGTCTTGCCCAAACTCGTTATGCTTACAAAATTGTTTCAAGTCCTCTTTGCTCGGATAAGTCCCGATCCAGCCGTATTTGTTGTAATGCGCTATGCTTCCACACGCCAAACTGAGAAATTCATAAAGATAATTTGTTAGGTCGTAGTTCCCGTTTCCGTACTCCGTGATCCGCGAGGGCCCCGATCCAAGCGCCCTCTTGAAGTCCCTTACTACTCTGTCGTAGCTCCAGACCGTGTTGCCATCGTAGAGGATATCCGCCTTAACCTTGTTCCTGTCTATCGCTTCTTGGATCACTAGGCGGTCCTCGTACTCGTTGCCGCTCAGGCTCAGCCCGTCGAGCACTCCCCTGGCCTCGCCTATCTCCTTCCCGCTCCCGTATATTCCTATCTTGCACTTGCCGTATTCCTCCATCACGCTTATCACCTCCCCAATTTTTCAAACTCTTATCCCGGGATCATCGCCCCTGTCGCTCAAGGTTTCCTGCAAAACGGACAGTTCACCAAGCAGTCTTCGGCCTTTTCGTTCACCGCCGCCTTCTCCCGCAGTATCGACATCACGTAATCCGGCAGCTTCACGAATATGTCAGGGTGCCTCTCGATGAATCGCAGGTACCGGCGCGCCATCTCCGAGCAAAGATAATCCCCTAGTGTTATTTTCACTTGGAAAGTGCCGAGTCTCAGGAAAATTACCGCCTTTGCTAATTTTTCTGGCGTGTCGTATACGCGTAAGCGTTCCTGTCCGGGATCCAGCTTGATGTACTCCATGTCGGTTAGCGTATCTTGCTCGGACCTGAATTTCACGGTGTCCTGGTAGCCGTCCTTATTCTCGAAGGCCCAAAGCGCGTTTGCCCTGGCTATGCCCCTCGGTGACTTGTCCTTAAGCTCCAACCTCAGATACGTTCCCATTTTTTTACCCCCCTTCAAGTTCGGGTAGAGCCTCGCGCTTGGGCCCCTATCACCCAGGCTGTCATCGGGTTAGGCCCTAATCCTGCATCAAAACCTGGATCTCGCCGCCGTAGTCGCCGCGCCTTCCCGTCACTTCCCGGGCGATCCTAGTAACTTCGTTTTCTAGCTCGTGGTTTCGCTCGCATGCAGGGCAGCCGCCGGCGCACAGCCAGGGCGTGGGCGTGCCCTCCATCTTCCGGTGTTCTAAGCCGCTCGGGTTCGAACCCAGGTTGACAACCAGCCAGCCCCATGCCGTGCCCGTGTCGTGCCCGACCTTCGCCTTTATCCCCGCTTTCTCCAGCGCCTTCTTGACCGCCTGCGTTTCCTCGCGGTGGGTCCTGTGCTTCCTCCACCCTTCCGCTATCTCTCCGGGCCCGCTTTTTTGCTCGCTTGGGCCGGGTGACTTGCTCAAGTTTTCGGTTTGCGGCGTCTCGATCTTCGGATCCGTGTATATCGCGCCCCCGCTCACCGCCACCATGTCGGGCCTGATGTAGTCCGTTTTCCCCACATTCAGTTTTTCGATTCCGATGAACCGGTTGAACTCCCCGACCAGCTCTTTTGTTATGTCGGTCCACCCCTCCTTTTCGACACGCTTGTAAAGCCCCTCGTGCTCGCCCTCCGCGTAGTCCCCAGCCAATACCACGCGATCACCGCACCACCGGCCAAGGTATTTCGTGTCGGTCTCGATGCACGTCTTCCCCTCTAGATCCTGGTGTTCGAACTTTCTCCACCCCGCCGGGATCTTTTCGCCCACATCGATGTATGTTAGCTCTCCCGTGCCGTCCTTGTTGGGCGTCGCAAGCAGGTAGGGGAAAAGCCGCGCCTCGTTGTTGGCGCACCACTCCCAGAGCTTGCTGCCCCCCTCGACGTACTCCCGCTTGTCCAAGTTCACGATCCTAAAGTACTGCCCCATTTTTTACACCTCCCGTTTTTTTAATGTCAGCACCCGGCCCATCAGAATCCTCCCCAATATCGCGGGGGCTGGATCCCCCAGGGCCGGGCGCGTGACCGCTAGAAGTCTTCACGGATCCCGATTTTTTCCTAGTCGGGCTGGCCTCTTTTTCTAGCCTCATAATCTTCTTGAAATTTATTGATATCACCATTTTTAGATATTTGCATTTCTAATATTTAAACTTTGTGTAACAAAAGAAAGTTTTGATACTAAATTTCGATGCATCGAAAATTATTTAAATTAAAAAACAAAAATCAAAATGATCAAAATGAAGGAAAGGATCCGGGTTCGTTGCCCCCTTTGCGGGATGTTGCCGGGGGTCGAGCGCCTTAAATCCAAATCGACCTACGGGATCGAGGTCTATCTCCAGCGGTTCGGCGGGCGCATCAGGCAGGAAGAGCCAACGCTGATAGAACCGAAGCGAGGCCCGAAGCCGAGGCGCGGCGTGGGGTTCATGGAGTACAAAAAGGTTCAGGATCCACGGGTACTGAAAGAGGTCAAGGCACTCCTTCTCGAAAGGGCTAGGCAAGCGGAGGAAAGATTGCGTGCCAGCTAGAATACCCATGCGCGATCTCAGGGGCTATCTGGAGTGGGAGGATGTCAAGCGACTGATAAACGCCCCCGACAACCTGCGGGATCGCCTCATCCTCCGCATACTGGCGCACACCGGCTGCAGGGTATCCGAGCTCCTCGCACTCGAGCGGAAGGACGTGCTCTGGGGCGAGAGGATCCTCATCTTCAGAACGCTCAAGCGAAGGGAGAAGAAGCTCGTCCGCAGGGTGCCGGTGGATGCAAAAACGCTGGAAATGCTGCACGAATACCTCGAGCACCGCCAAGGGGGCAGGCTCTTCCCGATATCGAGGGTCCAAGTTTTCCGATTGGTTAAGGCCGCTGGGGAAAGGATCGGCATACACAAAGTGGGCGAAAAGTCGTTGCATCCCCATCATTTGCGACACAGCTTCGCCGTTCGGTGGGTGAAGGCCGGCCTGTGCTCCTCGATGGAGGGGCTGAGGAAGCTCCAGATGTTCTTAGGTCACGCGGATGTCGCCACGACCGCCTACTATCTGCAGTTCTCGCCCGTTGAACTCAGGGCCGAGTACGACAAGATTTTCGAGGAGGAATGAAAAACCGCTGATGGACTCCAGCTAGCAATACAAAGCTCTATGTCAAGAAGATCTCTTTTTCTGCTGGGATACCTCGGCTTTTTCGATCTCGAGGTACTTTTTCAGGGCCGCTTCCGTGACTTGGGCTAGGGTTAGGCCCTTCTCGAGTCCCCATACCTTCGCCTTTTTCCAAGTCTCGTAACCAAGAGTCAAACTCGTCTTAACTAATCGTTCTCCTTGCTGAATTACATCCTCGACCCCAACCTCTTCCTTCTTTTTTCTCGGCATAGAATTCGCCATTTAGATATCTGTATTTCCGTATTTAAGAATTTCTAAAGGCCGAGAACCAGATGGAGATCAAGAGAAAAAAGTGAAACTCGCCGAATCAGCCAGCCCGGCCCATGTAAAATCGGATCTAGGGAGCTTTCTTTTGAAAATCAGGCACGGCGCGGCATGAAGAATCGCTGTCGTCGGCCGGCCGTGCCATCATCGCCACCAGCAGCCGTTTGCGGAACGGCGTTCGGTTGCGAGCCTCCCCATACCGCTCTACCTTAGCCGGATGACCGTGAATTTTTTGGCGCGGGGCGAGGCGAAAAGATCCCCTTGGTTGAAGGGTGATTGAAATGCCGCTGTCGCCCCCGTCCCGCTTCGCCAAAAATATTTGTGAGACTTTCTTTATATGGACAGGACCTGCACACCCACCGCCCACCGTTGAAAAACAGCGTGCTGGCGCAGACCGGGCACCGCCTAGCTTCGGGCCCGTATCGGAGCTCCGCAGGCAGCCCCTCCAAGAGTTTTTGAATCCTCTGCTCAAACCCCCTCTTGTTAATGGTAAATTGGTCAGCCACCGCGGTCGGCCTCCACATCCTTTACCATGTTTTCGACGGTGTACAGGGAGTCGGCGTACCTATCCGCAAACTCTTCGCTACTATCCCCGTGTAGGAAGTGCCCCACTACGTGACTTATCTCATGAAACAGGGTCCTAGCGAAGCCCGGACCCCAGCCCTCAGTGAGTTTGTAGTCTATCCTGATTATAGTACCGTTGCCTTCTTCATACTCTGCGTGAGCCACGGGTCCTCCTTTTGTGCATATCGTGTTGCCCCAGAGTTCGCGTAGAAAACCCTCGTTGTCGTAAACGCTGTCAACGATTATCTTGTCCACAAGCTCCAGATGCTCAGGGGGGATTATCCCAAGGAGTTCTTCAAGTATGACTTCCCCGCGGGTTTTCTCTTTGAACCCCTGGCTCAATTCAAGTTTAACCATCAGCCCACCTCCGGCTCGAAAAATTCGCACGGCTCGAAGCACGGCAGCCCGTCGATCTCGCAAATCCCGCGGTCGTCGCGCCGCCTGCATTCATTAGTCATTTTTTCCCTCCGAAGTGGAACTCGATCAGCGCCCCGGGCACGCGGTAGTAGCGCGACCCGTTCCAGCGACGCTCCACATGCACATGCCCCGCCCGCTTGAGTCCGTTTAGGATGTGAGTAAACTCCTGCCTCGATATGCCATCGCCGGCGAGGACGAACAGCTCCGCCGCTGTCTGGTACTGGTACGGCTTGAACTCCGCAAGGTGACACAGGACCGCCCACTCGATGTGCCTGCGGTGGGACACTGTGGGCCGTCCGCACTCGCACCGGAGCCGCTTTGTTCGCTTGACGCACGCTAGGCAGCACCTCATTTTATCGTCCTGCTGACCGTGCCCAGTTGTGGTTCGTAGAGGTGGCCGTTCCTCTTCTCCTCTTTGATAAATTCCCCCACAAACCCGCGCCTGATCCCCTTGGACTCGGCCAAGCGCTCAATCTCCTCAACCGGGGCGGAGCCGCCGTGCTCGGCCTCAAGTTCCTCGATGATTTTAAGGACGCAAATTGCCTTCTCGCGCTGGGATTGCGGTTGGCCCGTCAGCCAAGCGTCGATATCGGGCTTGCCAGTTTCGACATCGACCCCTATCTCGCGCAGTGAAACTCTCAAGAGATTGATAGCGCGATTTGCATCCTCGACTGTCACGCGATCGCTTAGCCTCATTCGGGCGTTCGCCTTCGCCAGCCGAACCAAACCATCGAGCTGTCGCACGGTGATCGGGAGGGGGTTCCCCCTTGCCACGGTTTTTCTCCATTCGACGAAAAATTCCTTGATCCCCTTGGCTGCCTCCTCGCTGAGCACTGGATTGAAGTTTCGATGTGCATAGATGATCAGCTTGCGGAGATCCTCCATCTCGATGGGGGACTTAGGTAGTCTCTTCCTT
>Ga0315280_10003784_pt1 | contig 22905 bp, 16 predicted proteins | sample YL17G06_40_MG_FD_203697 | JGI IMG/M metagenome (GOLD analysis project Ga0315280, IMG submission 203697) | Sediment microbial communities from Yellowstone Lake, YNP, Wyoming, USA - YL17G06_40 | ecosystem: Environmental > Aquatic > Freshwater > Lake > Sediment | place: USA: Wyoming | collected... | reverse complement strand
CACTCGAACGCCGCTTTATCGCCGTACACGTCGAAGCTCTCGACATACTGCCGCGCCGTCTCGAAGAGCGACCGCGTCACTTCGAACGCGATCTCCTGGCCGCGCACCTTGAACAGAGCGCTTTCCAGCGCGAACGGCGAGCCGTACTTGGAGGCGAGGTTGTCGGCGATGCGCCCAGAGCCGAAACAGGCCACGCGCTCCGCTTCGCCCCGCACCAGCGCCAGGCAGGGACTCACCGCGTGCGTGGCGTAGTGCATCGGCGGCAGTCCCTCCCAATACCCTGGCCAACCCGCCATTTCCTGCTGATGACATCCGCGCATGAACTGGATGCGGCCGAGTTTGCCTGTCTCCACCATCTCCCGGATGAAGAGGAATTCTCGGGTGTAGATGGCGGTCTCCATCATCATGTAGTTTTTGCCGGATGCCACCGCGGCCGCGACGATGGCCGCGCACTCCTCGACCGTGGTCGCCGCCGGGACCGTGCAAGCCACGTGCTTGCCCGCCTTCAGCGCCGCGATGCTCTGGGGCGCGTGCAGGTGGATGGGAGAGTTGATGTGGACGGCGTCGACGGCGGAATCCGCAATCAGGTCGTCGAAGCTCGTGTAGCGTTTGGCGACGTGAAGCTGGTCGCCTACCTCGTCCAGCCGCTCTTTCGTGCGCTGGCAGATCGAGTACATCTCCGCGTCCGGGTGGCACTGATAAATGGGGATGAATTCCTTGCCGAAACCGAGTCCGACAATCGCGACGTTGACTTTGCGGGACGCCATTCTACGTTCCCCACTGTTCTCGATGCTCAGGCCAAGTCTGAGTGTGGTCCGTCCAAATGTCAACGTCCCAATATCGCGGTGTTGGTGGCATACGAATTGTCCGGTCCAATTAGCACACGATCTGTCCGCTTGACCGGGAATCGGCACACACTCCAAGGCGGGGGTGAGAATGGAGTCGATTCCGAGACCCGCAGTGGAGCGGGCAATGAAGATTCAGGAAGTGATCTTGTGAGCGGTGGGGAAACGGATCACATGGTGGCAGGCAGCCGAGATCATCGGGGTGACGGACCGGACGATGCGGCGATGGAAGGAGCGCTACGAGGAACAGGGGTACGACGGGTTGTACGACCGAAGGCTGGGGAAGCCCAGTCCGAAGCGGGTGCCACTGAAGACAGTGGAGGAGGAATCGAGGCGGACGGTGCTGGCGGCGATCCGGGAGGTGGTGGAGCGGAAGGGGGTTTTCTGCGCGATGTACTGCGATCGGGCCAGCCATTTCTTTGTGACGCCGAAAGCGGGCGGGCCGGTGGATGGCAGCCGGTTGACCCAGGTGGGCCGGGCGTTGAAGGAACTGAGCACGGAGATTATTCCGGCCTATTCGCCGCAAGCCAGGGGCCGCAGCGAGCGAAATTTCCGTACCTGGCAAGGGCGTCCGCCGCAGGAGCTGGGCGTGCGGGGGATCAGGCTGCTGGAAGAGGCAAACGACTTTCTGCGCGGCCAGTACGTGGGCGAGTTCAACCGCCGGTTCACGGCGCCAGCCGAGCAGCGGGGCAGCGCGTTTGGTACAGCGCCCCGACGCAATCTGGAGCGGATTTTCTCGATCCAGCACGAGCGAGTCGTCAACCAGGACAACACCGTGCAGATTGGCAACCAGGTGCTACAAATCGACCAGGGGAAATGGGGACAGGCTGTACAGCGCAGGTTTCCAGGGAGCTCCGGTTTAGGATGCCTGCTGCCGGGGTTTCTTGCCACATCACCCAGCGCGGGGAGAGCACCGCGAAACTTCCCCCTCTTGCGATGAGGATCGGCTGCGTCCCTTCGGCTTCTGGGAAATTGCAGAAAACCCGGGGCCGGCGGGATCCGCCGCGGCGGACGCTCCATAAGATCACGTAGTTCAGGCTGACCCCTTTTGTCCCGTTTTTCCCGACTACTCGCCAGCCATGCGGAGCACTTCGTTCTCCAGCGGAAGGCGGTCCAACTCCGCTTCCACTGACGCAGGTATCCAGATCTTCTCGAATCGAGTTCGAGCGAGGTCAAGCCGGCCGATGATGGCAAGATTGGAAATCGGTGAGGTGTCACTCACTGCGAACATAGGCGAGATCTTGCGCCAGATCCTCGTCGCCGTAGTGACGTGGAATGCCTCGCTGGCCTACCAGTTCATCGAAAAGAATCCGGCTCATTTCCGCGAGCTCCGCTGCTTTGCCCAGGGACAGCACTCCCTGGGCGTACAGCGCGATGGCCAGTTCCGTGCGTAGGCGTCCAGGGATTTCTCCCTGGGGAAGCCGGAGACCTTGGATCACGGAGTCCGGAATGTCCAGCGTCAAACTCACGACTTAACCATAGCGCAATTCGTCGCGAAAAAACAGTGGGCGGTCAGGTTGCATGAACTGAAGCCGTTCCAGTTCATCCCGTGGCAAAGGGGCCCAAAACGGGAGCCCGACGCCGATGGCGCCAGCCGGCTTCCACCCTATAGCTGACGGGAGGTACTAATTTGACACTTGACAGCCGTGAGATAATAGCAAATGGGAATAATGAACGGCCGGGAGGGCGCTGTTCCCAGTGCGGAATGCGGAATTGTTGTCACTCCGCATTCCGCATTCCGAACTCCGCATTCGGAACATTCCGCACTGGAGAGCCTGTTCCTGCACGGTGAGTCCGAGAATGGCCCAGTATTTTCAGGCACTTACGGCCTGCGCCTGTTTTCCACCTGTATTAGCAGGCGACGGCTCCGTAACCCGTTGATAATGCTCATTCAGGAGATGTGTTTCGCTGCCTGTTTTAATGGATCATCACGCGCGGTCACCGTTCGCTCGGTTTCTCCACCAGAACCAATCCACGGACCACCGCTGTGTAGCCGCTGGAACTCGCATTCTTGCCGGTGCACTCCAAACGGAGACTGTGTTTGCCGGCGCTCAGACGCACGGCGGCCAGGCGGCGCGCCGCCGGCGCGTAGGTTGTTGCCTGGTACAGATCGGTGTGGCGCGTGTCCAGAGGCTGACCGTCGAGCAGGTAACGGAACCTGCCTCCACCGGGGCCATACGCCAGGTATGCGGCCAGTTCGTAATTTCCTTCTCTTGCGGCCTCGAACGGCAGGTCCAGCGTGGCGCCCGGACCCTCCGCGGCAAACACGACCGCGGCGGGATTCTTGACAATCTTTCCGCCCTGCGCTGCCACGCCAGCCAGCAGCGTGGCGCCGTCGATGAGGTTGTCCAGGTTGTAGTGGAGACGCGTTGCCGCGGGCGGGATCGCTCCGAAGGGCTTATGCGGTTCGGTCTGGTACCACAGCGCCACACTGGCGTAGTCATCGCCCCGCTCGCCATATTTGCTGTTCTCCGGCGGGGCAATCGGTCCCCGGTGCTCGATTTCCACCCGGATGGACTTTGTGAACGGCACCGGGTCGGGAACGTGGAAGCGGTAATAGGTGGTCAGGTCCTCACTTTGGCGCCCTTCCCAGATCGGTACGCCGTAATACGGGCCGTCGAAGCGGCGGAAACCCCAGGCGTCCCCCACGTAATCCTCGGTCCCCGTCCCGCGCAGCGACGGTTCGGCCTCTCCGTCGATGAAGAAGAAATCATCGCCCTCTCCGATCCACCCATTGGTGCGGGCATGAACCGATATGATGGTGCCCACGTAGTGACCTTTGCCTTGGGCTTCCAGGATGACGTAGTTGCCGGGCCGCGCCGGGAATTCCTGTTTGTAGCGGGCGTGGAAATGGGGCACGTCGCCCTCGAGCGACGGCAGCTTTTCCCAATCCACCTGGTAATAGAGCGAGCGGATGGGCAGCTTGCCGTCGTTGGTGATGGTGATGCGCGCCGACTTATGAAAGGGCATGGGCCAATAGTTGTTGCGCGCCCGTCCTTCCGAAGTCACACGGATGGGGAGGGAATTGACATCCACCTCCATCCCGTGCCCGGCGGCAAAGAAATCACCCAGGGGCGCCTCGACGGAAGGGTCCTGTTCCCCGTCCCAGTAAATGCGCATGACCAGCAGGCGCGGGAAACTCGGTTGCGCGCTGGCCACGGTGAACCAGATGTGCACGATGCGGCCGGGACCGGCCAGCTCGGCAATGGTGACGGTCTGGCCGGGAGCTACCGGAATGCGGTCGTCATTGGAATTTCGCCAGTCCGAGTTCGAGCTGGAACTGCGCTGCATCCGATAATTCCTGGGCTGATCGAGCCCTTCGATCGGATTCAGCGGTGTTTGGGCCGCCGCCAGCGCGGCCGCGAGAAGAATGAGGAGTACCGGCATTTCTGCCTCCTTCGGCCCGGATGCTATCACACCACGGCCGCAAGAAAGGCCGTGCACGGATTCCCTGCCGGCTTCATTTCTTTTTCTCCAGGCACCATGCGCAGCCGCCATGCGTGGCCGAGACCGCTGGCGGTATAATGAGGTCGGAGCCATATGAGGAGCAAGAGCGAGCGGAACGGGCCCGTCAGTTGTTCTCGCGAGGTGATGGGCGGGACTCCGGTATTTGCGGGCACACGCGTGCCGGTCCAGACACTGATCGACTACCTGGAGGCCGGCGACCGGCTGGACGATTTCCTCGATGACTTCCCCACCGTCAGCCGCGAGCAAGCCCTCCAAGTGCTGGAACTCGCTAAGGAAGCACTGCTGGCGAAGTGATGAAGATCCTGCTCGATGAGTGCCTGCCGAGGAAACTGAAGCGGGATTTTGAGCGCCATCAAGTGCGAACCGTGCCCGAGATGGGCTGGGCGGGCAAGTCCAACGGCGAGCTCCTCGCCCTGGCTGAACGCCGGTTTGACGTGTTTGTGACTGCGGCCCGAAGCCTGGCGTTTCAGCAGCATCTCCCATTCCCAGGCATTGCGGTCGTCATCCTGGTTGCCGGCAACAACAGGCTGGCGACGCTTCGGCCGCTCCTGCGGCGAGCGGCGGCCAAGCTGCGCCGACTGAAACCGGGCGATCTGGTTCGGGTGGAAGGCTGAAACCGCCGATTGCTGGCGTGCGGGTCCGATCCCTCCGCAGCACGGCCTCCCTCCAAAGCGCAAGCTGTTGCGGCGCTGTTACGATTTACATGGACGCGTCACACGATCACGATTCGTCTATCGGATGTGGACCGCCTTCAGCTAATTGACCCAGGGGCGCGAGGCTTTGTACGCCGCGACGCGCTCAGGGAGCCAGTCCCTTAGCCCGGCCGCCAGATAGAAACATGGGGACAGCAGGTCGGCATCGCGCTCCGTGACTCCCTCCGCCAGCGCGGTTCTCGCCAGTGGAGTCTGCGGATAGATGCGGATGCCGACGGTGACGTTCAGGGCCTCCAGTTTCAGTGAATCGGCGAAGGCCATGCTTTCCTCGACGCTGTCCCGCGTCTCCCCGGGCGCTCCCAGCAGCAAGAATCCCCAGCGCGCGATCCCCGCCTCCTGGAACAGCTTAGCGGCGGCCTGCACCTCTTGCCGGCTGAACCGCTTGTTCAGGCTGCGCAGGATCCGGTCGGACCCGCTTTCAGAACCGAGGCTGACCTGGCGGCACCCGGCCCTGCTCATCAGTTCCGCCAGCTCGGCATCCACCCACTGGGGATAAATGATGGCCCAGAACGTGATCTCCAGCCCCGCTTCTATGATCCGGCGGCAAAGTTCTTTGGCATAAGAGGGCGGCAGGTTGAAGGTGTTATCAACGAAGTTGAAGTTACGGCATCCCGCATCGTTCAGCTCGGCGAGCCACCGGACCACCCGGGCGGGTGAACGCCGTCGTACCGACCTGCCCTCGATCAAGCTGGTGGAACAATAGGTGCAGTCCATCGGACAACCGCGCCTGCTTTGCACCGGCACCCAAAGGTCGCCGCGGGCCACGCCCGAGGGAATCCAGAGCCGCGGCTCGGGCAGAGGCAGGTCGTCCAGATCTCTGGTGAAGCGTGGGGCCTGAGCGGGCCGGCCCGGCAGGTAAATGCCCGCCAGACCGGAAACGTCGGCGCCGCCGCCGATCCGCGCCAGCAGCGCGGGGAAAGCCGCCTCTCCTTCGCCTTGAATTCCCATGTCGGCGCCCAAGTACCGCAGTGCGCTCTCGGGGAAGATGCTGTAGCCCGCGCCACCCAGGATGATGGGGGCATTGGAGACGCCCCGGCAGGTGGCAACGATTTCTCTGACCGGAGGAAGCAGGAAGCGCGGATTGGCCATGACCTGGTCGTCGATGTTGCGGACCGAGACGCCGATGGCCTGGGGACGAAAGTCCCGCACGGCATCGGTGGCGGCCGACTGCGCGTCTGGCTGAAACATCAAGTCCAGCAGGAGCACGTCGTGGCCGGCGCTCTCGGTTGCGGCGGCGACGCTGGCCGGCCCCAGGGGCAGGGTCGGCATGTTCATGGTTTCCGTATTCGCGGAGATCAGCAGGACCCTCACCGCACCCACCTCACACACCTGTGGCCGAAACCCAGATATTGCCCTCGCCCAAAACGGCGGGTTTTCACCCCATCATAAACCGTGCCGCCCGTGTAGCGTTTCAGAAACGGCAGGTCACAAGCGGAGGGCAAAAAGCAGAAGCTGGAAGAAAACGGCCTGGAATACGCCGCGCTTTACGGCGAGGCGGGCGCGCCCTATTCTATGCAGGGGATCAGGATGGCGGTCGTCGGCCGGAAACCAACATGAGCCGCGATACTCCCATGACCGACCGGGAACGATTCTTCGCCACCATGCGCTACGGCGCACGCGACCGCGCGCCTTTCCATGAATTTCCCTGGCCCACCTGGCCGGAAACGGCCGAGCGCTGGTCCAGCGAAGGCGGCTATGATCCGCTTACGACCGATTTCGGCTGCGACCGCTGGGTCATCGAATACCAATGGTTCTTTCCTCACCCGCCCTTCCAGCGGACGGTTGTCGAAGAGGACCAGCGCTACGTTACCTATGTCGATGCACAGGGCATCGTCCTGAGGGAGTTCAAGAAGAACCCGCTCAGCTCGATGCCGCAGTTCCTGCGATTTCCCGTGGAAACGCGCCAGGACTTTCGCCGCTTCTGGCGGGAACGCATGCGGCCGGAGCCGAGCGAGCGGATCGGGGCAGACTGGCGCGAGCAACTCGCGCGGCACCGCGGGCGCGATTACCTGCTGGTCGTGCTGGCCGACCGCTGGGGCGGCTTCTTCGGGCCGCTGCGGAACCTGGTGGGCGTCCAGCGCCTGTGCACTTTGTTCTATGACGATCCGGCCTTCGTCGAGGAAATGATGGACGCCGATGCCGACTTTTTGATTGGGATGTTGGGGCGGATACTGGAGGCCACCGACATCGACGTCTTCGGTTTCTGGGAAGACATGGCGTACAACGCCGGCCCGCTGATCTCCCCGGCCATGGTGCGCAAGTTCATGCTGCCGCGCTACCGGCGCGTGGTGGATTTCGGGCGGCGGCACGGGGTCCACTTTTTCTGCCTGGATACGGACGGCCGCATGGAGTCGCTGATTCCGGTTTTCGTGGACGCCGGCATCGATGTTTTGTATCCCTTCGAGGTGCAGGCCGGCATGGACGTGAACTCCGTGCGAAAGGAATATGGACGGGATCTGCGGATGTGGGGCGGCATGGACAAGAGGCCGCTGGCCTGCGGCTGCCGCGAGATCGACGCCGAAATCGACCGCTGCCGGGAGCTGATCGCTGAGGGCGGGTTTGTGCCTATGTTGGACCACAGCGCGCCGCCCGACGTCCCCTACGCGAACTATTGTTATTTTATGGAGCGACTAAAGAAGGCCCTGTGACCTGGGCCGGAGGCTGGAAGCGGGCGTCGCTCGCGCTTTGGCTACTCAGGAAAACGCCATGCGAAAACTGCCGCAAGATACGATGACCGCCCGCCAGCGGATCGAAGCCACGCTGCGCGGGGAATTGCCCGACCGGGTGCCGATCTTCGATCTGATCCAGAACATCGAGCTGATGGAGCTGATCACCGGCGAGAAGCTGACGCCGGAGAACGGCCTGGAGCTGCTGTGCCGGACCATCGGCGAGCGGCTCGACATCACCCGGGGCATCGCGCCGCCGGCCGAAGAGAAGATGGTTCGCCACGACGACGGCTTCGTGTACAAGCAGGAATGGTGGACTACCTGGCTGATCGGGCGCCCCTTTCACGGCGTCGCCGGTCTGCTGGACTACATCCGCCGCAACATTGAGGAACTCTACAGCCGCGAGAGGGGCGACATGTGGACCTTCGCCGGCAAGGGGAACGTCTGGGGGCGCGCCGACGAATCGCCGCGCGAGCAGTTCCTCAAGCTGCAAGAGAAGGTCGGCGAAAACACCGTCCTGTTCCCCAACGAGAGCCCGGTGGGACTGGACACGGCCCATATCCGCGCCGGCCTGGAGCTTTTCGTTTACGCTTACGCGGAGAACCCGGAACTGGTGTCCGATTGGCTGGAGGCGTTGAACTGGGCCGAAATCCAGCGGGTACACGAGACGGCCGACGCCGAACTGTCGCCCGTCACACTGGTCTACGCCGACCTGGCGGACAAGAACCAACCGATGTTCTCGCCGGCCTTTCTGCGGCGCGAGTTCTTTCCGCGCTTGCGCAGGCTGGTCGATGCCTGGCACTCCCACGGAATCAAGGTGATCTATCACTCCGACGGCAACCTTTGGCCGCTGCTGGAAGACTACAAGGCGGTTGGCGTCGAGGGAATCAATCCCTTGGAGCCGCTCTCCCACATGTACGCCGGCGATGTCCGGAAGGCATATCCCGACTGGATCTTGATGGGCGGCATCGATGTAAGCCAGTTGCTGTGTTTCGGCAGCGAGGAGGAGGTCCGTCGCACGGTGCGCACGACCATGGCCGAAGCGGGCGCCAACGGCCGGCTCTGGCTGGGCTCCAGCACCGAGATCCACCCGGCCGCCAACGTTGGCAACGTCCTGGCCATGTGGGACGAAGTCGAAACTAACGGCAGGTACGACCGCGCCGGCTCCGGCGTCCTGGAACAACGGAAATGCAGCGGCGACCTTTAGGTCGCCATCGCTGGGCCAGCACCCAGGCCGATGGCAACCTGAAGGTCGTCGCTGCATGGCTACAACGGAAAACAGAGCGACCTTGGACCTTGCTGTCGGGGCGCCGGTTTTTTCACCGCGTCTGAGGCCCGCGGCCCTGTTGCCGGTTCCCGCGGCCTGTCAGTCGCGCCTGGCGGTAGCCGCGCCGCCTTCCAGCACCAGCTTCTGGTCGCTGCCTTCCAGCCGGATCTCGGTCACGGTTTCGCCCTCGTAGACCAGGGAATTGCGGCTGTACTTGCGGTCCACGGCCTGGGGGCGGAACGCCGCGCGCGCCATCTCCTTCTTGCCCTTGAAGAAGACCACATCGCTGCCCGTCACATCGACCTCGTATTCGCCCGGCTTCAGAGTGGCTCCGCCAATGACGCTCTGGTTGAAAAGTTTCACTGTCTGCTTCGATTTAGCCGCCAACGGCAGGGCGCACAGAAGCACAGCCGCCAGCACCCATCCAACTGCTTTTCGCATCGTATTCCTCCTGTTTGGTCGCGGTCGCGACCGTATTAATCTGGCAGGCGGGTGCAGGACGGCGCTTGACAGCGCCGGCAGCCATGCTCTATGGTAGCCAAGACACAACAGCCCTGGCACCCACATGCCTGACGGTTATGTGTCACCAGCCTTCCGGCGTCGCCTCGCCGGAAGGCTTTTTTGCCTGGCACAGCTTAGACGGATGAACCCTGCGGTAGTTTCAGCAATTTTCTCTCTGCCTTCCGCTCTCTGCCTTTGCCCTTCTCGGGCTATTTATGAGACAGTCCCGTCAGAACCTTCTCCGCCGTTCGACCACCTTGAGGGCAATGTCGGCCGGCCCCAGGCCCGACGGCAGAAGCGTGAACAAGGAGACCGGCGGAGCCACGCGAATGATGGCCACGTCCTGGGAGCGCGAATTCAGCACCAGCAGGAACCGCTCATCGGAGGTCAGCGCCATTCGGAAGGGCCCTGACCCCGCCGGAACAGCCGCCAGGACCTTGCGATTCTCTATATCGATGGCGGTGATGTTATCGGAGCCGGAGTTGGCCACGTAGCCGCGGGTGCTGTCGCGCGTCACCAGGGCTTCGACGGGCGCCGCGCCGACGGGCATGGTAAGCGAGACTTCATCGCTATAGCTGCTGAGGATGGCAACGGAGTTGGAGCCGGCGTTGCAGGCCAGCATCTCGCCGCCATCCGGCTTCAGCGCCAGGTGCAGCGGGCGCAAGCCCGTCGGCAGGTGCGCCAGCAGCTTCATCTGCTTCAGCTCGACCACGGAAACCACGCCGGCCTCGGGCACCGCGGCGTACACCTGGGAACTGTCGAGCAGGATCTGCAGATGCGCGGGAGCGGCAGGGAGCGGGACACGGGCCACCACGCCCCGCCGCCCCAGGTCGATCACCTGCACCTGGCGGCCGGCGGCGTCGGCCACGCAGAGCAGGTTGCCGTTGGGGGCAAGCTGAAGGGCAACCGGGTCCGAGTTCCGCGGGAGCGGGATGCTGCGGACCACGCGCCGGGCGCGCAGGTCGATAACGTGGACGGCGGGCTGCACCCGGCTGGCCACAAACGCCGTATTGCCATCCTCCGACAGCGCCAGCGCGGCGGGGCTGCCCGATACCCGGACGCTGCCCGCCATCCGCAAGTGCTCCGCGTCGATGACCTCCAGTTGGCCCGCCCGCGTGGCCACATAGATTTCGTTTCGGACCGGACAGGCGCGCACGGCGATCGGCGCCGGGCTGACCGGGATCGACGCCGCCGGTTTCATGGCGTTCACGTTGATGACGGTTACGGAGTTGGCGCGCTCGGCGGCCACAAAGGCCAGTTCGCGGCCCACTGGTTTCGGGGAACAACCCCACAGCGTCACCAGGAGGCAGACGGCGATGGCAACGCGGAAGGCGGAAGGCAGAAAGCAGAAGGCAGCGGGACACGCCTTCACCACGTTCTGCCTGCCGCCTTCTGCTTTCACGCCTGGCATGGATCGGGACGCCGCTCCGCTTCGGGAAGCCTTCCGCCGGAGCATGAAAGGGAGAGTGTAGTGCAGGGGCGCGCCTTACTCAATCAGCGAGTAGGCCAGCTTCGCTGTTTCGGTCACGAAGATCTTCCGGCCCTCGCGCGAACGCCACCAGCCGTCCACGAGGAACCAGTCGTCCGGGGCGGGGCAGGCCAGGACCCGAAGGCGCCCTCCGCCGGCGTTCAAAAAGATGCGACGGGCGCGGCGCGTATGGAAGTTTGAGCTGACCAGGTAGAAGCAGCGTATGCCTCTCCGCTCCAGCAGCGGGCACAACAACTGGGCCTCTTCCGCGGTGGAACGGGCCGTACTGGGGACGGCCAGGATGTCGCTCTTCGGCACGCCCAGCGAGACAGCCAGGGGCACGGAGAACTCGGTTTCGTAGACACCGTAACCGAGGCGTGGGCCGCTCAGCACCAGCTTGCCCACCCATCCGGCCTTATAAAGCTGAACAGCGGCGCGCACGCGGCAGCCTCCGTAACAGCCCTCGCCGCCCAGCACGACGGCGGCGTCAGCTTTTTCCAGCGGGCTGGCGGTCACCAGCATGCCGGCCAGGCCCATCAGGATCGGCCGGCGAAGCACGTACACGGAGCCGGCCAGAACCGCCGCCAGCACCAGCAGCGTCACCCGTCGCCGCCACCGGCGCGGGCCCCCGCCCGGCCTTGCCGTTCCGGAACGACTTTTCATTCCGTCATTATAGGCGATCGGGTGGGGCCGGGGAAGTCAACACGACGGAGAGAGTCTCAACAAGATGCCAGAATGTCGCCCAACAGCCCCCAGAGGATTCTTGACTTTATAGAGTCTGTGAGTAGAGAATGCCAACATTCGAGGGGCCCGCCTCTGGGAAATTGCTGTATCCTGGGGGAACGCATGCACCGCATACTCCTCGCGGACAGCGACCCGGCCACGCGTGACCTGCTGTGTCTGCGGCTGCGGCAGTACGAGATCATGTATGCGCCAACAGCGGCCCGGGCGCTCGCGCTGGCCCAGCAGAAGCGACCCTGCCTCGCAATTCTCGAATGCCTGTTGCGCGACATGTCCGGCCTGGAGTTGCTCAAGAAACTTCGGGCGATCGTAGCCACTATTCCGGCGGTCATGATCGCTCCGGACGTTTACAGTTGGATGCGGGCTCCAGTGCTCGCCGCGGGCGCCCGGGCCTTCCTCACCAAGCCCCTGGAGATCGATGCTCTGTGGTGCTTCATCGAACAGGAGTTGCGGCCAGGCCTGACCGACGAAACGGAGGCGCGGACCTCGGCTTCTGCCGATCAGGCGCTGATCGAGCAGGTGAAATCATACATCGAGGAACACTACTCTGAACCGCTCTCGCTCACGCAGTGGTCCCAACGCCTTGGCGTTAGCAGGTTTGCCCTCTACCGCAAGCTCAAGGCCGTCGAGGGAGTTTCGTTCCGCGACTATCTCCTGCACGTCCGGCTGACCAAAGCCCTCGAACTTCTCTCAACCGGCCAGTACCCTGTTACGGAGGTCGCCCACATGGTGGGTTTTAGCGACCTGCCGCGCTTTGACAAGGTTTTCAAGCGCGCTGCCGGCTCGCCGCCGTCGGCATACCGCAACCTGACACTGGCGGAGGTCTTCCTCGGCAGGCGGTTGGGCTGCAACCGGGCCAGCACCATTCTGCCTGGCCGTATCCCAACAAAAAGACAGGTCCTGCGACAAAACTACTGATCCCGCACAAAACTACAAGTTCCGCACAAAACTACTATCCAGGCAGATCGCGCTTCCTGTAACTTGCGCCACCGTTGACGGCCCGCAAAAACAAATTTGGCGAGCGCCGCCAGTGCTGCTCAACAGCCGAACTGGCGGGAAGCCGCAACCTCGAAGATGCCAGGAGGCAGGGCATGTCTCGAATCGCAGCTTTGTTTGTGATCATCTCCATCGGCTCGTCCCTGACCGGGAACGCGCAACAGAGCGTGAGCGCTTACGATTCGCACTTCCGGATATACGCGATCTTGGAAAAAGACGGAAAAGGCACCAAGGACGACCCGTTTCGCCCCAGGCATCTGCCTAATCCAAAGGCGCAAAACGCGCCCGGGGTGAAGCACTTGGGCTGGACCGCCATACTTTCGCCCGACCGAAAGTCTTATTTCGTTGAAATTGTGGCGGATAAACAGGCCGATTTGCAGGCGATTCTCCAGGACCCAAAGGCCAAATGCTGGATTAAGTCTTTGACATCTCAGGACGTTATCCAGCAGGAACTGGCCAAGTTCAACTCCAAGGCCCGGATTGAGCGCCTGAAAGTGATGGCGCAGTGAGTGGATGTAGGGCTGGCGTCCCGCCGGCCGGCCCTGCATGTCGCGCCGCCATACCGGGGAGATGTAGCAGGGGCCGGCCGGCGAGACGCCAGCGGTACATCACTCCGCACTCGAGGGGCTGGAGGTGATTTATGACAGGCCGCCTTTGGAAATGCGTGCGCTGCCTCGCCGGGCTGCTGCTTATCTGTGCCCTCATCTTTTCGCTGGCCCGCGTGACGCCCGGCGACGCGATTGGTTCGCTGAGCGCGTGGGGCAACGGCGGTTCGGCCTTTTACTCGGGGAATCTCCCCGCAGACTACAGCGTGGAACTGCAGATGAGCTGCGGCAGCTACTCCGACATCTACGCCTATGCGCGCTACAGCGATGCGGCCTGGTACCAGGTTGAGGCCGGCAGCTTCAACTCGACTGCGCTGTACGCCTATGACCATTCGGCCAATGAGGGCGAGGGGGCTACATACACGCTGGGGACGGCATGGTTTGGCTACCTCTCGTGCAGCCAGCCGCTGCGGCTTACCGTGCATGGGAGCTCGATCATTGTGGCGTCTGGTGGCCAGCGGGTGATTGCGGTGGACGATTATCTGACCAGCAGCGGCACGGCCGGCCTCCAGGCATACACCGTACCTGCGACGTGGACTACAGCCGTCATCTGGCCGGCGGACACCACGCCGCCTTCTGCCCCCGCCAACCTGGCGGCCCAGGGCGCCGGCAATCGGATCGACCTCTCCTGGTCGCCATCGGCCGACGCGGAAAGCGGCCTGTGGTACTACACTGTCTATCGCAACAGCGTTTACCGGGCCACCGTTGGTGATGCGGGTTTTTCGGATTACTCGGTCCAGACCGGCAGCACCTACACGTATGTGGTGACCGCAACGGACAACGAGTACAACACGTCGCCGGCGTCCAACAGCGCCACCATCACCTACAGCGGCAGCAATCCGGCGCCGGCGCTGAACGCGATTTCGCTCGCGTCGGCTACGGCAGGATCGCCGGCCTTGACACTGACCGTAACCGGCAGCAACCTCGTTACCGGCAGCGTCGTGCGGTGGAACGGAAGCAGCCGCACGACCACCTACGTTAGCTCCACGCAATTGACGGCGGCGATCACTGCCGCCGACCTGGCCTCGCCGGGCGCCGCTGCGGTGACGGTGTTCAACCCCGCGCCGGGCGGGGGAACGTCAGGTAGCGCGGCATTCACGATCAGCAACCCCGGCGGCAATCCCGTACCGAGCGTGACCACCATCTCGCCCGCCTCCGCCGCAGCAGGATCGCCAGCCTTTACGCTCACCGTCAATGGAAGTGGCTTCGTGGCGGGCAGCGTCGTGCAGTGGAACGGAAGCACTCGGACGACCAGCTACGTTAGCTCCACGCAATTGACGGCGGCCATTGCCGCCGCCGACGTGGCCTCGCCTGGAGCCGCTGCGGTGACGGTGTTCAATCCCGCGCCGGGCGGCGGAACATCGGGTGGCGCAGCATTCACGGTCACCGCGCCGCCCGTATCGCCCATCGGCTCCGTGAGCGCGTGGGGCAACTGGGGATCGTCCTTCTACTCGGGGAGTTTGCCCGGGGACTACAGCGTGGAACTGCAGATGAGCTGCGGCAGCTACGCCGACATCTACGCCTATGCGCGCTACAGCGACGCGGCCTGGTATCAGGTTGAGGCCGGCAGCTTCAACTGGACGGCGCTGTACGCCTATGACCATTCGGCCAATGACGGCGAGGGGGCTCAATACACACTGGGCACCGCCGGCCTCGATTACGCCACATGCAGCCAACCCGTGAGGCTTACAGTTCTCGGCACTTCCATCTTCGTCACTTCCGCCGGTGCGCAGGTGATCTCGACCGACGATTCTCTGACCAGCAGCGGCACGGCCGGCCTTCAGGCATACACCGTACCTGCGACATGGACTACAGCGGTCATCTGGCCCGCCGACGCGCCACCGCCGCCCCCTCCGGTGGTCGCCGCGATCTCGCCCGGCTTCGTGGCGGTGGGATCGCCGGCGTTCATGTTGACCGTCACTGGCAGCAACTTCGTCTCGTGGAGCGTTGTCCAGTGGAACGGGAGCAACCGCACGACCACCTACGTTAGCTCTACAGAACTGAGGGCGTCGATCAACGCGGCCGATGTGGCCGTGGCGGGCAGCGCGCAAGTGAGGGTTTTCAACGCCGCGCCCGGCGGCGGATTATCAACCGCGATCACGTTCAATGTCGTCAATCCCGCACCGGCGATCAGCAGCCTTTCGCCCCCGTCCATCGCAGCAGGATCGCCGGCTTTCACGTTAATCGTAAATGGCAGCAACTTCGTTACAGCAAGCGTCGTGCGGTGGAAAGGAAGCGACCGCCCGACCACCTATCTTAGCTCGCAGCAATTGATGGGGGGCATTACTGCGGCGGATGTGGCCTCGGTGGGCACCGCTACGGTCACGGTCTTCAACCCCGCGCCGGGCGGCGGAACGTCCGGTGGCGCCGCGTTCACCATCAGCAACCCCGGCGGTAATCCCGTACCGACCCTCAGCACGATCTCGCCCACCTCCGCCGCCGCAGGGTCGCCAGCGTTCACGCTGACAGTAAACGGCAGCAACTTTCTCACGAGCAGTGTCGTCCAGTGGAACGGAGCCAACCGCGCAACCACGTACGTGAACGGCAGCCAACTGACGGCCACCATCGCAGCGGGCGATGTGGCGTCGGTCGGCACGGCGACAGTGGCGGTGTTTACTCCGGCGCCAGGCGGCGGAACGTCGTCGCCGCTCACGTTCACGATCACAACCAACCCGCTACCGGTCGTTGCTGGCATCTCGCCCTCGTCGGTTACGCCGGGGTCGGCGGCATTCACTCTAACGGTGAACGGCAGCAGCTTCGTGACCACAAGCGTTGTCCAGTGGAATGGAAGCAGCCGCACGACCACATTCGGTGGCTCCACGCAGTTGAGCACTCAGATTAGCGCGGCCGATGTCGCCGCGCCAGGCACGGCGACGGTGACGGTGTTGAACCCGACACCAGGCGGCGGAACGTCCAACGGCCTCTCCTTCACGATCGATGTGGCGGGCCCCGGCATTGCTCCAGCCGTTCTCGAGGTGAACTTGGGCTTTGTCCCCATTGACCTTTACCAGGCCGCGAATAACCAGCCGGACAAACCCGGCACGAGGTTCTGGTCCAATTCGAAATGCCAGCTCACAGATAGCATCCGGGGCTGTGTGCAGAAGATGTTCCGTTCCGATACCAACGGCTACACCCCCGATCCCGACAATTTCAGGGGGCAGGGCGTGAGTGGCGTCCGGTTTTTCTTCGGAATCAACGGACCGCTTTACAGCACCCCGTTTGACCTGAGTGAAGATAACGGGAATTACCTCGGGATCCGGCAACAGTGGAGAGACAACCTCCGCCTGTTCTTCAGCGACCTGCACCAGTACGGAATCGCCAGGGTGACGCCCACTATCTCGCTCACCGCGGAAGCTGTGCTCGACTGCAAGATCGGCGGATGTGTGCCGGGTAACAAGGTTATCAAGCCGAGTTGCATCGCCCGCTCGGCGATACCGATCACGGCAGCGACGAACTCTAACCGTGCTGAACTGACTTCCTCCGGCCATGGGCTTGTGGACGGATCGCCGGTAACGATCTCAGGGGCCACCGGGAGTTGGGCCGCTATTAACGGCTATTTCGAAGGAGAACAAGTCGAGAAGGTCGACGACAACCGATTCAGAATCACAGCAGTGGACAGCACCTCGTTCGGCGCGCTGACCGGTTCTCCAGTGTTCGACGCCCCCTGCGCTTTTCCCGTGATGAATAGCGCGTGCGGTCGAACCGAGCCGATGTTCTTTATAAGAACTGCGCCCTTCGGTTATAACGCTACAACCAGCTACCCCGCCGGGCAGCAGCGCAACGACGCCTACGACTGCGCCACTGCTGCCGGCAGCCTGGAAATCGACCAAGGCCACAGGTTCTGGGGATGGGGGCCGTATCTCGCCGTCGTCGACGAGTTGCTGGCTGCCGCAGCAGCCAGTGGATTGCAAGTCGAAGATTTCGACATCCTGAACGAGATAAACCTTACCCAATTTACGGTCGCCGGCCGCCTGCTTTGGGATAACAAGCATGACATCAATGGTACGGTGATCGATGCGTACTGGAAGGGGACTGACGTTTTGCAAAAAATCCGCGACAAGATGACTGCGCACGTTTTCAATTACCTACACGCCACGTTCTCGACGACCATGGGGCAACCGACAGTAGTTAACGGCTTCGACTGCGGCTCCGTCTATGGCGATAGCGCCATGATTCTTCACGAGTCTGCACTCACAGCCGCGATCAGCGGAGGCTATATCGGATGGCCTCCGGGTGCTGCCATCACCTACAACTTGTTCTGCGGGGGAGGAGTTTTCAAGAACCCTAACGGCAATCCTCTCGATCCTGCGGCGGACATGTACCAGTTCCCGGTTGCCTGGGGGCAGCCGGCCGTGACGAATGTCCATGCCTATGCGTGCATGTCAGACGGCGCTGGCGGCTGCGTGGACCCGGAAACGTTCGCCCCCTCCGACCGTGGTCTTACACCAAGGACGTTCTATGGGCAACTTTACAGTGCTGCTGCGGCACCGAACTGCCAACCAGGAACTGACCCGAATTGCAAATATCTGAACTGGCGACAAAAGACCGGGGACCGGCTGGTCTTCGGGGAAGTATTCCCCGCGGACGGCTCGTGCACAGCGACCGATCCCGCCTGGGCGACCCTGAACGTCGCTGCCTTTGCAGCCAGCGATCTGAAACAGCGCGTGCAGGGTGCAGGCACGGTATTCCGTGTGTGGACCAATCCCGGCTTGGACTGCTGGGGTGTTCCGAGCAGACTTGTTCCCCCTTACGACCCGAACAGATGAGCGAAAACCAATAGGATTGTCGTTATGAAGAAACTGCTATGCTGCACGACACTGTTGAGCGTTGCGATGCTCCCTGCGACGCTGCTGGCCGATAACACCGGCTCGCTTGGCGGCATCGTGGTCGACCACCGCGACCATCCAGCGGCTGACGTCACGGTCGCCTATCGCCTGCTGCAGCCGGGCAGGATGGATAAGTACGGCCACCAGGCGTTCACCGCCCCCGCCGCCGGTGGTTCGGTGACTACTGGAAGCGACGGCCGTTTTAGCGTTGCCGGTCTTCGGCCCGGGCGCTACGCGCTCTGCGCGCTCGCCAAACTTCCAAACCAGTTGCACTCCTGTCAATGGGGAGGGTCTGACGGGCCGTGGCAGGTGGCTGCGGGACGGCAGGCGGCAGACGCACGCCTGGTCCTGAGATCCGGGGTCAGGATCAACGTCCACGTAGCCGATACAAGTGGCAATGTTGATGTGGCGGACGTCATCCGCGGGCCGGCGTATGGGAGGCGGCTCCTGCTTGGCATCGTATCGGACCGGGGTGAATACTATGGCGCGCACCTCGCCTCGAAGGGGCAGGGCCAACTCACCTACGGTCTCACTGTTCCTGCCGACCGCGCTGTGAAGCTCGTCATCGATACGGATTTCGATGTCACCGACGCAGCAGGCAGCCCCGTGCCAAGCAGAAAGCCCCGTCCAATCACGGAGCCTCAGGGTCCTAACGGCATCGACGTTAATCTAGTCGTTCGAGGCCGACCGTAACCGAGGTAGCGAGCTTCTTGACTGGCCCTCACGGGCATCGTATAACGGTGCAGTAGGGAGACCTAGGGTAGCGCGCCACCCAGGAAGACAAGTATTGGAAGCAGGGGTGTTCATATGGCGGTGCGTCGCGAAGGATTCTCTCTCTCCCCTTGCCAGCCCGCCGGTCTCTCATTGTGGCTGGCCACCAGCCTTGGATTGATCTTCGGGTTGGCGCCCGCCCCCGTTCTTGCGGGCCGGTCAGGCCGGAGCGTCGGCGACCACGCCACCTCGCAGGCCGGCAGCGCCCAGTCCTCGACGACCGGCCCAGTCATAAAGTACGCCTCGGTCATCGGGGGCGTCAACGCCACCACAAGCTCTGCGGATAGCGCCGAAGCGATTGCGGTCGACTCCAGCGGCAACACGTACGTCGCTGGCCTCGTCCTCTCGTCGCGCTTTCCGGTCACGCCTGGGACGGAGGCTTGGTCTTCGGCAGCAGCATCATCGACGTATCCGCCGGGCGCGTTTATCATGAAGTTGGACCCGAGCGGAAACCTCGTGTACTCCGGCCGCCTTGCGGGCGTCGCCCCATACCTGCTGAGTAACGGGGCTGGGATGATACGTCGGTACGCGCTTAGCATCGTCGTGGATTCGACCGGCAGCGTGTACCTGGCAGGCGCGGCCGCGAAGGGACTGCCGGCGATCAGCGCGGCGCAGCCCAATTTCGCAGGTGGAGCCGCAGATGCCTTTGTGGCCAAGCTCGACCCGACAGGCGCACGGCTCCTGTACTGCACGTACCTGGGGGGTAGCGAAAGCGACTGGGCGGACGGAATCGCGGTGGATGCCGCCGGCAACGCCTACGTGGTTGGCGCAACAGCATCTTCGAACTTTCCCGTGACACCCGGCGCTCGGCAGGCCGCCCTTCCTGGAAGAGTTGGCCTATTTCTCGCGAAGCTGGATGCCGTTGGTGCCATCCGCTACTCGACCTACCTGGGAGGGGGCGTTTGGCAGGAGGCGTTGGGGATCGCCGCCACCCCCGAGGGCGAGGTCACTATCGCTGGCGTAACGTACTCCTGCGATTTCCCGGTCACCTCGGGCGCTTACCAGACCGCGTGCCGGGGCGGGGCGGACGCGGCCGGCGGGGATGGCTTCGTGCTTCGGCTGGACCTCACCGGGACCATCATCAGGTATTCGACGTACCTCGGCGGTTCTGCCGGCGATAGTGTTACCGGCCTGGCAACCGACCGCTCCGGAAACGCCTACGTTGTCGGCAAGACGTTTTCAACCGACTTCCCGACGACCGGCCCGCCGTTGAACCAGACACCCTCGGGCGCTCCGCCGAATTTCTTCGTCGCGAAGCTGAACCCCTCGGGCTCGGCGCTCCTCTACTCGGTCCGTTTCGGCGGCGCCAACGTCAACCTCAGCGAGTACCCCCTCGGAATTGCCGCCGACCCGAGCGGGAATGTCGTCGTGGCTGGTTCCACGGAGGCCACTCTGAACAAGCCAGAGGTCTTTCCGGTGCTGAACGCGTTTCAACCAAGCCCTGGAAATACCCCGGTGCCTCCCACTAAGTGCAACATTTACTCAGGCGAACCAGGCGCATTCTTTCTCTGCCGGGATGGCTTCGTAACTAAGATCAACGCTGACGGAACCGCCCTGCTCTACTCCAGCTACCTGGGCGGCTATCTGGACGATCTCGCGAAAGCAGTGGCAATCGATCCGGCCGGTGCCGCCTACGTAGCCGGCGCCTGGGGTTCCGGGGGGTTCTTGTTCCCCACAACCTCCCTCAACGACCTTTTGGGCAGCACCACGGGCGCGTTCGTGCTGAAGATCGCCGACGGTCCCGTGCCGCCCAACTTCACGGCCAGCTCGATCACCAACGCCGCCAGCTTCGTCCCTGGCATGGCTGGTGGCGGCTTGATCACGATCTTCGGGAAGGGCCTCACAAATGCCAGCGGCATCACGCAGGCCGGTACGCTCCCTTTGCCATTCGAGCTGGCTGGCACATCGGTAGCCATTAGCGGTGTGCGGGCGCCGATACTCGCCGTTGCGGACGTGAACGGGCTTCAGCAGATCAACGTGCAAGCCCCGTACCCGCCGTTCTCTTTTGTGGGTGATCATCCAATCGTCGTTGTTAGCAATAATGGCAGCACAGCCTCGGTCCAGGCATCGGTAATCAACGCACAGCCGGGCATTTTCTTGGTTGACGCCGCCACGCCTGCAATCCAGCACGCCTCGGACTACGCGCTGGTCACGCAGGCCAACCCGGCCGGTAAGGGTGAGGCAATTATCGTCTACGCCACCGGGCTTGGCGACGCAGCTCCCCGCCCGCCGTTAGGCCAACCGGCATCCGCCAACCCGCTCTCGGTCAGCGTCGGTACCACGTCAGCGACTATCGGCGGCCGGCCAGCCGAGGTCCTGTGGTCAGGACTTGCGCCCGGCTTCGTCGGTGTCAACCAGGTCAACGTTCGTGTTCCCCTCGATGCTGCTTCCGGCTCCCTGGATCTCGTTCTCACTGTCACTGTGTCTGGCAATAGCAAGAGCAGCAATACCGTGAAGCTTTGGGTAAAGTAGCGCTTCATCCTCATAAGGGTGGGAACGCGACGGCGTCTGAATTGCGCGATTTTCCAGAAAGAATATCGCAATCCCGCTGACGGTGACCGTGGCGGGCGCATCAGGCAGGGAGCGGCCGCTGCCGTTGACGAATCAAGGGGGAGGGGTGTATGAGTATTCATATCTGACGCCTGCGGAGACGGCGTTGAGGCTTAAGGTGGCCAGCAACGAATTCTTTCTGGCGGACGCCGCGGGTTCGCCGATCGACGAGCGTGGGCACATCTTTTCCGTGACGACACCCTCTGCGGCCGCCTCCGCTTCAAAGCGACCCCAAAGGCGGCTTCCGTTTACTGTCGTTCGGTTCGGGCCTCCGCCTGTGGTTGTGCCGGTGAAGATCAGGGGGAAGAAGTCGCCGTGAACGCATTCCACGCGGCCATGCCTACATTGCAGGCCGGGCACGGGGCGGGAGAGTCGCTCTCTTTAGCTCGACAGCAGCCAGGCCTGAGGCTCGTTGCGAATGCAGCGATGTCACCGCAGGCTGCTAAGGCTTCGCGTTCACGCTGTGCGATCACGGCACCAAGGTTGCGGAGAACCGCCACGATGTCTGCGGTGCGCACCCCAGGAGGGGAGGGCATGCAGAGAGAAACTGCGCCGTTCGTGAGCCTCGCGTGCCTTTTAGCCTGCGCCGCGTCGCTCGCCCGCCCGCCAGCCCATGCGGCCCAGAGGAGTGCGAACCCGGCCGCCGGCCCGACGGTGGTTTATAGCGCGCTGGTTGCGGTTCCAAGCACTCCTGCCTTTTCTGCCAGTCTGAAGCCGGGCGGGATGGCAGTCGATCCGGCCGGAAATGTCTACCTGGCGGAGAATGTCGGCTGGACCAAGCCCATCTTTATCGGTTATAGCAGCGGCACAGCCGGCCTCGCGATCAAGGTGAACGCAGCCGGCACGGCGATAGTCCTCGCGAACGCCATCGGCCCAGTTTACGACAACAGCTACAACGGTTATGCCGATCAGCTAACTGGAATCGTCGCCGATGGCGCGGGGAACTCGTACATCACGGGCCAAACCCGCGTCCGCTCATCCGGCTGGTTCCCCTTCGTGACGAAGATCGGTCCGGACGGATCGGCCACCGTCTATCGTTGGGTGCTGAGTGGGGCCTACAATCAGCCGAACGCCGTCGCGGTAGATGCCGGCGGCAACGCCTACGTTGTCGGCAACGTTGCCTCCTCTGGCTATAGCGCGACCCAGGTGCTGGGTTCGAGTTGCGGCGTAGGTGGCGCGTTTGTCGCCAAAGTGAATCCCCAGGGCACGGGTGTAATATACTCGACCTGCATCGGCCCCGCTTCGATCAATCTCAATAGCGTCGCGGTGGACTCGGCCGGCAACGTCTACGCGGCGGGCCAGGCCGGGCCGGGATTTCCAACCACCTCCGGCGCTCTTCAGCCGACAATTCCCGCAGGCACCGCACAGGGCGCGGCCATCGTTTTCAAGCTCAACCCCACGGGCTCGGCCTTTATCTACTCGACCTACCTTGGCGGGTCCGTAAACGATATCGCCAACGCAATTGCCATCGACGCCGCCGGGAATGCC
>Ga0315280_10003782_pt1 | contig 22915 bp, 20 predicted proteins | sample YL17G06_40_MG_FD_203697 | JGI IMG/M metagenome (GOLD analysis project Ga0315280, IMG submission 203697) | Sediment microbial communities from Yellowstone Lake, YNP, Wyoming, USA - YL17G06_40 | ecosystem: Environmental > Aquatic > Freshwater > Lake > Sediment | place: USA: Wyoming | collected... | reverse complement strand
TCGGTATTAAATTAAGAATCCCTTCATAGAAGGCTTTCGATTGTTTGAGGTCCTTAATCATAATAGCAACATGATGATATCCCTTTACCTGAATCATTCGATCTCCTTTAATGTCTCCACCATAAACTTTCTACTCTCAGCGATCATCTTTTGGGTTTCCTCTGCTGTCTGGTTTCCTTCTGTTTCATAGGAGAGGACCCAATCGAAGCCCTTTTTCTTGAGAATGCTCAGGCATTCTTTGAGATTGACTTCGCCTTTACCGAGGGTGACAGCTTCTTTGCCAACTACATCCTTGATGTGGACATGTTTTACGAGATGAGCCACTGGCTCAAGGACAATGATTTCGTTGGCCTGGGACTTTTCGGCCAGTTTCCATTCAAACCCCTTTCGGGTTGTTCCCACGTAAGTGCCCCGATGGGGATTGGCTGTATCGAAGTTGACCCCGATCCAAGGCGATTGAACAAGAGAGAGGATTTTGGGGAGACCCCCAGGTTTAAGGGAGATGGAACCATGAGGTTCCATGGCCAGGTAGACCTGATTTTTCTCTGCAACCTTAACCAACCTCTCTAACCTTTCCTTCAGTCTCTTAAGCGCTTCCTCTTCGGTCATCCCTTCCGGCAAACGTCCTTCACCGGTGAGGACAACCGGTATTCCTGCTGCTTTAGACCATGGGATGGCATGCTCCAGGTCTTTTGCTCCCTGATCATCCGTGATCAGTTCCCGATGGCTCCCCAATCCGGAGAGACCCTTAAACCCGAATTTTTCAACGGTCTCTTTGAATTTGATCGGATCATCGCGATAGGGATCGGCATGATCACACCAGGACATGTTTGCTTCGACCTCTACATACTCATAACCAGCCTCTGCAATCCATTGGAGGGCCTTTTCAAATGGATATTTTCTGAAATCAACGGTGTTACATCCGATTTTCATCGATCATTCTCCTCTCTTCACCCCCCACCCTCCCGATGCTGTGAAAAAATGGCTTTCGTCAACCTTTGTACCGAAAGGACGAGTGGATTTCCAAAGCTTTAGAATGCGCTCGTTGAGGTTAAGGGTGACCCCCCACAGCAATAAAGATATATGGTTAAGCGAGCTTACGCCACAGTGGTTCAATTTCCAAAGGTTGCGCCCTGCCTTCGTCCCGCAAGGCGGGACTACGCGCAGGCAGGTCTAAAGCTTCTCCAATCCACCCGTCCTTTCCGTTTGAACCATGTGCCCGATTTTTTCACACCTTCCCCCCATCCGAGGGGGAGGGAATTTTGAGTTGACTCCTCGAATAAATCCCCCTCTCCCCTGGAGGGAGAGGGATAGGGTGAGGGGGTTATTAAGGTACAAAACATACCTTCAGGCTTTCATCTTCAAAGGATTTTTTCATGGCCTCCTTGCACTGGTCCAGCGGGAACTGATGGGTTACGAACTTCATCCACGGGAATTGATTTCTGTAGCGCATCATCATCTTCATGGTCCGGTAGTATTCCGTATTGGGGTGGTTCGTGCTTCCGATGAGCAACACATTTTTGGCTGCCAGATGACGATGGACATTGATGGTCACTTCACCGGCATCGACAAAATTAGAGGCTTCGAGATAGGTTCCACCCCTTCGGAGAAGATCCAGTCCCTCAGGCAGGACATCAGGAATCCCTGCGGTCTCAATGACCATATCTGCGCCTCGACCCTCCGTCAAATCTTTGACGAACTTCATCCTTTCTTTGGGTGTCGTTTTGCGGACGTTCAGGGTGTAATCTGCTCCGAACTCCTTCGCAAGATTGAGACGAAAATCTGACACATCCATCGCAATGATGTCGCCGGCGCCCAGAACTCTTGCCTTGATCAGATGGGCGAGACCCATGGCGCCTACTCCCTGAATCAAAACCGTATCCATCAGACCAAAACCCCGGCTGGCAAACTCCATGTAACCTTTGGCTCGATCCACATTGTTGGTGACGACCATCAGCTCGATGTTGACGGCCATCTCGGGAGGCATCTCCTCAGGCACTTTGTAAACCCAGGATCCCGGAAAGATATACATATATTCTGCCCATCCACCTGTAATGTGTGGGGGTTGATCAGAGCGGAAGTAGACCCCATAGGTTTTGTTATTGGCGCAGTAGGGCCAGCCAAAGACGTGCCTGCAATACCAGCACTTTTTGCAGATGATGTTCGGGCAAACCGTCACTCGGTCCCCCACCTTCAAAGGCACTCCGTCGGCATCAAGATAGGTTCCATTGATCTCCTCAATGTGGCCGACCACTTCATGCCCTTTGACACAGGGGAAGACGCCCCTCTGCTCCGCTTCGGTTCCTGCGTAAAGGATCATCTCTCCCTTATAGGTATGTTTATCCGTTCCGCAAATCCCTGCCATTTCGATCTTAATGACCATGGCATCCTTCTCAATCTGTGGATAAGGAAATTCCTGGACCTCCACTTTTCCAGGTTCAACCATTACAACAGCCTTGACTCGATCTTTACTCATTGGAGACTCCTTTCTTCATCAAAACGAAGCTCGGCTCTTGGCCAGGCTTAAACTTTTGAAATGGGTGCTCATGAGGACGATGGAGAGGATGACGAAAACTTCGAAGGAAAGAAAACCGACTCGAAGGGTTGTCATCTGGGAAACCAAAGACATCAGCCAGGGGACCACGACCGATCCCAATCCCGCTCCTGTGGCGAGGATTCCCATGGCTGTTCCGGGGATGTCAGAATAGATCTTCCCGGTCATTCCGAGGAGGGACGGGAAGACCCCTGAATGTCCGAGCCCACAGAGGGCGAAGAAGGGGATGGACCATTTTCCCGGGGAAAAGACAGCGAAAAACAACCCAATCAAAAGAAGCGAGAAAAGACTTAGGAGATAGGTGGTCTCGTGAAACCGGGTAATCAGGTAGCTTGAGAAAAGCCGCCCCAGGGCCAGGCATGCAAAAAATGTAAAAAGCGAGTAACTGGCCAGGGAAATGGGAAGCCCTTTTATGTCCTTTAAAAAGGTGACCATCCAGAAAGCAATCCCGTTCTGAACACCAGAATTTAAGAAAGCTACAAAGAAGAGCAGGAGGAAGGTACTTTCCTGCAGCAGGCCTTTGATGTGTTTTGTTTCAAAGCTGCTTTTCTTTAGGGATGGGGCGGATTTTTGTAACAAGAGGAAAAGTGAGATGGATAAGGCGAAAAGACCAAAACCGATATAAGCCCACTGCCAGGGGATCGCCCGCACTAAAACCGCTCCCATGATCAAGGGGCCTGCCAGGGAACCCAGTGCGAAAAAGAAGTGATGGAGATTCATCACCATCGATTCCCTGCCCGGAAAGAGTTGAATGAGAAGGGGGTTCGAACTTGATTCGATCAACCCCCCTCCTATTCCGATCAGAGTGATCCCCAAAAGATTGATCCAGAACCATTCGGAAAACCCAAACAGAATAAGGTTGATTCCCATCAACAGGCAGCCCAGCATCAGGATGGATTGTTTTTTGAAGATATCGGAGATGGGTCCTCCAACCAGCACGGCGATCGAAAAGCCCAGCTGGAGGAGGGCGGTCAGCGTTCCCGCCTGAAGAATATTCAACTCGAAAGAGGAACGGATGGCAGGTAGGGCCGTTCCGAGAAAGGTCCTCGACATCCCGAGGAAACTCATCGAGACAAACGCCCCTGAAACCATCATCCATCGCCCACTGCCCATCTAACGTCCTCTCTCCCGCCGAACCATCTTCTGAGCACTTCACGCCTCAGTCATCACCAAGGACCAAACACCAATTACCAAAAAATACTCCATATCCAAGTTTGGTGATTCGGAAATTGGTCCCTCAAACCCTTTCAATTTAATATGCCGGCCAGGCCACCGTGTACAGGTGTTTTCCACCCTTCAGAGGTCCCTTCAACAGATCTTCCAGTTCCTTCTGGGTAAAGCGTTGGCTGACCTGGTCCAGAGGGGGCAGCTTCCCGGCAGGGAATTTCTCCATGATGTCATGGATCAGTTTCTCCATATAATCGAGGAGAGCCTCTACTCCAGGCCTTGCCTTTTCGACACTGGCGAGCGTCGCCTTTCCAACTGACCCCTCTGGATTTCCAACGACCTCAATGGTTCCACATCCGACATGGGCATACCAGGGGATGGGCCTCTGATAGGCATTGGCAGCGGTGTCGATATGACCCGGCGGGAGAAATCCATGGGGTTCCGTGTCCACGGCATCCTTCATCTGGATCATTTCCGGAAACAGCGCCAGGGAGAAAGAGGTCTCCGCCTCATCGGCATGGATGAAGGGTGTCTCAAAGGGTCCTCCATGGGCCTTGTCCTTTACGAACTGGGGAATGGCATAATACCAGTTGAGGTTGATGAAGATGCCGGGCACCTGATATCGCCTGGCAAAACGGTGAAGGGCCGTCGGGAGAACATATTCCTGACCGTGACCATTCAAAAGGATCTGCTTTCGGAAACCGGCATTCCAGTAACCCGCAATCACCTGGGAGATATAGGCCGTAAAAATATCCTCCTCGATGGGAATCGTTCCGGGCATGCCAATGTGATGATAGGGATGGCTTCCAAACCAGACCGGCTGGGAGACCGTACAGCCCGCCTTCTTTGCTACAGCCTCTGCCATGCGTGTCACAAGGAAGGTGTCCTCACCGTAGCAGGCATGAAGTCCATGGCATTCTGTGCTTCCTATAGGAATGATGATGAGATCGCATTGTTTGAGACGCTCCTCGACCTCCTTCATCGTCATGTTCTGAAAATAGATTCCATCCGCCAGGTCCAGATGACCCCCCTTTGGGGGAATCTCCCATTTACCCATGATCATCCTCCTTTCATTTACATTTTGATGACGACCTTGATAGCGCCGCCGGTGCGGTGAATAAAGGTCTGAAGGCCCTCGTTGATCCGGTCGAGGGGGAAGGTGTGTGTGATCAACGGCCTCGCCTTGATCCTTCCATCGCCCATCAGGGGAGCGACTTTGCTCAGGCTCCTGTCTCCCTCGGCCCTGCTTCCGCAGATCGTTATATTCCATTGAGCCACCTTGAAGGCATTGATCTGCACCGGATCGCTGTAAATGCCGACAAGCGAGATCCGGCCATTCTTCCTTGTAAATTCGATCGAATCCGTCAATGCTGTCGAAGTCCCGGCACATTCGAGGACAACGTCCGCCCCGATTCCCCGGGTCAGTTCGAAGATGCGTTTGATGACATCTTCCTTCTTGATGTGAATGGCGACATCCGCTCCAAGTTCCCTTGCCAGGGAAAGACGTTCATCCCGTGTTCCGGTGATGATCACCTTTCCAGCTCCTGATTGTTTGGCTACTTGAACAGCCATCAGGCCGATGGGACCAGGACCGTTGACGACGACGTTCTCCCCGGGTTCAATGCCGCCCACGCGGGTCACTCCGTACATGGCCGTACCTGCGGTGGTGATCAGGGTTGCCTCTTCAAAATTCAGAGCGTCAGGAATTGGGTGAAGCGTGTTGATGTGGTTCACCGCATATTGGGCATAACCGCCGTTCGTGGTAAATCCGTAATGGCGATGACCTGCAGCAAGGTTGCCATAGTTGAAACAGACGGTGTAGAAACCCCTGAGACAATTGGCACAGACGCCACAGCCTTTGTGGGGTTCGATAGCCACCCGGTCTCCAATGGAGAAGCCTACGACTCCATCTCCCAGAGCAAGGACCGTGCCCGCGTATTCATGACCTGGAATGTATTCACCATAAGGGGGCTGGTTCTGCCAGCCATGGGCCAATATTTTTGGATCCGTTCCGCAGATGGCGCAAGCCTCCACCTTAAGGAGGACTTCCTGGAAACCAGGTTTTGGAACGTTCTTCTCAACGACCCTCAAATCATTGGGGCCGAACAGGACCGCTGCCTTCATCTTTTCAGGGATCTTCATGGTTTGCTCCGATTGAGTATGTCATCCCGAACCATGTCCTGAACTTGATTCAGGATTGTTTCGGGATCTCTCTATTGAATCCCTTCGGGTTGTATTCCCCGCCGCTTGCGGCGGGGTAGTTCATCATAATCATCGAGATGCTGAAATGAATTCAGCATGACAAATGAAAATGTCTTTGTCATCCCTCTTCAAAATAGATCTGGACCTTGAGACTTTTTTCCTTTTGGAGAGCTGCCTCAAATGCTTTTTCGTAATCAAGGTAATGAAACCGATGGGTAATCAGTTTTCTGAAATAGTCCGGATCTTTTTCCATCGACTTCAATACCCTTGGGAATTCACCTGTCCCTCCAATGGTCCCGGAGATTCTAATAGCCTTTAGCGTAATCAACCGGAGGTTCACCTTTGCAGGAGGGACAAATCCTATGACCACAATTCCACCCAGGGGTCTCACGATTTCCAGGGCATTGGCGAAGACTTGTTTCGAGCCTGTGCTCTCGAAGATAAGATCATAGGCCTCCGGGGAGTAGAAATCCCTGTAGTTGTTTCCAGAAACCCCGCATTCTTCGCGGGTGACGAAAGCAATATTGGAAGGCCTCTTTGCGCCCAATTCCAGCGCTTTCTGCATTCGGAAAGGAATCGGATCATAAAGGTCAATGAGAGAGCATCCGAAGATCTTCTGAAGGACCATCAGGAGGGCAATCCCCATATTCCCGCCACCCAGGATGAGGATTCTGCGGCCTGAAAGAGTTCCCGTCATCCTTTCACCGGTTGAAGCCGCATGACAAACAACAGAAAGGGGTTCTGCAAGAGAGAGAACCTGGAGATCCAACTGATCAGCCCGATAGACATATTTTGCTTCCTGAAGAAAGAACTGTCTGGAGGCACCATCCCGTGTCATCCCCACCTTTTCAATCTTTTCACAGAGGTTCTTATCCTCAAGGCAATAAGAGCAAGTACCGCACCAGAGCGAACAGTCGCCCGTGACGTGATCCCCGGGCTTCAGGTCTTTTACGCCTTTACCGATTGCTTCAATCTTTCCCGCCCACTCGTGCCCAACAAAAATGGGATATTTCATGGGCCCCGAATAGGTGCCCTCATAGATTCGGAGGTCGGAACCGCAAAGGGTAAAATTGTCGATCCGGATTAAAACCTGGTTCTCCCGGGGTTCTTTGATTTCTTCCTCGACGAGCTCTACCTGTTTCGGACCTTTGAGGAGCAATCCCTTCATTTTCTGAATCAAGACGCCACCAGGGCTCAAGGCTTGAAAAGGACCTTGATCGCCTCGCCACTCTTGGCAAGGGCAAACCCTTCTTCCCAATCTTTCAACGGAAGGATTTTGGAAATGAGACTTTTCACATTAATTTTTTTTCGTTCCAGAAGGGAGAGACCCCGTTCCCAGCTGGAATAACAAGAACTGAAATGGAAAATGACGGACGGGGCCTTAAAGATGATCTCTTTCCAAGGTATGGAGACTTCCTGTTCAACGGGGATTCCGATCGCAAGGAACCGGCCATGGGTTCTCACCATCCGCAGCCCTTGGGAAATGGCTGTTGGAGAACCAGAGAGTTCAACGACCAGGTCCGCGCCGATCCCTCCTGTCATCTCTTTAACAATCATCACGGGATCTTCCTTTTCGACATTGATCGTTCTGTCGGTTCCAAGTTTTTCGGCCACCCTCAGTCGGAGCTTTTCGTCCTGGTTGACCCCTGTGATAAAGACCCGGGATGCCCCCTCCGATTTTGCCACTTGGAGGGCGAGAAGACCTAAAGGACCGCAGCCCAGGACAACAACGAAATCTTCGGGTTCTACTTTAGCTCTTTCCAAAATTCCGTGGACGACAATGGCCATGGGTTCCAGGAGAGCTGCCTCTTCGTAAGAGACTTCCTCCGGAATCCTGTGAAGGAGCCAGGCAGGGACGGCGACATATTCCGCAAAGCCTCCATCGATCCCCCAGCCCAAAGCTCTCTTTGAAGGACAGACATGCTTCTCGCCGGAGAGGCAGAAACGACAGTGCTCACACACCAGACCGTGAACTTCGGAAACCACACGGTCTCCTTTCTCCCAGCCCTTAACCCCAGGACCGACTTCTACAATTTCGCCAGAAAATTCGTGTCCAAGGATAACGGGTGGAAAATAGGGATGGTCATCGTTATAAATTTTTAGATCGCTTCCACAGATTCCGGCCGCTACGATCCGAAGAAGGACATATCCTTACTAAAACCGGAGGGATGGGATAATCCAATAGTTCGATCAGCCCTTTCCCTTTTGCTTTCTTAACAAGAGCCTTCATAAGCAATTTTCTCTCCACTCACTTGACGGAGAAGATCCAGGGCTTGGAATTGACCCAAACCCCTTTTGCCGTCTTCTTCCCTCTATTATTTAGTCGGTGAGGGATGTCGGACCGGTAGGTGATGCTATCGCCTGGCTTCATGTGGTAGGTTCGTTCTCCCAGTTCTACCTCGAGTTCTCCTTCCAATAACAGGCCGCACTCTATTCCTTCATGGACATACTTTTCCTTCCCAGTAGATGATCCAGGCGGCCACTCATTGTAGATGAATTCACATCCGAGATCGTAATTTCGGCTCAGTAAGTTAAAGTGAACTCCTCCCGTGGTTAGTCTCTTTCTCTCTTTTGACGTCATCAGAGGAGAAGGCTCTTCGGCGTTGGCCTCTTCTTTCTCGAAGAGAGAAGGGAGAGGAACTTCAAGGGCATCTGCGATCAATTTTAGAAGACTGATCGAAGGATTAACTCCCCCTCTTTCCAGCTGGCTGATCAGGCTTGGGGAGACATTGACCTTTGCGGCTAACTCACCAAGGGTCATTCCTTTATTGTTACGGAAGTCTCTGATCGTTTGACCGATGGTGAAAACGAGGGAATTCATAGGTTTAATCTGATTGAAATTCTGAAAGTATTATTAAACCATATTGAAAACCCTGTCAAGTCTTTTTTTAGCCTCCAAGATTAGAGATTGACCGTGTGGGAACAGAAGACACAAAGTGGTCTCAATGGCAGCGCATTCACCTTATGGGAGACTTGATCCCCATTATAGGGCTTCCATCAAGAAGAGAGATGTTATGGGATCAGGACCACTTTGGCGGCCTGGAGGGTTTCTAATAGATGAAAAGCCTCCTCCCATTTTTCGAGGGGAAGCTTATGGGTAATGATTTTTTCGATCGGCAACACACCTTTTGAGATGAGACCGATCGTCTTTTCCCAGGCTGTCCAACTACTTGAGAAACAGAAGTCGTAACGGAGGGCCTTGAAGATTCCACGATCGTAAGGGATGGGGACTTCTTCTTTACCTGAAATTCCAATTGCGCAGATCCTTCCCAATCTCCGCACCATCTCAAAGGCCTGGGAGATTGCCCTCCCGCTTCCTGAAGTTTCAATGAGGATATCTACACCTAAACCATTTGTCATTCCTAAGACCTTTTGAACGGGGTCCTCTTTATCGACAATGATTGTAAGATCTGCACCCAGCTCTCTGGCCTTCTCCAATCTGATCCCTTCATCCGAAATTGTGCCGGTGATTCCCACAATTTTCGCTCCGGCTGCCTTTGTCACGGCAAGAGAGATGAGACCAATGGGACCGGGCCCTGTTATGACTACAGATTCTCCTGCCTGAAGCCTACTTCTCTCGAGGATTGAGGTGACGCAGATGGCCGTGGGTTCTATCACTGCTCCCGCTTCAAATGAAACGTTATCTGGGAGATGATGGAGAAGACGGGCTGGGCCTGCCACATACTTGGTGTAGGCGCCGTTGATTCCAATGCCATAGGGCCTCTTTTGTTCACAATTTTGCGGAAATCCGCTCTGACACGTATAGCAGATACCACAGGAACCCGTCCTTGTCTCACTGACGATCCGGTCGCCCACCTTCCAACCTTTCACCTCTTTTCCGATCTCTGCGATCACTCCCGAGAATTCGTGGCCCAGTATCATCGGAGGCCAGTAAGGATGGCTGTCATGATAGATGTGAAGGTCGCTTCCGCAGACCGATACAGCCTTCACCTCGATCAGGACTTCATCCTCCTTCTTGATCTTTGGTTCAGGAACCTCCTGAATTTCAATAAGACCCTTACCCCTTCCATATTTTACGACTGCTTTCATTTCGTCATCCTTTCTTTTTAGGTGGGTTTATCATCCTAACCCAAATGTTTGATTCTGGGAATATATTTCTCTTCCAAAGAACGATTGGCTTCGTCCCCTCCTGGCAAATTGGCGCTCATCCACAGAGGAGGCTGGACTCCCATCTCCATCAGTCTTTTTACCGTCTCAATCACGAGCAGGTTGATCGTGAAAACATTGCAGAAGGTGGAGGTTGGGCCCGTCTTCTGGATACAGCCCTTTATCTCCACCACTGCATCTCCATAGGGAAGATGACAATTTAAAAAATAGTCCACCTCTTGGTAGAGGTTTTTCCCCGAGGGATGGCGTGAAGGGTGATCTTTGGGTAGGACATCTGCAAAGGAACGGGAGGTAATACCGATCGTTATCATCTTTCTTTTTTTTGCCTCTAAGACCGTATCGATACACATGGCGTTGACGCCATAGGCATTGACGATAATGATCACTTCCCCGGGCTTCCGCCCCACCCGATAAGCGTCCAGCACTTTTAAGGCATACCCCGGTGTGCGTTCGATGAAATTGGAACGTTTAGCACCATGGATGAGGTTGGTCCCCGGGTCTAAGATCGCATTGATCGGTGCCAGCCCGCCTGCTCGCCAAAGGACCTCTTCGGCAGCCATATTGGAATGTCCGCCAGGGCCGATGACATGAACGGGTTCCTCCTTGGCGATAGATTCAGCGACGGCACGAGAAGCTTTCTGAATCGTTTTGATCTCTCCAAGGATCTCACCCATGATCTCCACAAGGGTATTTCGATAAAAAGTCGCTTCGGCGTTCATCTCTCCCCCTTCTTAAATAGATATTCGGCCATCCTGATCATGGTTACAACGATCATGATAGCACCGCATATCGGAACGGCCGCGTAGGCATATCCTGTTGGGAGATCCCAGGTATCGAAAGGAATCCTCATGCGTACTTTTGTGACTCCAATGCCCTTCAGAACAAGCACGACTAAGAAGATGACGGTCACCAGATCGATCACAAAATGCATGCGTTCCCGGGTTTTTGGTTGCATATGGTTTAGGAAATAATCGACCACTAGGTGACCTTTTCCAACATAGAGCACCGTAGCGCCGATGAAGACGATCCAGATAAATAAGAGTCTGGAGAAATCCGGCTCCCATAGCCAGGCGACCCCAAGGAAATATCTTAAGAAGATGCGCAGAATATTCAAAAGGAAGAGAGCCAGAAAGAGAGTGCCCGTAAACCATTCCAGACTTCCTACTGCTCGTACGATCCAAGACTTCATCAGCAACCTCCCTATAGAATCAGATTCGGGATGTAGAGCACCAATTGAGGAATGTAGGTGCAGAGTAAGAGCACGAGAATCAGCGCAAAGGTATACGGCCAGATATGTCTGATCAGCACGTCGAACTCGAGATCGGCGATTTTGGCCTCTAAGAACAGAAGAGCTCCAATGGGCGGCGTCAATAGCCCGATCATCAAATTGATCACCACAATGACTGCGAAATGCGTCGGATCGACCCCAAGCTTCGTCGCCGCAGGCAGGAGGACGGGAAAGAAGATCAGCATGACCGGCACCGCATCTAAAATGCAGCCCATGAAGAGAAAGAAGACGTTGGCCAGAAGCAGAAAGGTGAATTGATTTAAATTCATGCTGGCGACCATTAAACCCAGCTTTTCCCCCAGCTGCTCTGAAGCGACGATATACTGATAGAGGCCGACCGCTGCAAAGATGATCATGATCGATGTGGAGAAGACTGCTGCCTTGGCAAAAATTCTGGGTATGTCTTTGAACCGGATGCTCCGGTAAATGAAAAGCGATATAATCAGAATGTAAAAATTGGCAAGGACTGCCACTTCGACAAGGGTGACGATTCCGAAAATGACCCCCAGGATAATGATGAGGGGTGCGGAGAGAGCGAATACGGTGTCCTTCATCAGGTTAAAGAATGCTTTCAAATTTAGTTCTTTCTTAACCACCGGATAGTTCTTCCTCCGGGTGAACAGAGCAACTGTAATGGCCAGGAATAACCCCATGAGCAGACCGGGAATAACTCCACCGAGAAAAAGCCTGCCGATCGATAATCCGCTGATCACTCCGATAAAGATCATTGGAATGCTCGGGGGAATAATCGGGCCGATGACAGCAGCCGCAGCATTGATGGAGGCAGCAAAGGGTAGATCGTAGCCTCTCTCCTTCATGGTCGGGAGAAGCACGGAGGAGACGGCACTCGCATCCGCGACCGCCGATCCTGAGACACCGGCCATGATGACGTTTACCACAATGGCCACATAGGCAAGGCCGCCTCTGAAACGGCCTACGAAGTAATCGGCAAAATCGGCCAGTTTACGGGTGATTCCTGATGAGTTCATCAGTTCCCCGGCAAGCATGAAGAAAGGAATGGCGACCAGAGTGGCGATATCGACTCCGCTCACCATGGTTGAAGCCAGAACCTTTAAAGAGACCTGCCCGCGGATCAGAATGTAGATCATTCCACTGATTCCCATGGAGGTCCAGATGCTGAAACCGAGTCCGATGAGGAGGAAAAGTAATATAAACAAGATGAGTATCATCGGCATCCTCAAAGAGGAAAACAGGGGGAATTATCCTCCCGATCGAAACAGCTTTACCTTAACATTGCATTAAAAACGCCGAATAAAGAGCAGGGAGGTGGGCGGAAAAGGCTTTGAAGCGTAACCTTTTAACGTATGGCTCCAGAGGTTTCAAGCCCTTTCCAGAACTCACCCTAGGTGAAAACGTCTTGTTACCCATAAATCTCATGAATGACCGCTTTGCAAAGCCTTAGAAGCTCACCTCCCTGCGAAAGTTATGCAACTGTCAGCTTTACTTTAGGGCACTGACCTTTTTAATCAATCCAGTTGGCCACTTCGTCCCTTCAAAACTGTCAAAAGCTCCCTCGAGCTTTTTCCGGATTGAGTCCAAATCCAATTGCGGCGGTGCCACCACAGTTATCTTGGTCTTGAGAGAATCATAAACGGTAGTTAGTTGTTTTTGAGTGAGCTCGGTCTCATAGTTACCCGATTTCTCAGAGGCGTCAAAGATCAGTTCTTGATCCTTCTTAGAGAGTTTCTTCCAGAAAGGCATCGCCATGTAAAAAGTCTCGATGTCACGAATGTAATCGGTCTTCATATAGTATTTCTGGACCTCGAAAAGGCTCGCTGATTGCACTACGATGGCACCGTTCTCCTGTGCATCTACAATTCCTGTTTTCAGAGCCATATAGAGTTCTGAGAAGGGAACCTGTTGGGGTAAGGCGCCGAGAGTTTTCATCGCTGTTAGAACCGTGGGGCTGGCAGCGGTCCTGATCTTCAAACCTTTGAAATCCTCTGCTTTGTAAACCGGCTTATCCCTTGTACTCAGGCCCCTTGGAGCGGTATCGCCATTGATGGTAATGATTTTGATCCCTGTATCTTTTTCTGCCTTTTCCTGAACGGGTTTAAAGAAATCGGATAAGAGGGCCTTGCTCATATGGGCATAGTCACGGAATAGAAAAGGGATTGCGGTGATCTCATAGGCCTCGCCCCCCTTGATCCACGCAAAGGTGTTAATTCCTCCGTAGGCCATCTCTAAGTCTCCCATTTGCATCTGGGCAAACATCTCCTTGGGTCCACCCAGTTGACTGTTTGGGAAAACCTTGATTTCGATCCTTCCACCGGACTTCTGGCTGACCAGATCCTTAAATCTCAGGGCGGCCATATGCGTGGGGTGATTGGTATCCCGAATGTGACCCAGCCGGATCGAAACCTTTTCTTCCGCTCCAGCGGCAAAGGTGAAAACTGAGGTAAGAATAAATAAGGTTAAGATATAAGATAGTTTTTTCATACCCTTCTCCTTTCGTAACACTTTAGCGCTTTGAAAATCCCTCCCTACCTCCCTTTGCCAAAGGGAGGAAAAGATTGTCTCCCCCTTTGAAAAAGGGGGACTAAGGGGGATTTTGTGGTGAATCTTTTGAGTCTTTGGGTTTTGAAATCCATTTTTTCAAAAGGCTAAATTGTCACCTCCTTTCTAAATGTATTTTTCACTCAAATTCAGAATAAGATCCAAAGCCACTTAACGGTTCTTACCACTCCCTTTCAGATTCTTGCCTCTTAACCCTGATTCCAGCCAAGGGGCCAAAGAAGTCTTTGATCATCGTCAACGGAGGGCGTAGACTTCTTTGCCACCACGGATCGTTTTATGGATGTTCAATCTGTCCATTCCGGGCTCATAGTCGAATATAACGAGATTTGCCGGGGCGCCGGGCTCCAGTCTGCCATAATTGTCCGGAGCGCCCTGGATGCGGCCCGGGTTCTGAGTGCACAATGGAATAGTTTCACCTAAGGTGTACCCAGTGAATTTCATGAACCGCGGGATGTCCCAATCCAGAAGATGAGCAGCACCCGCAAGACTTTCTGTTCCCGAAAGCCCCAAATGTCCATCCTCAAAGACCTGAACTTCCACATTGTTCCATTGATAGAGCCCGGGTTTGAGGCCGCCGGGGTAGGCGGCATCACTAACAAGGATTAGACGGTCAGGGCCCTTTGTTCGTGCAAAAACCTGAACCACTGATTTCGGCAGATGAAAACCGTCGCAGATGATCCCGGCCATGAGGCGATCTTCTGATAGTTGTTCCCAAAGATAGTTCTTGAGGCGAGGGACCACGGGATGGCTTGCGTTCCCAAGGTGAGTGGATAAACGTGCACCTGCCTCCACAGCCGCCCTGATCCGGTCTGGTGGTGCGGCGGTATGACCAATCGCTGCCTTAACGCCCATTGAAGTAATGGCTTCTATAAATTTGAGTGCCCCTTCCCATTCCGGAGCAAGGGTGACAATTGTAATGCGTCCCTCCGCTGCTTCCTGCCACTCCTTGAATTCGTTCAGATTGGGAGGACGAACGTAGGCAGCATTGTGGGCGCCCCGGGGGCCATCCGCCGGAGATATGAAAGGACCTTCGATATGAATCCCCAAAATGGAACGGGCAATATCCTCTGAGTTTTGAATGGCCTTCGAAATGACCTTCAGATTCCTGATGATCCGTTCCCGAGGGTTTGAGATGATCGTGGGAACATGCTGGGTCGTTCCGGAGCGGTTCAGGTGGTGTACAATCTTTTTGACGTGTTCTTCGGAAAGATCTTCAAGGCTGTAGTCACCTCCCATAAAGCCATTGACTTGCATATCCAGAAAACCAGGCGATATATAGGGAAGAGGCTCCTCCATTTTGAATGGCGTCACGCTTTGGATAACTGCCCCGTGGACCTCTACATCCACGGGCTCACCAGTAAGTACAGAGAGACCCCGGTAGATCATATTGAGATTTTGGATGGTTACAGATTAAACCTTAACATTGCATTAAAAACGCCGCCTAAAGAGCAGGGAGGTGGGCGGAAAAGGCTTTGAAGCGTAACCTTTTAACGTATGGCTCCAGAGGTTTCAAGCCCTTTTCAGGACTTACCCTGGGTGAAAACGTCTTGTTACCCATAAATCTCATGAATGACCGCTTTGCAAAGCCTTAGAAGCTCACCTCCCTGCGAAAGTTATGCAACTGTCAAGTAAATTTATGATGCCATACAGCCCTTTCTCATCCATTCTAATCGGATGAAAAAATTTGGTCAAGATAATTTCGTAGATTTATGTTAACCCAGATGTTGCAATATCAAACCCGGGCAGGGATACTCCCAAACCCTTGCAATTGCGGATTTTTCGTAAATGAAGAGTTACAGAGGATCTCACTTTACGTGAAGTCCCGGTTTTGCCTGGAGACGCATGCAGCTGACTCCCAAAGGTGCCGCTGCAAGGGTTTTCCAGTACCCCCGCCCGGTTTCGATATTGTTTTTTTGCAACTGGCGGGTTAAGAAAAGGCAATGACGAGACCCGAAATCGTTTATTGTCATGTTTTGAGAAAAAAGAGAAAAGGTTTTGTATGAGCGGTCTGGTGCGGGCGTTTGCCGTGGAGAAATTGCAGGTCAAGATCTTCTCTGATAGAAGAGAGATGGGACGGACTGCTGGTCAGGCCGTGGCTGAAAAGATGAGGGAGATCTTGAGAATGAAGGAAGCCCTTTCCATGGTCTTTGCATCTGCTCCTTCGCAAAACGAATTCCTGGAAGGGTTGAGCCAGAGCCCTGGTATTCATTGGAGCAGGGTGACCGCCTTTCACTTGGATGAATATGTAGATCTTTCGAGTGAAGCTCCAGAGAGTTTTGGACATTTTCTGCGGATGAAGCTCTTCGAAAAAGTTCGCCCTGGCAATATTTATTATCTGAATGGGATGGCTGAGGATCTTGGTGTTGAGTGCAAACGCTACACAGATCTTTTAAAAGATCATCCGTTGGATATTGCCTGCATTGGAATTGGAGAGAATGGACATCTTGCCTTCAATGATCCTCCATTTGCGAACTTTCAGGATCCGTTGTTCGTAAAGGTTGTGGAGCTCGACCTCGTTTCCCGTCAACAGCAGGTCCGTGATGGATGTTTCCAAAATCTCGATAACGTTCCCCGGAAGGCAATCACACTTACAATTTCGGCAATCCTGTCCGCCATGTTCATTTACTGCATGGTGCCTGCATCCTCCAAGGCCGAAGCGGTGAGAGGGACAGTGGAGGGGCCGATTTCAAGGAGTTGCCCAGCATCCATCCTGCGCACTCACAATGCTGCCGTTCTATTCTTAGACACAGACTCGGCGCAATTAGTAAGTTCTGTTCGAAAAGGGAAATAATTCGGCTGTTTAAGTTCATAGGGTTACCTTAACCACAATACTTCCATGAAACTCATTTTATTACATGGGTGAGTGGCGCAGGGGAACCTCCCCCCTGCGCTCTCTCAGATACGGACGTGAACCTCTCGGCTCATCCGGCTCCAATTATCCAGCTGTCGGTCTTCAAACGGTTTTGCCTTCTTCACAGGTTCCTCCCATAAAATGGTTGACCTTTGAATCCGGCTGGATAATCCACCCCCTTCGCTCCAGACACATTACTGCCCTTCATCGCTACTACGGGGTGGTCCGCCCCTGTGCCCCGCATCGGTACTCTCATTCTTGTGGGTCCTCCACTTGAATTTCTCCCTTCTCATCGGAACGATCCCGCCTCAGCGGGATTGCACATGAAAGCCTGAATCAAGTTCACGCCGCCGCCATACCGGATGTCATTCAGCCTGTAAACAGGTACCATCTGAACTTATCCCGAGACAGTGTAACCCCTCGGTTTTGACATCGTCTATTTGTTTTCGACACGTGATCAGCGGTTCACTTGTATTCGTCTCCTTGATTCTTACCGGATCCCGTCTTGCGGGACCTTTTCCTTAACGCTCACCACAATGGCTCTTTACCAATGCAGCTTAAGGCGGTTTGAAGCCAGTTCCTGTAAACCGGCTCCGAGGGGCCTATCCCTCATCTTTCATGCACCTTCGTGGCGCACTTACACCTACAAATAGTGAGGATTATGGTATGTCAGATGGTGACGATTACGGGTTGAAAGTTTGTGTATACCCCTTAGGTAGAAATGGAATCTAAAGGAAGGCCTTTCTCTTTTCCCTTCCCCAAAAGTCATCTTGCATCCTGAGGACAGAAAACTTATTTTGGACAACTACAAGCGATTTATTAGTAATTTTCTAAATTTCTAAACAAACTTTCTATCGTATCTTGGATAAGATTCTCCCTTGGGTTAGTACCTTTAATCCATTCCTCAAGAATTTGAACTAGCATAATTAATTTATTCTCCTTTGTAAAAATTTGCACCCGAAAGTTTGTATGTTTGTAATCCATTACTTTGCATTTAATACTAACATTTAAATCCCTTCGGGTTGTATTCCCCGCCGCTTGCGGCGAGTTCGTCATTCCGGCGGAAGCCGGAATCCAGAAGACCGGACTGGATTCCGCATCAAGTGCGGAATGACAGAATTTAAAGTTCTTGATACCCCGCTGCTTGCGGCGAGGTAGTTCATTGCGTTATCGCCCAATCTAATATTTCTTGAGCCTCTTTTATCTTTTCATCTTGACCCATTTAAACTACCCCCATTCTTATCATTTCAATTTGCATAAGCCTTGAGACATTTGTTGAAATCATCTTAGGGTTGGAGATACTTTTGTAAGGATCTACTTCACAGAAAATATCTCTGAAGTTCCACGATATGTTGGCCTATATTGGGAAAAAACTCTAACCTTACACTGCGCTGAATCCATTTTGGGGACCTTCCATAAATATTTTCCATTTGCGGGTATATTGAATTCCACCGTCTCCCATGATTTGGCTCCATCTTTCGAGAAGTCAACGGTCACCACCGTTCCAAATTATGATTCCGCCGGCTCTGCTTTCCATAGAATTTGGTAAAAGTCCCCTGCCTTAAAGATGTCATTTGCTTTGGGGCTCAAAATAGTAATCCCCTTGTCTGGCAAAGGCTGAGATGATCAGGTTAAAAAAATCATGAACGTACCCACTAAAATTAGTAATGGAATAAGTTTTTTTCTCATTGGCCTCTCCTTTCTGCAAATCTTTTTTAATCCCGCACCCTTTTTAGCTCTCCCGGAATTCTTTATAGAAAAGAACTCCGTATTACCCAAAAAGTACGAATAACACCAGAGAGATTGCTCCCAATCCAATTATTGCCAACAAGATCAACATTGGAATTGGTGATTCTTCCTTACCTTCTTTCCTCTTATCCATTCTATCCCTCTCCCTTCAGATTTTTACGACATACGTCACCATTGCTCAGTATTCTAAAAGTTTTATCTTGTCTGTGACCACTAACAAGAGAAACAAAAGTATTGCAAAATACAAGACTATGAATAGCCAACCTTTAAAACTTTCGTGGTATTCTCCTTTTGGTTTCAGATGTGAGAAATATGGTTTGCCCTTCCTTATTTTTATCTATACTTTTTGTAAAGTCTTTCGAGGAAGTCCTTCGCCAGTTCTTTCCCACCCACTCAAAGGCAATGGCCAGGGCAAGGACGATTCTACCTCCGCGATGCCAAAATAATGGAGAGGCATCATGAAGGACAGGATAACAATCAGATGAAGCGAGTGTTCACTTCGTCAAATATGAGATAAGAATCACAATTGCAACAATTGCAATCAGAATGATGATAAATCCCCCCATCGATAAGAACGCAACGAAGCCACTCCAGAACTTTTGCATCCCTGTTTTTTTCGCCTCCAATTTTTTTTCTTTTTCATTCTGGGTTCCTGCTTCCATCTCGTCCTCCTTCCTTTGGTTTTGGGCATCCAAAAGCTGATGATTCCCTCTACGATTGTCCAAAAAGAAGCCGCTATCCGACACTCAGATAGCGGCCCGACCATCTCCTTCTTTAACCTCCAGAAATAATGAACCTATTTCTGGACCCGCGAAACCCTACTTGCCTGTTGAATTTCTTGTTTGTTTTCTAATCTTCACCTCTAATAAAGAAGCCGCTATCCGACACTCAGATAGCGGCCCGACCATCTCCTTCTTTAACCTCCAGAAATAATGAACCTATTTCTGGACCCGCGAAACCCTACTTGCCTGTTGAATTTCTTGTTTGTTTTTTAATCCCTTCGGGTTGTATTCCCCGCCGCTTGCGGCGAGTCCGCCATTCCGGCGGAAGCCGGAATCCAGAAGACCGGACTGGATTCCGCATCAAGTGCGGAATGACAGAATTTAAAGTTCTTGATACCCCGCTGCTTGCGGCGGGGTAGTTCATTCTTCACCTCTAATAAAGAAGCCGCTATCCGACACTCAGATAGCGGCCCGACCATCTCCTTCTTTAACCTCCAGAAATAATGAACCTATTTCTGGACCCGCGTTACCTTGTTGAATTTTTTGCAATATAAATCAACTTAATCTCAAATGTCAAGGATATTCTTTATTCACTCTGGCGAGCAGATCAGATATTGTTTTTCAAGACCGAAGGTTATGGTTTGACATCTGCACTGATGAAGGGAATTGTTTTCATAATATCTTCCTTCGGAAGAGGCAAACCCACCGAGCGGGATTGTTGAAATCAAATGCGTATTTCTTGCCAAACTCTGCCTCTCCCCAAAACTTGCTATATGAAAGACATATCGAATCGAAACTCGGGATCGACGTGATGACCTTGCTGAAGTTTGTCTGTGGGAAGAAGGGCAGGTTCCATTTGTGGATTACCAGTTGTAAACTGGTATGTTCGTAGAAATAGTTCGTTTCTCGATTACAGGAAGTAATTCACAGGGAGGATTTCGTCATGCCTTGGTCTAGGGCGGTTTAATCACCAGCCGATTTTCTAGTGCCTCCCTACCACAACACGAATAACCGTTGAAATAACAACGATTAAGAAGCAAGGTAGCCAAACCCAGACCCGGGGACGTTGTTGAATTCTTACACTTTACAAACGCGTGGAGTTATGATAGAAGCCACTTATGGCTCGGCAGGCCAGATTAGACTCTCCTTGAACCCTCCACCACGTGATGATCCGCGGAACCGAAGGACAGCCCCTCTTTCGGGAAGGGAAGGACCGTTTAAACTTTCTCTCTCGCATCTCTAAGGTCTCCGATGGCTTGAAGGGAGAAAGAAACCTATTGATGAAATAATGAAGAAGTTGTGTAAAGAGGGAGGGATCGACGAGGAAGAGCTTCGGAGTGGAGGGAAGAGGAGAAAGGTTTCTCAAGTTCGAGCAAAGATATCCTTTCAGTTGGGTCATGGGATGGGAATCCCTTTTGCGGAGATCGCGCGCCACGTGGGGGTTCGCACCTCAGCCGTGGCCAAGGCGGTTGAGAGTTTCAGCGCTGAGAGATAAGAACCTGAACGATAGCAAGTGGACAAATTCAACAACATCCCCATTTTCCCACTGCGGCGCCGTTGATTACGGACTGAAAGAGTATAACGCCGCAAATAACCGGCTGCGAATGAAGCGCAGCGGAATTTGCAGTCCGAGTTAATTTGCCTTGTTATGTGTTCTTCCTCTTCTTTCGTAACACGAGCTTAATCGAGAGATAAGGGAACAAGAAGATTATAATGGCACAAAATTTGGTAAACGCCATTCCCCAATAATTTACTAAAGCAAAATCACGCCTGCTTAATTCGAACCATCCTGCATGGATGCTATACGCCCACTCTCCTGCCAACAAATAGAAAACGAACCATAATAGCAATAGAGCAAAGGACAGAAGAAAACACCAAAGAAAGATGCTTGCTACTCGATCCAGTAAAGTGTCTTGTTCGTCCTTATTCATGTCAGATACTCCACCATTGCCGTATTATCCACATAACGATTATTAGATTGATCAGCATAAGATGCGAATCACTGGTTTCCGACCCATATAACCTGCCGTTGAAACGGCGAACACTACTGCGATAGTATTATAAAATTCAGATATTTGTGCCTCTGATACTTATTATCACAGCGTCTTATACGGATCGGCATAAACACCTTGTTGAATATACGAAAAGGGGAGTAGTATGTCAAGAAAAGAAGACCATCGATAATTACCGATTCAAATCAAGTATGTTTCGTTAAAATGATTGGTCGAAGAGTTCAGGAAGAAGTCATTTTTTGCACATTCTTGGGCGGGTTAAGGGGGGAAGTGGTTTATTTGATGATGGGTAAAATCTCGCCACCTCTTTGAAGCACTGCGACTTTTGCATTGCGTCCCATGAGTGAAAAGGCGATTTCTAATGCCTCCTGCGGTTCTCGCGCATGGACAAAACCCAATCTTTCTGTTTCACTTTTCGATATCCCCTGGGAAACCATGATCCCCTTCGCCCTTTCTTTGATCACCCTTCCAACATGGACGAGATGGGCAGCGGCTGTCAATTTCTTAATGATCCCTTTTCGGACCATCTGATCAGCGTCTTCAAATGTTTGATATCCAAATTCAAGAATTTCTGGGTGGCTTGGAGAGACTCCCTCTGGACAAGGTGAGACCAAAATCACCACGCCCCCCTGTTTGACTGCGAGCTCCGCTGCATAAATTCCTTTTGAGGCAAGCCAAAGCTCCGAATCATAAGGATGTGAATCTGCGATCACAATGTCAGCCTCCTGGGGAAGTACAGATTTATAGACCTGATGGGATCGGATGGCACCCGTTCGATAGGCCTGAGTGGGCTCTCCTGCCATCACATCGATCAATCTTCCTGAGCCATCCTGGATGGTGTTGACGATCCATCTCAATCCTGCTCTCTCTGCAACCCTCTCAATTTCCTTTTTCACAGGATTTTCAATCCTTCCCAGGATCTCTCGGCCTCTGAATTGGGCGCTGAGCCAGTGGGTTCTTCCTGTCGTCTCCTCGCCACATATTCCAGGTTGGATGATATTTCCCCCTCCGCTAAATCCAGAGACCCGATGGGGAACGATCTGACCGATGCCAATGATGAAATCGACCTCTTCAACCAATCGATTGACGAAGATGGGAGTTCCTTTTTCTGTCTCTCCCAGAAAGGAGAGCTGGGAAGAGTTCCACCACTGGTGATTGAGGATGGGATATTGTTTAGGGATCTCCTCCCCCATTTTTTTTATGACCTCCTCTTCAGTCATTGGTCGGTGAGTTCCAAGGGCGATTAGAATTTTGATGTGACTGGATTGGATGCCGGCCGTTTCTAATTCCTTCATCAATCGGGGAAGGATCTTTTGGACGGGTGTGGTGCGGGTGTAATCGTCAACCACTATCAAAACATCCCTACATCCTTTAAGCCTTTCTGATAGAAGCTGGGATCCAATGGGTTGGGAGAAGGCCTTTTCGATGATTTCTTCCTCGCTCTCTTCAATCTTCAGGATGCAAGGGGAGAAGATCCCGAGAAGGTTCTGTTCTGGCACCTCTATTGAATTTATTTCAGGATATGGGAAAGAGATACGCATAAAAACTCAATTAGCAATTTTCAATTAGCAATTAGCAATTACTAAGGAGTCCATAATTGAGTAGACATATTGTTCAGAAAATCTCCCCTCGCCCCTCTTTGCCAAAGAGGGGTAATTCCTCCCTTTTGTAAAGGGAGGGGAGGAGGGATTTAGTTTCCGGTGT
>Ga0315280_10003780_pt1 | contig 22920 bp, 13 predicted proteins | sample YL17G06_40_MG_FD_203697 | JGI IMG/M metagenome (GOLD analysis project Ga0315280, IMG submission 203697) | Sediment microbial communities from Yellowstone Lake, YNP, Wyoming, USA - YL17G06_40 | ecosystem: Environmental > Aquatic > Freshwater > Lake > Sediment | place: USA: Wyoming | collected... | reverse complement strand
ACACCGCCTTCAACTCCGCCCTCAATTCCGATATCGGAGAGCGCTTCTTCAGCGATTTCTTGAGGGACCTCGACCGAGGCCACGAGCCTACCGGGCTGCATTGCCGCCTGAGCCTGAACAGGTTTGATGCGGTGGGCCGTTGAGCTCGCCCGCTTTTTAGCTGGCGGCGGTGGAGGTGACGGGGAGCGAGGAATGCGCTGTAAACTTCGATCTTGGGCAGGCTGCCGGTGTGCAAAAGCGGAAAAACAATCAGCATCAAGATGATCAGCGCGTGAGCTGCTACAGAGAGGGGAAAGACTACGGCCCTAACTCTGACATTTCTGGTTGGCTCAAAGAAGGAATCTTTAAACATTTTAGCCTCCTTTTCGGGAACTCCGAAGGCTTATTGCGAAATCCGATTAGGGACTTGAAGAAAAGGCGGGGAATTTGCTCTGGTTACGCTTAAAATAAAATGGTAGTCGCAAACTTCAGTTTGCGTCTTTTATTTAATTTGAACGCAGGCTAAAGCGACTACATCAATTCCCCCTTTATCCCCCCTTTATCTAAAGGGGGGAGAGTAGGAAATCATTTTAATGAGCAAAAAAAGGGTGGTTCTATTTTTCTTATTTTCTTGGGATTGTATTTTATGAAATAATTGACCTATCTGGTGATGCGCATTCAGAAGAAGAAGTTTTTGGCTTGGTTGTGGGTTGGGCTCTGCGCGCTTTCAATTTTAGCCATCGTTCCCCTGGCCAGGGCCATCCAAAGATTCGTCACCGCCCATTGGGGACGGGCACTTTTTGGATACGCCGTCATCGCAGCGACGGCAGTGGCATTTTGCAGCCTGATCTATGTCCTTCTCTTTCGCCTGAAAATTCGCGCTGTTGCCCAATATGTCTGGCTGGCTCTGATAGCTGCATTCTATATCTACTACACGCTCCAACTGTGGAAAGCTCCTGAAGAGGCTGTCCACTTTCTCGAGTATGGCCTTCTCGGATTCTTCCTCTTCCGGGCACTCAGTCTTACTATCCGCGATAAGAGCATCTATTTCGCGGCATTCTTTGCGGGGTCGCTTGTCGGGATTTGCGATGAGATCTTCCAGTGGGCCTTTCCTGGCCGTTACTGGGATTTGCGTGATGTCGAGCTTAACGCTCTGGCAGTGGGGCTTTTCCAGGTTGCTCTCTGGAAAGGGCTGAAGCCCAAAGTTATTAATCAAGCTCTTAGCGCCAAGTCCATCCGAAAAGCTTCCATCCTTTTAGGGGCAAACCTCCTACTTTTGGGATTGTGCCTTTCCAACACGCCGAAAATGGTCGCTTGTTATACCCGGATTTTTCCCAAGCTTGCCTTCCTTCAAAAAGAGGAGGCGATGTCTGAGTTCCGCTACAAGCACAAAGACCCGGAAATCGGAGTTTTCTATTCGCGGCTGAGCCTGGAGGAATTGAAAAAAGTGGATGCTGAGCGGGCTAAGGAGTATGGCCGGACTTTGAATGAATGGAAGGATAAAAAATATGATGATTTCCTGCGCACATTCACCGGCTCAACACATCCTTTTGTTTATGAGATGAGAATTCATTTGTTCCGGAGGGATAGAAAAATCAAAGATGCCAATGCGGCGGCGAACGAAACAGAAAAAAAGAAATTATTTTTTATCGCCTACAAAGAAGATCAGATCCTGGAAAAATACTACGGCCAGACTCTCGCAAAATCTGATTATAAGTGGTCGGAAGAAAATAACGAAAAAATCAAAGCTCAAATCAATCCGATCATCGCTTACAAAAGCTCGGTCAGTTCAGGCCTCTTTGCTACCTTAAAGGTAAAAACCATGTGGCTTTCGATAGCCATTATCTTAGCTGTTCTGGCAATTTTTAACATGTTGCTCGCAAGAAGCCAAAGTTATCAATTTACCCCTCTCCCCCCTCTAGATAAAGGGGGGATTTAGGGCGAATTGAAACCTCATTTTCTACATAATTGCCCATGATGCAATCTTCACCCGCAAACTTCAGTTTGCGTCTTTAAGTATTACGCAGGCTAAAGCCTGCGACTACCAACGGGGAACCCTGTCCGCCCAGGCTCCCGAGGGCACATCTAATGAGTCAGCCTAATTGCACATCTAACAAATCATGGGAAAAGAAACGCTCTCTGCTTACTCTGGATCTCTGACAGCCACCTCATAGGCTTCACGAATTGGGGCTTTGGTGTAGAAGGGCAAGAACTTGGCCACTTGTTCCTGGAAAAAGTGGCTTTGCTCGGTGGCGAACATGTCCTCCTGGCTCTCCCAGAAGGTAATGGCAACCCCCTCACCTGTTTTTGGGTCGGTCATGAAATAAGCACCCGCAAAGCCTTTCTGTTTTTTACACGCAGGAACAACCTTTTTTTCAAAGAGCTTTTTGGCCTCATCTATACGGTCAATTTTGAGATAAATTCTTAATAAACGGGCAAACATGGCTTCCCTTCTTTTTTATTTTTCCAGGCCTACCTTCTTCAGCAGGGCCTTAAATCGCGGGTCAGAGCGGACGCTGTCGAATAATGGTCCGACTTTGAGAGAGACCATAGACTTATTCCTTGTTCACAAGCCTTCTCAAGCCATTGAAAACCTCGATCATACTCCCCGAGTGCGAAATATAATATTGAGATTGAAAAACAAAGCTGAGGCTCTTGCTTTGATCGTACTATTAAACTCTCTAATACTTGTCGTGCTTCGGCTATTTTGTCCATTTTTGCATAGCTGATTCCAATTCTGTATGGATCATTTAATTTCTTAAAATACTTTAAGGCTTCCTCATGCATCCCCTTTGCCAGATAAGCTTGAGCAAGATATAGTTGAGCAGGTTCGAAGTTTTGATCCATTGCGAGGACTTTTTTATTTTGTTCTATCGCCTGATCATATTGACGAGAATAATGCAGAGGCCATCCTCCAATAGCCAGGATGACAAGAGAAAGAGGGTCAAGCTCCTGAGCCTTTTTCATCTCCTGGAGAGCTTCATCAAACCGCCCCAATTTTGTCAGAAATTCTCCATATTCTTTGTGCACGACAGCATAATTAGGATTGAGAGAAATAGCCCGCTTAAATTCTACTTCAGCACCTGGCCAATCCCAATCATATATGTATTTCACCTGGCCTAGTGCGCAGTGAGCTTCTGCAAGGGAATTATCTATTTCGAGAGCTTGTTGAGCTGCCTCTCTGGCTTTTGGGAACGCTTCATCGGCCGGGAGATAATTCCAATCCCCGATAGTTGCAAAGGTTTCGGACAATCCCGCATAAGCCAGCGCATAGGTTGGATCTTTCCCAATTGCCTCCTGGAAACAATTAACGGCTTTCTTTAGGTTTGTTTCTCCCCTTTTATCTAAAAAGTATAGCCCGCGCATGTACAGATCATACGCTTCGCGGCTCTCAGTATAACGCTTGACAAGCGTCGCCTCCTTTTCTCCGAGCAATTTAATCTTAAGTGTCTTGACAATCGTTTGAGCGATTTCATCCTGAATGGCAAATATGTCATCCACTCCACGCTCATATCCCTCTGACCAGAGCTGGAAGCCATCAGCCACATTGACGAGCTCCGCTGTGATTCCGAGCCTATTCCCCGAGACCTGGACACTTCCTTCAAGCACAGTCTCCGCATTCAACTTCTTGCCGATCTCACGGACATCTACGTCTTTTCCCTTGAACGAAAAAGCAGAAGTTCTGGCAGGAACATGTAAATCTTTGATGCTGCTGAGGGCGTTGATGAGTGTTTCAGAAATTCCATCGCACATATATTCATGGTCTTTTGCCGAACTTAAATCCGCGAAGGGAAGCACCCCGATGGAATGACCAACGGAAAGAGTTGGCGCTCCATGTTTTTTGAGAATAAACCGCCCGGCAATAACCCCGGCTATGATAATGGCAAGGACAAGCAGGACGGGGATTATCAGCTTTTTTAGATTGAATGTTACGGTGATTTCCTTTGAAGTGAAGGGCCTTCTTGCGGGAGTTTCTCGCTCGGTCGTAGGGATACCCTTCTCGATTTTCTCGAGCTCGACGCACAGTTCAGAAGCGCTCTGATATCTCTTTTCTTTATTTTTTTCTAGGCAGCGTAAAATCAGCTCGCTTAGGTCTTCGGGAATCTGAGCGTTGAGCTCCTTGGGGTCTTTGGGAATCTCGCTTTTGTGTTTCATGCCTATCGTGAAAGGCGTATCTCCCTCGAACGGCACTCTGCCGGTGACCATTTCATACAGGATGACTCCCAATGAATAAATATCAGACCGCTGGTCAATATCCTTGCCCTCCACTTGCTCAGGCGACATATACTCCGGCGTCCCGATCATCACCCCAGCGCCCGTGATGCCTTTCCCCCTGAGCGAGCGGGCGATCCCAAAATCCATGATCCGCGCATTCCCTTCGCGGTCGATCATGATTTTCTGGGGTTTGAGATCTCGGTGCACCACGCCTAATTTGTGAGCTTCAGCTAACCCTTCGCAAACCTGCTTGGCTAGGTCCACTGCAGTTCCCACGCTCAACCTCTTCGACATTCTGATCATGCTCTTGAGGTCTTCCCCACAGACATATTCCATCGTGATGTAGTAAGTGTTTTCTTCTTTGGCCAAGTCAAACATCTGGCAGACATTCTTATGCCTGATCTTTCGGGCAAATTTCAGTTCGTTTCGGAAGCGCTCGATTGTTTCTCTGCCCGCCGCTATCTCAGGCTTTAAAAGCTTAAGGGCAACTTTCTCTTTTACCTCCGCATCGAAAACTTTATAGACTCTCCCCATCCCTCCTTTGCCGAGCTCTTCAATAATCTGATATCTCCCGGCAAAAGCTGAGCCTGTGGTTAACTCTTTAACAGGAGTCTGGAGGGTCTCAGTCTGAGCTACAGGTATTTCCTCCGTCTGCTGCAACAACGCCCCGCATTCCGCACAAAAACGAGAGGTCTCTGGATTGTCAGATTGGCATTTGGGGCACTTCATTTTCCCTTTATCCCTATTTTTGTTTGACCAAAGAATATCAATTCGCTGGGAAATAGTCAAATTTTCCCCTTTCATCAATCGGTTTGATTATTTGACCTTTCGAGGAAAAAACTTAGTATAAAATGAGAGAGAAAATCAGCTCTTCAAGATTCGGCTTGGTGAACAAGCTCTTCTTGTCCTATGCTAAGAGAATACCCAGAAAGTTTATGGAGGGAAGAATATTCCCTACAATTTGCAGACTCCAGTCAACACTAAACCGGGGCAACAAATACTTCCTTCAAGCAAAGTCTTGAGACAGGCTTAAGATCGAAATATTCACTCCAGGTTTTGCAAAAGAATTCTTCTCTTGTGAATTCATTCATGCAGGAAAAAGATGTCCTTAGGTTGCATGGTAACGAAAGCTTAATGGCACATCATTTAAAATTTTTACATCTACAGAAAGATTCAAATATTTCTCTAGCCTGAGCGAAAAAGAAATTTCAAATTTTATTTAAACTATTTTTTTCGCTGTCTCTTCATCTAGATAAAGGGCAATATCAACATCATCAAACTAGGAGAGCCAGCGGGGGGGATCGAACCCTCGACCTGCTGATTACGAATCAGCCGCTCTGCCTGCTGAGCTACGCTGGCCCAGTCGAAATAATAACTTGCATGCCAATAGAAATCAATATTCTTCTCTGACCGTGTCTGCCCCGAATAAATAAAATTTTCCGCTTCATATCCACCTCCGCCTAATTTTTTCTGATTATTAACTGGAGGTAGCCCATTGTCAAGAGAAAAAGGGGGCTCACCCGAGCCCTTCTTACTTTTCTCTTTTCATGCTTGCCGAGAACAGGTAAAATCAATTATGATTACTGGTCTTGTGAACTGCCATGATGATTAAAAAGCTCGAACTTCAGGGATTCAAATCCTTCCCTGAAAGAACAAAAATTATCTTGCACCCGGGGATCACGGCCATTGTCGGCCCCAACGGCACGGGAAAAAGCAATATTGTCGATGCCATCCTTTGGGTTTTGGGCGGCCAGAGGATTAAGTCTCTCAGGGGCGAGAAGATTGAAGACATCATTTTTAATGGGAATGCCAAAAAACCTCCGCTGGGAATGGCCGATGTACACCTCTACCTTGGAGACAATGAAGAAGAGCTTATCATCCACCACCGTGCTTTCCGCTCCGGGGAAAGTGGATACCGGCTGAACGGCAAATCGGTCCGGCTCAAGGACATCCAGGATGCCCTGTGGAAGAGAGCCGTGGCCGAAAAAGAGTATTATGTCATTGAACAGGGAGCTATCGGCCAATTCGTCACCTCCAAGCCTTCGGAAAAAAGGTTGCTTCTCGAGGAAGCGGCGGGAACGGCCTTTTACAAAGATAAAAAAAAACAGGCGGAGTCAAAACTCGAAAACAGCGAACAAAACTTGGTCCGCCTGCAAGACATCATCTCCGAAGTGGAGAAAGCCAAAAATTCCCTGCAGCGTCAGGCCCAGGCCGCAAACCGCTACCGAAAATTGAGGGAAAAAATTCGTGAGCTGACAGCCCTTCATTATCAGAGAAAAATCAAACAGCTTGAAATAAAATTGCAGGATATCCTCGGCCGCTACAACTATTCCCTGAATCAGGAAAGAGGTATCGTTTTGCGAATCCAATCCCAAGAGAAGGAATTGACTTCGAAAAGAAAAGAGCTCTGGGACCTTGAGAAATCACTCAAAGAAAACAAGGAGCATCTTTTTGCCCTGAAATCCCAGGTGTCTCGGCTTGAAACCGAGAGGGAAAAAGAGACAAGAAGGATTGAATATTATGAAGAAGAAAGAAAAAAAGCGCGATCAAACATCGAAGAAAGAAAACAAGAGCTCGTTCTCTTGGAAACCGAACTGAACCAGAACCAAATCTCACTTCAAGAGCTCGGTGGGGCCTTGGTCCTAAAACAGCAGGAAATTGAAGAAGCCGAAAGAGAAAACAAATTAGCCAAAGAGAAAGTTCCTGACAAAGAAAATGAACTCGAAAGTATCCGCAATGCGTACCTCCAAAAATTTTCTGAGCTGACCGAAGCCAAAAACGAGAAGGTCAAACTCGATAAAGAATTTGAATTCATCCTCCGCCAGGAAAAAAAGCTCAAGGATGAGATTTCCGAAGAGCAGATCCTTCTTGAGCAAAAAGAGAAAAAGCTCGACGCGGGCCGGGAGGCACTCGTTCAAACTCGAAAACGTTTAGAAGAAAAGGGAAAAAATTTAGCCGCGCTTCTTGCAACTCTTGCTGAAAGTCTTGCCGCCATCGAAAACCTCCAGAAAAAAATCGCAGTCCTCAAAGGAGAGAGAGATGAAAGCTTCCTCCACCTTCAGACCCTCAAAAAGTTTGAAGAGAAAGAGCGGCGCGGGACTCTTGTTTCTGATGTCCCGGGGTCATTGGGTCTCCTGGCTGATTTGATTGAAACTGATTCCGAGCACGCTCCTCTCGTCGATGTCTTTTGGAAAGAAGAGGCAAGGGCTGCGCTCATTCCTGCCCAGGATTTTCTAAAGAATCTTGAAGAATCCCAGATCAAAGGGAATTTTCTCCTTATCTCTCCCCAGAAAAAAGAAGAATTTTCCAAGGAAGCTTATCATCACCCCGCTGTGATTGGCTGGCTCAAATCGCGCGTTCGATTCAGCCCTAAAATCAAGGAGCATCTCCCCCAGCTTCGAGAGGCAGTCATTGTTCGCGACATCAAGAGAGCAATCGACCTCTGGCTTCGCTTCCCGGAACTCAATTACATCACCCTCGATGGAGATCTGTTGCTCTCCTCCGGCTTTCTCAAAATGGGGCAAAAAGAAGAAGGTCTTGTGGCTCTTTCCCAGGAAATAAGAAAATTAGAAGAAATACTCGCCCAAAAAGATAAAGAAATTTCCCCTCTGAGCATGGAGCTGGATGAAAAAGGCAGCGAAAAACAAGAGCTCGAGGAAAAGATACAGGCGGAAGCTTCACTCAAGGCCCAGGAAGAAAGAAAAATCGAAGAGCAGGAGAAAGAGAGGCAATTTGACGAAGCCGAGAAAGAAAAAATTCTGAACAATCTTTCTATCCTTAACCAGGAGCTCAGGGTCCTGCTCTCTGAAAAAGGCACTTTATCGCAAAAATTGGAAGCCCTATCCGCAAGAATTCAAACGCTGGAGGATGAGGAGAAAACCTTAAAGGAAAAATCTGAAGCAAAAGAACAAGAATTGGCCTTACATCAAAACCAAATCAACCGAGAAGGAAGCCACATCCTGGAGCTTAGCGCCGGCCGCGAATTGCTCAATGAAAAAATCAACAACCTTTCCTTTCAATCGCAAAGCCTCGCTCAGCGCAAAAATATCGCCCAGGCAAAAATAAGCTCCTTCGAGGAAGAAATCCACTCCTGCGATGAGGAAGAAATCCGCCTCAAACAGCACATCGGAGAGCTTTCTCAGAAGGCCAAGGCGCTTGAGCAAGAAAGAAGCCTCAAGGACACTCAACTCGCCGAGGACGAATTAAAATTTCAGAATTGGCAAAAAGAGATCGAAGACCGAGAAAACATGATTCAAAAATTGAGACAAGACCTGGAAGTTTTCAAAGAGGAGCGCGTTCGCTGGGAAGTGAGCAAAGCAGAGACAGAACGCGATATGGTGAATCTCGAGGAAACATGCTGGCAGGACCTGAAAAAAAACCTTCAGGAGGTGAAAAAAGAGACCTTCGAAGAGGTGACACCCGATTCAGAAGTCGAAGCGAGATTGGAAGAAGCCCAGGAAGACCTGCAAAAATATAAAGCCGTCAACTTGATGGCGGAGGAGGAATACCTCGCTCAAAAGGAGCGCTATGATTTCCTCATCCAGCAGAGGAATGACCTGAGAGAATCGATCACCACCACCCAGGATGCCATCCGCAAGATCGATGAGGAAAGCAAGTCTCAATTCCTAGCGGCTCTTGCTGAAGTCAACAAAAATTTCCAGGAAATCTTCTCGATTCTCTTTAAGGGTGGCGTGGCTGAGGTCAAGCTGATCGACCCCGAAAATTCCTTGGAAAGCGGTGCGGAAATCATCGCCCAGCCGCCGGGAAAAAGGGTTCAAAACCTAGCCCTTCTCTCCGGCGGGGAGAAAAGCCTGACGAGCCTCGCTTTTCTCTTCGCGCTCTTTCGCTACAAGCCCACTCCTTTTTGCGTCCTGGATGAGGTAGATGCCGCGCTGGATGAAGCCAACCTTGTGAGATTTTTGGAGCTGATGAAAAAAATCAAGAGCGAGACTCAGTTCATCCTCATCACCCACAACTTCAAGACAATGGAAGTGGCTGATTTTATCTATGGAACGACCATGGTTGAACCCAATATCACCAGCCTCTACTCGATCAAACTCGAGAAAAAAGAAGAAGACCTAAAACTTCAATGAGAGTCCAACTTTTCGTTCCGCCCGGCGGGTACTTTGCCGAGCGCTGGTCAAAAGGCTCGTCCATGCCGCCTCTTGGCATTCTCTCCATCGCTGCCGTGCTCGAGAAAGAAGGGGTCGAAGTCGAAGTTTTGCCGGCCGATGTGCTTAAATTGAACTGGAGAACGATCCGGCAAGAAATCAAGCGGGCCAAACCAGACTTGATCGGAGTGACCACAACCACTGAAAACCGGTTCCAGAGTTTCAAGCTCATAAAATTAGCCAAAAAGGCGCGTCCTGAGGCTTTCACTATTCTGGGCGGACCCCATGCTTCTTTAGCAGCTGAGGATTGCTTGAGCCATATTCCAGAGCTCGATATCGTAGCCAGGGGCGAAGGGGAAATGACGACACTCGAACTCTGCCGCGCCCTGGAAAAGAAAAAAGATTTGGCTGCGGCAGCATCGGTTGCGGGTATTTCTCTGAGACTCGAGGGCAAGGTCATCTCGACTCCGCCGCGGTCTCCAATCCAAGACCTCGACAGCCTCCCCTTCCCTGCTTTTCACCTCGTCCCGTTTGAAAAATACAATTTCACCATCGATGTTCCTGGCCAGGGGAAGCTCCCTGCTGTGAACATCATGACCAGCCGCGGCTGCCCATTCAGCTGCAATTTCTGTGCGACTCCAATCAATTGGGGCCGAACCATGCGAGTCAGGAGCCCGCTGAATGTGATTCAGGAAATTGAGCTCCTCATTCAAAAGTATGAAGCTCGGGTGATTTTTTTCTACGATGACACGTTCAACGTCAGTGCCAGACGGGTGGAGGAAATTTGCGACCTCATCCTCGAGCGCAAGTTGAATATCTTCTGGAGATGCGAAGCACGGCTGGACCTCCTCACCAAGCCTTTGCTGGCTAAAATGAAAAAGGCAGGGCTTTTTCATCTTTCTTTTGGCCTGGAAGCCGGCTCGGAAAGAGTGCGGAATGAGATTATCGGGAAAAAAATTAACATTGAGGATTTTCACAATCTGGTCAGATGGTGCGGGGAGCTGGAGATTATTCCCAACGCCTTTTTCATTTTCAGCCATCCGACTGAAACCTGGGAAGAAGCCAAGGAGACAATAAAGATTATCGAACAGTGTAAAGACGAAGTCGAAGTGACAGTAGCCATCCTTCATGTCTATCCAGGAACACCGCTGGAAAAAACAGCTCAAGAACTCGGCGTTCTTCCTTCGGGATTTACCTGGGCCAAAAAATATCACTCGAAAATCATCACTCTGCCCGCGGCCCAGGGAGATGTGCCTCTTTTCCTGGACAAGCTCACCTGGGCCGAGATCAGCGAACTCGTTTTTCGCTGGTCGCTGAGCGGTGGTCAATTTTCAATCTTGAGAAAAATTCCCAGAATTCTCAAAAACATCCGCTCTCTGGGGGATATCAAAAGATATGCTATCATGGCCTTTATTTATTTGAAATTAAAAACAAAGAGATTGCATCGTCCCTCCGGGGCTCGCAATGACGGGTAGAAGTGCGATACGTTGCCCAATAGATATATCATCGGATAAATTCGACCGCTACAAAATGATTATCGAAGGAAAGGTAATTTACACCTCATCCACCCCTCCCCCTCCAAGGGGGAGGGAAAGGGAGGAGGTGAAGAAAGGAGGGTTCGATGTCCGTCTATCTTTACATCATTCTTGCTTACCTTCTTGTCCTGACCGCTTTTAATTTTATCAGGTCCAAGCGCATCAAAAGCCAGGAAGACTTCATGGTCGCAGGACGGAGCCTGAAATGGTCGGTTATGGTGTTTACTCTCATCTGCACCTGGATCGGCTCGGGGACGTTTATCAGCGGCGCAGAATTCGCCTCCAAGGCTGGCATTTCTGCACTCTGGCTGGCCGCAGGCGCCTGGGTGGGGATTATCGCCATTTACTTTCTCGCTGCAAAAATCCATACATTCGGTCAATACACAATTGGAGACATCCTGGAAGTGCGCTACGGCCCGGTGGCGCGCATCGTCGGATCTATTGCGCTGATCATGTCTTTCACTGCTATCGTCTCTTACCAGTTCGTCGCTGGCGGGTTTATCCTGAATGTGGCTACAGACGGAAAAATCTCGGATCAGGTGGGCATTTACATCGCGGCAACCTTTGTCATCCTCTTTACGACGCTGGGAGGAATGGTGGCCATTGCCTACACTGACCTGCCGAATGGAATTATCATCGTATTGGCCTGCCTGCTCGCAGTCCCGTTCGTTTATTTTGCAGCTGGCGGCTTGCCTCAAGCCACCCAACAGCTTGAGCCGGGCTACTTTGCGGTCGTCAACAGCCAGTTCGGTGCACACCCCACTCTCAAAGTCATCGGATATTTTCTGTCAACCATGCTCTTGCTGATGGGCGTGCAGAGTATGTACCAGAAGTTCTACAGTGCCAAATCCGCCAAGGATGCCAAAAAAGCCGTCGTCCTCTGGACCATCGGTACGATCTTTGTTGAGACCGTCGTGGTCATCATCGCTGTCTTTTCCTACAGCAAATTCAAAGACCAGATCGACCTGACCATACCCAAAGCAGGAGGCAAGGTCGTCCTTATGGCTGCACGAAGCCTTGTGCCGACGCCTGTAGGCATACTTCTGCTTGGCGCGGCCTGCGCCGTCGTCATCTCCACGGGCATGAACTATCTGCTCTCCCCCACGACAACGATCATGCGCGACATTTACCAGCGGTTTATCAAGAAAGATGCCAGCCAAAAGACCATGGTCGCCCTCCAGAAAGTCTTCGTTGTCATCATCGGCGTTATTGCTTTTTACCTGGGAGTAAAACTCACCTCCGTCCTACAGATGAGCTACTTTGCCTACACCATCTACGGAGTCGCCATTACGCCGGCTCTCATCGCGGCTCTTGCCTGGAAGAGAGCAACAAAAGCGGGAGGAATAACTTCGATTATCTCCGGAACCGTAGTCTGCATCTTCCTGAAGATTATGGCAGATAATCTGCCTCCAGAAAAAGCTCCAGCCGGGGATCCCTGGGGGATCCCGATGATCTATCCAGCGCTTGCGGTATCGCTCCTGTCTTTGATCGTAGTCAGCCTATTGACTAAAAAGCCAAAGCCCGAGGAGCTTGAAAAGTTTTTCCCGGGCAGTAAATAAAAAAAATGAGGCATATCCAGGAATGGGTGGCGCGGTGCCAGTCTCCGCCCGCCCGCAGCGAATGGTGGTGGGTGGGGGGGTCTTTAGCGAGGACGGACGGGGATGCACCACGACAGGACCCGTTCCCAACATTGCTGTCTCAGAAAAAAAGCCGCTTACAACCTTCAATGGTCGCTTCGGCCATCCCTGGATATGCCTATTAAATATTTTAGTGAGGACTTTATCCACCCAAAATGGAAGAGACTCTTTTTATGAAGGAGGAGTCCTGATGATCACGGGAATAGTCAAAGATTGGCGATACAAAGAACATGAAATGGGCGCGTATCATCCAGAAAGCCCCCAAAGAATTGAAGCCATCTACAGGATGATCGAGAAGGAAATTGCATTTCCCTACTTACAGATAGAGCCTCGGCCTGCTTCGGAAAAGGAAGTCCAGATGGTTCATACTCCTGCCTATGTCCGCAAGATTAAAGAGACAGCGGGTAGGGAACAAGTCTATCTCGACCCTGACACTTCAACCTGTGGCCGCTCTTATGAAATCGCTCTTCTTGCTGCAGGCGGCTTATTAAAAACGCTTGATTTCATCATGGAAGGGAAAATCCAGAACGGGTTTGCTCTTGTCAGGCCTCCCGGACATCATGCAGAAGCTGACCGTGCCATGGGCTTTTGCCTGTTCAATAATGTGGCCATCGGAGCTTCGTATCTTATCAAAAAATACGGCCTTAAGAAAATCCTGATTGTGGACTGGGACCTCCATCATGGAAATGGAACCGAGCACGCTTTTTATTCCAGGCGCGCCGTTCTCTACTTCTCCACTCATCAATTTCCTTACTTCCCGGGGACTGGCTACTGGGATGAGACAGGCGAGGGCGAAGGCGAAGGGTACACTGTGAATGTCCCTCTCAGAGCTGACAAAGGGGACGAAGATTATCTTTATATTTTTGAGAAAATCTTATCTCCTATTGCCTCCCAGTATAAACCTGAATTTATCCTTGTCTCTGCGGGATTTGATATCTATGGCGGCGATCCCTTAGGAGGGATGAGGGTCAGCCCAGAAGGGTTTGGCGCTTTAACTTCAGTGCTTTTGTCTTTGGCTCAAGAGTCCTGCCAAAAAAGGCTCGCTTTTGTCCTTGAGGGAGGATATGATTTGGGCGGACTTCAGGAAGGGGTTAAAAGCGTTTTGCTCCTGCTCAGCAACGAAGGGGAAAAACCAAGTGTAAAGGAAAAAGCCTCAGGCGAACTTGAGCAAGAGCTGGCACCGGTTTTTAAGGCGCAAAAAAGATATTGGAAAGTGTAGTGTCCTTTAGCGGACCATTCGTCACCTTTTAAGGACACAAAATTGATTTGGCTTACCCCTTATAAGGCAGGAGCATTTGGCATAGTTTTTGCAGGGTTATTTAAAAGCTAAGGAGTCTAAAATGAAAAAATTAGCGATGCTCGTTATTGCCATAATAGCACTTTTTGTCCTTATCGCCGCAGCAAATCCTGAAGAAGCCAAATACACAAATTCTTCCATTGCACGGCTGAGCTACCTCGAGGGCAACACCTACATCCAGAGAGCCGCCGACCTCGCCTATGAAGAAGGAACGATGAACACGCCTATTGCTGAAGGAGACAGGCTGGGAACAACTGAGGGCCGGGCTGAAGTCTATTTTGGGAGAAATTATGTCCGCTTAGACACTAACACAAAAGTAGATTTTCTAAACCTGCCGAAAAAAGGCTCTAACCTCACCCGGCTTCAGATCTGGGCGGGGAATGTCTATTTGAATGTGCGCTTTTTGGAAAAAGAAAAAAATATTGAAATTCACACTTCCGATGCTTCTGTTTACGTCCTGGATAAGGGGCTCTACCGGTTTGACACCAAAGAAGGCGGAGAAACTGACGTATTCGTATTTAGTGGTCTGGTGGAAACAGCCGGTGAGGAGGGTTCCATTCTGGTTAAGAGTGAGCAGAAACTAGAAATTTCAGGCGGGCGTTTTACATCTCGGCCCAGCTCGTTTTATGCTGTGGCTGAAGATAACTTTGACAAATGGAATGAAGACAGGGATTCTCAACTCAAATCAGCGATGGCCAAAGGATATCTACCTGAAGAACTTGAAGATTTCGAATCTGAGTTGGACCAATACGGCGACTGGGTTTATCTCAGGCCTTACGGCTATGTCTGGGTTCCCGGAGGTCTCGATTCTGAATGGCGTCCTTATTATTACGGCCGCTGGGTTTGGCTCCCTCTGAGTGGATGGACTTGGCTCCCCTACGAACCGTGGGGCTGGAGCACTTTTCATTACGGAAGATGGGGCTGGGGAGTCGGCCTTGGATGGTACTGGATTCCCACCACAATCTGGGGTCCAGCTTGGGTCAATTGGTGGTGGGACTACGACTATTTCGGATGGGCGCCTTTGAGTTATTGGGGCTATCCCGTTGTTATCATCAATAACCATTTCTATGACCATTACCACGGAGACTATCCCTACAATTCGCGGGCGCTGACAGTCATCCACAAAGACCAACTTAAAGCAAAGAACATCGCCCAAGTGGCCCTTGGCCAGGAATCCATGAAAGAGCTGGGAAAACTCAATCTTACGGAACAAAGACTCACTCTCAGGCCCGCAGCGAGCAGAATTGCTGTCGAATCTCTTGAAGGCAAAAGATTATTCCTCAGGAAAGAAGAAGGCGCCTCTAGGTTTGGACCTGAATTAAAAAACAGCCTGGGACGAAAAATCGAAGAGAACCCGCCTTTAAGCTTGAACCTGCCTGAAGAGAGAAGAATTCGCAAGACAGATTCCTTCGGCTATCCATCATCGCCGGAAATCAGCCTTAAAAAATATTCAGGCGACAAGGAAAGCTTAAGGCCAAGCTCATTCCTCGACCGGATTTACAGATACGTGTCTGGAAGGAGTTCTTCTTCTCGGAGTTCTGGTTCGAAAGGAACGATTACTTCTCGCTCAGGGTCCAGGAGCTCTAGTTCAGGGCGTTCCTGGGGTTCTTCATCCTCTCCTTCTGGCTCCCATCCGTCAGGAAGCATAAAAAAGAAAAATTAGTGCTCTTCCTTAGCCGTCTCTAAAGAATAATAATCCAGAATCATCATATGGTCATTGCGGGAGCAGAATCTCTGAGGCTCTGTGCCTGGGAAAAAAACCTCCCTTAATGTAAAAAGGCAAAAGGGAGTGGCGAGAAGGCCTGTTTTTCGGTCAATATCCACAAAGGCGAGGTTGGGAGGAACTTCAAATTCTTCATGAGGAGGTTCCGTCTCTTCACTCGCCTCTTCAGCTTTCTTTTTCTCATCATCAATCACGTTTTTAAAAAAGTCGATCCAGATAGGAAGAGCAGCCACGGCTCCAGATTGCCGATCTCCAAGGGTGACTTTGGCTTCATTCCCCACCCAGACTCCTGCACAGAGAGAGGGTGAAAAACCTAAAAACCAGGCATCCGTGAACTTATCGGTCGTGCCCGTTTTCCCCGCTAAAGGCTTGTCTTGGGTGAGGAAGGCTGCAGCAGCCCCAGTGCCCCTCTGGATAACCCCCTGGAGCAAATAGGTCATCATATAGGCCATCTGGGGAGAAATGACTTCTTCGGACTCAATTTTACTTTCCTCCAGGATATTCCCATCTTTATCTTCAATGCGGGTAATAAAGTAAGGTTTGATGCGGACACCTTTGTTGGGAAAAGTCGTGAATGCCGAAACAAGCTCCAACAGGGTGACTTCAAAAGTCCCGAGCGCCAGAGAGAGGTAAGGGTAGATGGTGGAAGTGATCCCAAATTTGCGGCAATAGTCCACGCCGACTTGAGGCGAGATAAAGTCCAAAAGCTTGGCTGTCACCACATTTCTCGATTCTTCAAGTCCCTTGCGGAGAGTGACGGCACCTTTGTACTGGCGGTCATAATTTTTGGGTATCCAGGGTTCGCCTGTCCATTTATCAATGAAGCTTGTGGGCTCATCGTAAATGATGGTAGCAGGGGTGAACCCGTTTTCCAGAGCCGCTGTGTAAAGAACAGGCTTGATGGCTGAGCCAGTCTGCCTTAAGGCCTGGGTGGCCCGGTTGAATTTGCTTTTTCTGAAGGAGTATCCGCCCACCAGGGCTTTGATCTGGCCGGTCAGGGGGTCGATAGCCAGAAAGGCTCCCTCCACCACCGGTTCTTGATCGAGGGAAACGAGGAGCTCTTTTTTTTCTTCATCGATATTTTTAATGACAACTTGGATCACATCTCCCTTGGCGATAAGGCCTTCAAGGTTTTTCGTCCTCGTCCAGTCGATGTCATTGTTCTTGAGCTTTCCTGTATAATTTTTAACCTTCACGGTGCCCTCAGCCTTTGTCACGGACAAGACGATAGCATCAACAAGTTCTTCTTTTTCAACGGAAGGAGTAGACCAACTGCTGAGCCAGAATTCCTCCCATTTCGTAACCCCTTCCCTGACCAAATTTCTCTTGTCCTTTCTCCATCCCTTTTTCTTGTCCATATCCCTGAGGCCTTTGTTCACGGCCTGTTCTGCAAATTTTTGAAAGGCAGGATTGAGAGTGGTGTAAACTTTCAATCCTGCGCGGTAGAGAGCATCGCTCCCATAATTCTTTTCAAGGTATTTCCTGACCTCCTCAAAAAAATAGGCCCCAAAATCCGAATATTCTCTCCGCAGAGGGAGGACATTCAACGGCTTCTTTTTTGCTTCTTCTCCTTGAGTTTTGGTGATGTATCCTTCTTCGACCATGCGGTTGAGAACATGGTTGCGGCGGCGGAGAGTCCCTTCAGGATTGTTATAGGGAGAGTAAACAGAAGGCCCGCGAAAAATGCCTGCGATCAGAGCTGCCTCTTCCAGATTCAGGTCCGAGGCGGTTTTCCCGAAAAAAAGCTTGGCAGCCGTTTCCACTCCATACACGCCATGGCCGAGGTAGAACTGGTTACAGTACATTTCCAAAATTTTTTCTTTGGAATATTTTTTTTCGATCTGGCGCGAGAGAAAGATCTCTTTGAGTTTTCGCCGGACTGTCTGCTGGGGATAGAGAAAGAGCTCCTTGGCAAGCTGTTGCGTAATCGTGCTTCCTCCCTCAGGCCGGCGGAAGATGCGGCCGCGCCTGATGTTTTCCTTGACAGCCCGCAAAATACCCCGGTAATCCACTCCACTATGGACGAAGAATCTCGGGTCTTCGGTAGCGATAATCGCTTTTTTTAAAATGTCAGGGACCTTCTCATAAGGAACTTCAACCCTTTTTTCAATCGCAAATTCCTTGATGGGTTTTCCCTCATCCGAATAAAGGTAGGTGATGATGTTGGGTTCAAACTTCTCAAGTTCGGAAACTGAAGGGAGGTTTCTCCGGATGCTTACATAGAGACCGAGAAAGGCGCCCAGAATGCAAGCGGATAAAAATATGAGACAGAGGAGAAATGCCTTGAGAATTTTTCCCTTGGGAAGCTTTTTGATCCTGATTTTCAGAAAGAACTTTTTCTTAGATTCCATGCATTAAAAATATAGCAGAATAAAGGGAAAAATGTAAGCCTCTCTTTTTCCCTATCAGCTTCTTCGTTTCAAAAATTATTGAGTTTCTCAAATTTTTGGTTTCTCTTGCATTAAAAGAATGTTTCAAGCGCCGTGAGGCTGCGGGCGGGTGGGGAGCCCCTCCGCCGTGCCACCCTCATTCGATTGTCGCATCATATCACATAAACAGATGTATCCTAGGCAAATGACGAGTCTAGAGTTATTAAAAAGGCATAACCGAGATAATTAAGGGACCATTCCGGTTAGGCCCTTCAAAAGAGTCACACAAAAGAGAAGAGAGCCAATTTTTGAAGACAATGTAGTTTGAGATGCCAACCTGGAAAAAGAGAGGCTTATTGGGGATAGAAGGAGATCTATAAAGGAACGGGTATTCTATTGTAAAAATTTCTTGATATATTTCGATACTCTTACTGCAATTTCTTCATGGATTACACTTTTATCTGCAAGGCCGTTGATTTTGACAAACCTTCTCCCTTTGAAGCTGTTGAAAATATGCCTGACTTTCCGCAGATAATCCTCACGTTCAAAAAGCCTATCTTTCTTTTTCCGGTCCTGGATGCGCGCCAGGCCTTTTGGTGCATCCACATCCAGGATAAAAACCAAATCAGGTTTCACGGCGAAACGCTCATTCAACTTCCGAATGCGCTCGGTATCAATTCCCCTGGCTCCCTGATAAGCGATGGTTGAAAAGTAATATCGATCCAGGAGGACAATTCTTCTTTTTTCGAGAGCTGGCTTCAGGTTTTTTTCGACATTCTCTTTTCTGTCTCTTAGAAACAGGTCCAGTTCTTCCTCGGAGGAAAGGGAGTCAGGCTCAAGTGCTTTTCTCTTGATTTCAAGGCCCCATTTGCTGCGCGATGGTTCCTTGAAATACACCGTGTCAAGGCCCTTCGCCCGGAGTCTCTTCTGGAGAAGCTTGGCCTGGGTAGATTTGCCTGCGCCATCAATTCCTTCGAAAACAATTAAAATTCCTTTTTTTAAAACCATAATCCTTTGGGAAAATTATGATAGCGCTAAAAAATCGGGAATGCAACTTTTGTCTCGAAAGGCAAGTTATCACCAAGTGGATGCATCCGTTTATATGATATGAAGCAACAATCGAAGAAGGGTGGCACGGCGGAGGGGCTCCCCACCCGCCCGCAACCTCACGGCGCTTGAATCATTTCCTTTGCGGTATCTGATGATAGGACTGGAGGTGAGGGCGGATGGGGAGGAGCCGTGACAGGACCCTATTCCTAATTGATAGCATCATATAAACGAAGATGCATTCTCACCAAGTTGAGAGTTTGAATTTTTAGGATAAGTGTGCTATTTTTGTTAATGGTATCGCGGAGGAAATAAGATGAAAAAAATCCTATGGTTTTCCTTAGCCAGCTTTTTTCTGGGTGTGTGCCTTGCTGGCTTTATTTTTGTCTATCTTCCTGAAACAAAAGCTCCCCAAACGAGCTTTCTGGACAAACCTTCCTCTCCTTCCATCGCCTCTTCTCTCTACGCATCATTTCCCCAGCTCAAGCCTGACCTCGATTTCGTAAAAATTGTCGATAAGGTTGGCCCGGCGGTCATAAAAATTGAGGCCGAGAAGGTGGAAAAAAGGCCAGCTTCTAGTTTTTTTGATGAATCTCCTTTTGATGACTTCTGGAACAGATTTTTCGGCCAGCCCCGCGAGAAAGAACAAGAATTCAGGTCTACGGCTCAGGGAACTGGGTTTTTCATAAGCCCTGATGGGTATATCCTAACCAATAATCATCTTGTGGAAAATGCCACTAAAGTGACAATTTTTGCTATTCAAGGTGAAGAATACACGGCGAAGGTCGTCGGCACAGATCCCAAAAGTGATCTTGCCCTGATAAAAGTTGAGGGAAAAAACTTCCCCTTTGTTGAGCTTGGCGACTCTTCCCAGCTTAAGGTTGGAGAATGGGTTTTGGCCATCGGAAACCCACTCGGCATGGAGCACACGGTTACTGCCGGAATTGTCAGCGCCAAAGGAAGACAGCTCGGAACAGGAATGAATGTGCCTGATTATCAGGATTTCATCCAGACCGATGCGGCCATCAACCGCGGAAATAGCGGCGGCCCTTTGGTCAACATGAAAGGAGAGGTCGTCGGCATCACGAGCAATATCCTCTCCCCCACTGGAGGAAACATCGGAATCGGGTTTGCGATCCCCTCCAGCTTGGCCAATAAAGTTGTGACTCAGCTTAAAGAAAAAGGACGGGTCATCCGAGGAAAACTAGGTGTGACGATTATGCCCATTACCGAAGATACGAAAAAGCTTCTCAATCTGAGTTCAAACAAAGGAGCCCTGGTGAATTCGATTGAAGCAGGAGGCCCTGCAGAAAAAGCCGGGATCAAGCGTTATGACGTCATTGTGGAAGTCAACGGACAGCCCGTCAGTGACCCCAATGAGCTCAGGTTCAGAATTGCAGACATGGAGCCCGGGACAAAAGTTGGAATCAAAGTCATCAGGGATGGCAAAGAGAAAACTTTAACTGCCACAGTCGAAGAATTGGAACCAGAAGCAGCGAAGCCAACTGCTGAAGCTTCAGCCAGAGATATTGGCTTTTCCGTCACAAGTTTAACGCCAAGCCTTGCCCGGCGCTACGGCTATCAAACCCAGGAAGGCCTGCTCGTCACTCAGGTCAAAACTTACAGCGAAGCCGAAAGAAAAGGCATCGAAGTCGGCGATATTATTCTGGAAGTCAACCGGAAAAGAGTGAGGAATGTTTTAGATCTAGATGCTGTCTTGAAGAAAGCCCAATCCGGAGAGCCCATCATGTTCCTTGTCCGAAAGGAGAGAGAAGGAGAATACCAGGATTACATTGTTACCCTGAGGATTCCCTAAATGAAATTTACCAAAGTCCATTCTTTAGGGAATGACTTTTTGGTCATCGGCCAAGAGTCAGGGGGCGAACTCTCTGATATCAGCGAGTTTGCCCGGAAAATCTGTGACCGGCACACTGGAGTTGGGGCGGATGGCCTTCTCCTGATATCGATTACAGACAAAACCAGGGGCCAGGTTAAATTCCGGATTTTCAACTCTGACGGCAGCGAAGCCGAAATTTCAGGAAACGGCTTAAGGTGCGCTGCCGCCTGCCTTTTTTACCAGAAAAAAATAGATCCCCATCAGATTGTTTTTCTGACCACGGCCGGAGACCGCCAATGTGACCTCATCTGCCAACAAAATACCTTTTTCCAGATCAGAATTGATATGGGAATCCCCCGCCTATCCTCCCTGGATATTCCTTTTGACGACGGCTCCTATCATGAAAAAATCATCAATTATCCGCTTTCGATCAACCAGAAAATCTATCCGATCACAGTTGTCTCGCTCGGCAATCCCCACTGCAGTGTTTTTGTGGAGCGCTTTCCCGCCCGCATCGAATGGCATCAAATCGGCCGCGAAATAGAGTCCCATCCTTTTTTCCCCAACAGGACAAACATCGAATTTATCAGAGTTCTCAACCGCCGAGCCATCGAAGTGCTTTTTTGGGAAAGAGGAGTCGGAGAAACTCTCTCCTCAGGGAGCGGCTCCTGCGCGGCGGCAGTGGCTTCGATTCTGAAGAATCTGACCGAAAAAACAGTTAGGGTGCGTACGAGCATGGGCGAGATGGTCGTCGAGTGGGAAAAAGATAAAGTGTTTCAGGCCGGCCCGGCCGAGATTGTGTTTGAAGGAACTCTCATCACATAATATGCCCACCTATTTCCCCCTTTCATTAAAGGGGAGATTACGGGGGAATTCAATTTTTTAATTGAATCTCTTTTTTAAAAGGAAAAGGTGACTGCCAGCCCGAGAATAGAAACATTCAGGTTGTATTTTTCAATCATCGAGCCATCTAGTTCCCCAAGTTTTTTCTCTCGTTCCTTTCCAAAGGCATAAGCATAGACGGCATCAATCTGCATTTTTCCTGCCCTGTAGCCAATCCCTCCCAGCAACGAAACTTTATTGACATCGATATTTGTTACACTCAAGGTGGACTCAGGCGTAGCGGAGGGATCAAGTCCAATGCCAGCCCGCAGGAAGACGCCCTGGGGAAGAATAAGGTATTCAAAACCAGCCCTCAAGATGAGAATATTCTTGAAATCTAAAATTTCATCCACTTCCAGATTTCCAGTCATCGGAATATCTTTGATCTTCTTTTGAACCTTATCCAAAACCGACCACAGAGTGTACTGGGCACTCGCCGAAAAGAGCAACCTGTCTGTGATCCTGTAGGAAAATCCCGCTTCCATATCCCAGGGGGTGTGAAAAGTCGTTTCTGAATCTAACTTTAAATTAAACATTTCAAAAGAGATAGATGTCGTCCCCGCGAGCTTGATTTTGGCAGGTCCTCTGAGGCTGAAACCAAGGTTTATTCTTTCTGAAGGCTTATACATAATTCCGACTCCAGCTGAAAAAGTCGAGCCGGTTTCCTCTTCACTCATAGGCCCAAAGGGGTTCATTTCTGTTTTTACATCGAGCACGCCTCGATAAAAATTCAGGTTAAAGCCTAAAGATATCTTATCGTTCAGTTGATAGGCGATTGTCGGCGTGAAAGAAACGACGGCCAGGGTCGATCGCAGAGGAAAACCGAGGTCTTGCTTTTTCCAGTCAATCCCCCCACCCGCAAAAGGAACATATACCCCGAATCCTAAGGTGAGCCTATCACTGGTCTTGTAAGTGAAAAAGACTTGCGGCAAAGGATTGTTGTATTTGCTGTAAATTTTTGACCCTGTGGGGAGAGTGTATTCATGAGTCGGCCAGATGTAGAAACCGTCCACAGAAAAATTGAAATTCCCCTTTTGAAAAACCAGGCCAGCGGGATTGTAGAAAATTGCACTGGGGTCATCGGCCACTCCCGCAAAAGCGCCTCCCATGGAGATAGCCCTGCAGCCCATTAAGGTATTGTTCCATCCGCCCGCCTGAAGGAGCGCTTGAACCAGAAGAAATGAAGCGACGAAAATAGATCCTCTTCTTAACATAAAACCCTCCTAAACAATCCTCAAAATTAAAGGAAATGATATTGAATTATAAAATTCCTAAGATTTTGTCAAGA
>Ga0315280_10003779_pt1 | contig 22926 bp, 22 predicted proteins | sample YL17G06_40_MG_FD_203697 | JGI IMG/M metagenome (GOLD analysis project Ga0315280, IMG submission 203697) | Sediment microbial communities from Yellowstone Lake, YNP, Wyoming, USA - YL17G06_40 | ecosystem: Environmental > Aquatic > Freshwater > Lake > Sediment | place: USA: Wyoming | collected... | reverse complement strand
TGGCCGCAAGAACGGCACTTCTTTCTGCCATCAGTTAATTTCCATGACCAGTGATAATTGCATTTCGGACATCGTGTACGCATACTAATATTTTACACGATTTAGTCCGTTTTGCTGGTCAATTACCATCTTTATTAATGGGACTTACCCCAGATTAGTTGTGGAGGAGATCAAAAAATGCTAAAACTATCGTATGCTTATCCTCGGAATTGAAACCTCTTGCGATGAAACGGCGGCTTCTTTAGTTGAGGTTAAAAACGGAAGGGTCAAGGTTTTATCCAGCATCGTATCCTCGCAGGTAAAACTCCACGCAAAATACGGCGGGGTTGTCCCCTCTCTTGCGGCTCGTGAGCACGTCAAAAATCTAAGGCCTGTTTTAGAATTGGCTATCCGTCCCGCTGCCGAAATTGCAACATCGGCAGCGGGACAGGTCAGACCAAAGGTCGGCAAAAAAACAATTTCGGCACTGGGACGGATAGACCTAATCGCCGTCACGGCGGGACCAGGATTAATTTCGTCGCTTCTTGTCGGAACTGCGTTCGCAAAAACATTAGCTTGGAAACTAAACAAGCCGATTGTGGGAATTAATCATATCGAAGGACATATCGCCTCCAACTGGTTAAAACCAGTTGGAAAAATTTCTAATTTCCCCGCCCGCCTTGCTTCGCAACGCGAAGCGGGCAGGCAATTTCTAATTTCTAATAAAATTCTGGGTTCTACTAAACGCTATACGCTAAACGCTAAACGCTCCCGGTTATTCCCTGCTCTGTGTCTGGTTGTTTCTGGAGGGCATACTCAACTGATATTAATGAGGAATTTGGGCAAGTACAAAATAGTCGGGGAAACCTTGGACGATGCGGCCGGAGAAGCGTTTGATAAGATCGCCAGAATCCTTGGACTTGGTTATCCGGGAGGACCAGCTATAGCCGAAGCGGCTCAATTTCCAATTCCCAATTCCCAATTCCCAATTAAACTTCCCAGACCGATGATTAGTTCTAAGAATTTTGATTTTTCTTTTTCCGGACTGAAAACCGCTGTCCTCTACTTGGACAGGGACTTGAAGAAAAAATTGGGCAAAAATAAACTGTCGAAAGAATTGGTTTCTCGAATCGCAACCGAAGCCCAGCAAGCAATCGTGGACGTTCTTGTGTCTAAAACAATAAAGGCCGCTCAAAAATATGAAGCCAAGTCAATTATGCTATCGGGCGGCGTTTCGGCAAATAAACTGCTCCGGTCAGAACTGCAAAAAAACGCCAAACAAAGAGAAATTAAGTACTTTCAGCCATCGCCGGAATATACAACCGACAATGCCGCCATGATTGCCCTGGCTGGCTACTTTTCCGCCAAAGGCGGATCCGCCTCTGGCTCTGGCGGAAATTACAAGTCCGGACTCGGCGATTGGAAAAAGATAAAAACCGACGCCAATTGGGAATTAACCTAGAAAAATATTAGAATTAAACTATGGAAGAACTCCCAAAAGCATATAATCCGAAAGAGGCCGAAGATAAAATCTACAAACTCTGGATGGAGTCCGGGTTTTTCACGCCGGAAGGCTTGCCGGGCAAGCAAAAAGAAAAATTCGTTACTTGCATCGCTCCCCCCAACATCACCGGCGAGCTTCACATGGGCCATGCTCTTGAGCTGACCTTGCAGGATATAATCGTGAGAATGAAAAGAATGCAGAGATATAAAACTCTGTGGCTTCCGGGCACTGACCATGCCGGCATTGCCGCCCAGAATGCCGTTGAAAAACAACTAGCCAAGGAAGGGCTGGACAGGCACAAGCTCGGCAAGGAAAAATTCCTTGAAAGAATGTGGCAGTGGAAAGAGCAATACGGAGGCGCGATTTTGAACCAATTCAAAAAACTGGGGCTTTCTCTGGATTGGACGCGTACGAGATTTACTTTGGACCCGGAATACCAAAAAGCGGTAGAGGAGGCGTTCAAACACTACCACAAAAAGGGATGGATCTATCAGGGCGAGAGAGTAATTAACTGGTGCGTCCGCTGTTCCACTTCTATTTCCGACCTGGAAGTAAACTACGTTCCGGAAAAAACCAAACTTTATTACATAAAATACGGGCCGTTCATGCTTGCCACCACCCGGCCGGAAACCAAGCTGGGCGATACCGCGCTTGCTGTTCATCCTGACGACAAACGCTACAAAAAATATGTCGGCAAAGACTTGGAAGTTGAATCCGTGGATAACGAGGTTCCAGTGAGCCAACCGGCCAAAAAGAAGAAAATTAAACTGATAATCGTGGCCGACGACGCCGTAGATCCTGAATTTGGCACCGGTATCGTTAAGGTTACACCCGCCCACGACATTACGGACTTTGAAATAAGCCAGCGGCATAATTTGCCGTCAGTAAAAATCATCGATGAGCGCGGCAAAATGAACGAAAACGCCGGCATTAGATATCAGGGCATGAAAACCGCTCAAGCCAGAGAACAAATCGTCAAAGATTTGGAGGAATTGGGCTTGATGGAAAAAGTTGAGGGCTACGAACACAATATCGCCCGCTGTGACAGGTGTAATTCGGTCATAGAACCCCTGCCGTCAAAACAGTGGTTTCTGAAAATGGATGAGCTGGCAAAGCTGGCCCTGGAAGCCATTGAAAAGGGAGAAATTAAATTAATCCCCGAGCGCTGGAACGTTCCCTATGAGAACTGGTTAAAAAACATCCGCGATTGGAATATTTCAAGGCAGCTTTGGTGGGGCCACAAAATCCCGATTGAAGGCGAAGAGGATGTTCTTGATACCTGGTTTTCGTCAGCTCTTTGGCCATTCGCAACTTTGGGTTGGCCAAAGAAGACCAAAGATTTCAAAGAGTACTACCCCACTGATTTCATAACTTCCGACAGGGGTATTCTTTTCCTGTGGCAAGTACGGATGGTTTTTTCCGCAAAGGAATTCACCAGCAGGGCACCATTTAAAAAAATATTTATACATCCAACGATTTTAACCAAAGACGGCAAGAGAATGTCCAAATCTTTAGGCACGGGGATAAATCCGCTTGAGCTGATAGAGAAATACGGGACAGACGCCTTGCGATTCGGCCTTGCTTATCAAACCACCGGTTTGCAAGATATGCGTTTCAATGAAGATGTCATTTTGATGGGACAAAAATTTGCCAACAAGATTTGGAATATCGCCCGTTTTGTAATCGGGAAAGTGGGAGAGGATTACGAATGGAAAACATTAAAAGCCCCCGCCGATATTCACAATGAGTGGGCCGCCAAAATGGACGGCACGGTAAATTATGTTACCGACCAGATTGAAAAATGCAATTTCGCCGAAGCCGCTAATCATCTCTATCATTTTGTCTGGCACGAATTTGCCGACAAATATATTGAGGAGTCAAAAGATAAGGAGGATTCGGATACTAAGGATATTCTCACCTATTTATTGCTCAATTCTCTTAAACTTCTCCACCCATTCATGCCATTTGTTACCGAGGAAATTTATTCTCACATTCCTCTCAAAAATAAAAAAATGCTTCTTGTGGAAGAATGGCCCTCATAAAAACCGCTCTTGTGTGTTAAAATTATTGCGTGGACCCCGTTAGAGATAGCTTGGGTTTCGTAACATAGGCTATATACAACGGGGATCTCTAACGGGGTGGACCATGTTTATACATTAGTCGTTCTCGTGCTTTTGGGGTTCTCCCCCAGCTTGATTTGGCTTGCCTATTATCTCAGAAAAGATCCGCGTCCGGAACCAAAATACATGATCTCGCGCGTTTTTTTCCTGGGAATAGTTTTGGCGCCTCTTGCCGTTATCGCCCAGTGGGCCTTTCGGGAAGCAGCCCTTTCGCTTCATTCTAATTTTCAGGCCTCTTCCTCCATTGCCTTCTTTTTGTGGGCGGCATTCATTGAAGAAGCGGTAAAATTCCTGCCGGTCAAATTCGCCGTCTTGCACAACCCGGAATTTGACGAACCTGTGGACGGCATGATTTACATGATTGCGGCGGCGCTTGGATTTGCGGCAATTGAAAATATTTTAGTGCTCTTTCAGACGATTCCCAACGGCACCGAGCTTGCTTTGCAAACATGGGCATTAAGGTTCGTCGGCGCCACATTATTACATGCGGTATCCTCGGCCATGGTGGGCTATTTTTTGGCGTTGTCGTGGTTCTATCACAGACATAGCGGCAAATTAATATTTGCAGGCATTGCCATGGCCTCTGTTTTCCATTTCCTATTCAATTTCACACTTCTGAAAGGCGAGGGACCGGATGGGTTTTTTTACTCCACAATCCTGTTAATAGTCGTGGCTATTATTATTTCTTTTCTTTTTACTAAAATAAAAAGGCGGGCAAGCCCTCACACCTATTGGGTATCTGCAAGTCATGGCGGTTCTGTCTATTAAAATAGCTATCGTTCGCATGGCTTTGGTTATACCGGTAGCAGTTATTCTGGCAAAACTTGCGGTATGCAGAACCTATGCCAAATAGGTGTGAGGGCAAGCAGCGCAACGGCTCAAAAGAGCAGTTTATCAACCGTGGCAATTTTGCCCTGATAAAATTCGCCCCGTCAAATAATTTTAATTATCCACCTCCTATTTGGCAGGGTAAATGGTATAATTAGGACATGGATCCCGAACGAAATAGCACTATCGTGTTCGGGATTGATAAGTAAAGCATAATTCAATAGTATGATGCGCAGATATAACTTATGTGTATCGCTGTGCAACAGCTATTTCGTACGGGATGGATGATTTCTTTGGAGAACAACTGGGCGGCAGTGAGGCCAGCCTCGCCGAGTCTAGGCGGGCCAATCTGACAGCGACCAAAAGCGTCAGCAAGGCAAAACAGAAAGAAGAAGAAGGCCAACTAACCGTAGACGTCTATCAGACCGATGATGATATCGTCATAAAATCAACTATTGCCGGAGTTACCGCCGATGATTTGGATATTTCCATCACGAATGACATGGTAACTATTAAAGGCAGCCGCGGCTCCGAGGAAAAAATCAAACAATCGGATTATTATTATCAAGAGCTATATTGGGGAGCGTTTTCGCGGTCAATCATACTCCCCGAGGAGATAGATGCCGATAACGCAAAGGCATCAATGAAGAATGGGGTTCTGACCATAAAGTTGCCAAAACTGGCGAAAAGCAGGACAAAAAAGATAAAGATTACCAACTAGCCGAGGACTCTATTAAAAACACCCAGCCGCCGGCCGGCTTACCAGTCGGCCGTCGGCTGGGTGTTTTGTTTTTGGCTTACCAGCCCCCACACCTACTTAGTATGAGCGCAGCAAATGTTCCTTAGTTAGTAAGCCTAAACATAATATAGGCATCGGCCAGTATTGATTTGCTAATTAGGGCGCATATTAGAACAAATACTAAGTAGGTGTGAGGGCCAGTCGGGCGACTAGCGGTTGTTTTATGTTAAAATAAGGACAGCATATGAGATCAACAGAAAAAACTTGGGTTAGAATAACGGTAGCGCTGGCAACCCCCATAATTTTGGGGCTGGTTTTCGTGTATGGTCAAATTTATTTTCTTAACAGGCAGAGCGCTGCGTCTTTTACACCGATATCCGCAAACAATATTGCCAGCGCTAAACTGGCAAATCTTACCGATAAGGGACTGGTCCTTATCTTTAAAGAAAAGAGGGTTGTCGTCAGCCCTGAAGAGTTCAAAACGTGGGTTGAAAAATATAGCCGCTCTTTTACCGGCGAACAAGAGTACCGAATCAACCAGCAAAAAATTACCTTGTACCTGGAGAATATCGCCAAAGAAATAGACATTGCCCCAACTGACGCCCGCCTTTCCGTAAACAACGGTAAAATCACGGAATTTTCGACAGCTCAAAGAGGCCGGCTTCTGAACGTTTCTGAGTCGCGGGACAATATAATTTCGGCTCTCACGCAAAACACGGATTCCTTAGCCAAGACTCCTAATGGCGAAAGTGCAGTAGAATTAGTGGTTGACGAGGTAGAGCCGAATCTTGCTCCTGATAAAATAAACGATCTTGGCATAAACACCCTGCTTGGCCACGGTGAATCAAATTTCGCCGGTTCGCCAAATTCACGAATTCACAACATCGGCGTAGGCGCAAAAACATTCAGCGGGGTGCTTTTGGGGCCCGGCCAGGAATTCTCTTTCAATCAAACATTAGGGACCGTTGACGCTTCATCCGACTACTTACCGGAGCTTGTCATCAAAGGCGGCAAAGTAATACCGGAATATGGCGGCGGGCTTTGTCAGGTATCAACCACTCTTTTTAGAGCAGCCGTAGCGTCAGGGCTGGTTATATTGGAACGTCATCCCCACTCAATACCTGTCCGCTATTACAATCCTCAAGGATTTGACGCCGCGATCTATCCCGGTATTTCCGACCTCAAATTTAGAAATGATACCCCGGCCCACATTTTAATCCAGTCAAGTATTTCCGGCTCTAAACTGTATTTTGAAATTTACGGCACAAGCGACGGCCGAAAAGTAACAATTGACGGCCCACACCAGTACGACGTGAAATCCAACGGAGCGCTCAAAGCGGTCCTGACACGGACAATTACCTACGCCGACGGGACAGAAAAAAAAGACGTGTTTAACTCGTCTTACCAATCGAACTCGGCATTTGTAACGATTAGAAATCCTTTTGAGTAAATTTTGCAGCCCTAAACTACTTTTGATGAATATTCCATCATATGATGATTTATTCAACATTCGCTCCTTTGCCTCTCAAATTAAATTTCTTTCGCCAGCTAATCTCGTCTTCTATTTCTATCGCCTTACAATAAGTAACATATTTTTCAATTCCATAAAATTTTCTTAAAATCATCAGCTCCTCATAGCATTCAAAGGGATAAGCCCAAACGCTTTTTTGAATCATAACAAATCCTAACTTTTTTATCCTATCGGTAAAAGCCAACCGATTTTTATTCTTGCTAACCGGAACATCAAAAATGACTAACCTCCACTTTCCGTCCCAGCTCCCCTGTTTTTCAAGTTCTAACGAATCAATATCTACATCTCTAACGATATCCTTGCCTTCTTTAGTAATTTTCACCATTATCCCTTTTTCGCTTTTTCCCATAATTCTGATGTATCCTCGCTTGTTGAGATAATTCAAAGAAAGATAAAATTTCCGCCAAGATTTTTTATCATTATGCTTCCTAAATCCCCCGATCAAATTAACGCCAAAATAGGGATTCGTCATTGACAAAATCGCTAATCCACCGATTCCGATGCCCCTCAAAATCTTTTTTGCAAGTCTCTGTCTCATAATTTTATAACATCATGTTGAATAATCCATCATATGATGGATTATTCAACATGGTGCGGGTAGGAGGATTTGGTTTCGGCTCTCGCCGCCTTCCGGCGGCTCGGCCTAACCAGTTTTGCTTCGCAAAACCCGGGGCGATTTTTAAAGCTTACGCAGGAGCTACAGCTAAATCGCCCGTCAAAGCCAAGCAGTTGGCTTTGACCCTCGCGGTTTTGCCTCCTAATTGTCGGCAAAACATCGCTCCGGCGTGCAAATCCTCAGCACAAAAATAAATTTTTGTGCGGGTAGGAGGATTTGCACCCCCACGGCCTTGCGGCCACTAGCTCCTAAAGCTAGCGTGTCTGCTATTTCACCATACCCGCCTCGCCCATCGGCTATGGCCGAGGGCTTTAAATTTTCTATACCCTCACACCTACTTAGCTTCGGCAACACAATTCTTGATCCTCCTTTTCAATTGCAAATAAGCATTGCCTCTTAACTTAATGCTTTGTTCTCTGTGGCGAGCATCCTCTTCAGAAACGTAGGCTTCATAATAAACTAGACCGAAGGGATTTCTCGGTTTTGTTGATTCAACTAACCCAGAATTGTGTTGCTTAAATCTTTTCCTCAAATCATTGGTAGAACCGAAATACAACTGATTATCCTTTCTGCTTTTTAAAACATAGAAATAATGCATAAAAGCTAAGTAGGTGTGAGGATGTACAAATACGCGGTTATTATACCTAATTTTTCACTTTTTAGCAATCTAAACTTCGGGTGCTTAGCAATGTCAATTGGGAAGCTGGGGCATAAAATTTTGGTTCCTGCTTGGCACTCGCCGGCAATTTTATAAGCCAATTTATCAACCAGTTTCGGGAAAAGGTACATATAGATAAAATTGGCACTCGATAAATTCTCCTTGAGAAAGTTTTTCCTGCGAACACTGATATGTCCGTTTAGACGGGAATGTCTGATCAAAAAGCTGGATTCTAAATAAGGCCATGGTGCGGCTTCATAACCAACCGCTCTTTTAACTCCGAAATTTTTTACCGCTGATATTAATACCCGTCCGTCGCCCGAACCGAGGTCATAAAAAATATCACTTTCAGATAGGCCGCCAAAAGTAAGTAAATTTTTTATCAGTTTTTTTCTAATAGGTACGTACGGGGCGCCATAAATAAAAGAGGCGATACCGGAAACAAGAATTAAAATCATTGCGACGACAACTATAAATTCGGCGGACAATAAAATAAGTAATAAAATTTGTTCTACGATAAGCATGTTTTTACTTTAAAGGATGTTCGGAATAATCACAAACCCCGCCTGACAGCGGGGTTTGTGATTATTGAATTCAAAACAACTTACTGGCCGGCGCCGAAGAAAGTTCTCGTTACCAACGCCGCTGTTGTTCTTAGTATTACACCCACACCCAGCACAATTGCCGCCCCGATTACTCCATGAATTATCGAACTTCTTGCCTCCTCGGCTTTCTTGGGATCGCCTCTAGCGGTCATATACTTTAACCCGCCCCAGATGATAAATATAACTGCAATAACAACGCCTATGACGATTAACCAGTTGGCAACCGTATCAATCAACTGCTCAATTTTGGTCAGGGTTAGCGCCGATCCTGGTGGATAATTAATGTCCGCAAAAGCCAAAATCGGCAGAGAAATCAAGGCCGCCGGAATCGTTACTCTCCATATTTTCTTTAATTTTTCCATAAAACACCTCCTTTCTGCGAAATTGTCCAAGAGCGGAGCGATTGGGTAACAATTTCAGCACCCGCCCAAGTTTTTGAATTATTTATTTTTAAGCGTGTCGTGCAAAATTTTTCTTAAGTAGTTACGACCCCAGCCACTTTTGAAAAATTTTTCTCTTCGCATGGCATCTTTACGATTTTTATAAAGTTCACAATATATCGGTTCCCATGGCCTTTTATCTCTAGTTGAAAGAACGACACCTTTCTCATGCTGGTCAAATCTTTCTTTGATATCGCTGGAATAACCCACATACAAGCTACCGTCCTTTTTGCTTCTCAAAACGTAGATGCCATGCATAATTCAAAAATTTGGGCGGGTAAAGATTACGCACCTGGAACCCGCCAAAATTTTGCTCTGCAAAACTTAAGCGGGTAAGCATTTGCAACTGTCCTCGTCTCTCAAAGCTCGCCTGCGGACAGGCAAATGCTTAACACACTAGCGGAATCAATGAAAAATCAGTCCTGCCAACAGCATTCGCGACTGTCGCTATTATAACATATACCGCCATTATCACCAAAATACCTATCAACACGTGCTTAAAGTTTTTAACGGCTTCCTGATATGCCGCCGGATTACCCCGGGCGTACATAAACCTAAACCCTGCCAAAATGAGAAATATTACCATAATGGCCGTGGCAATACGGGTTAACCAACAGGCAAGGCCGTTAATGATATCTGCAACATCTTGAATTGAAAGATCTATGCCCATCCAATTGCCTTCACCGCCGCCAGCACTGCCCTGTATACACTTATGCGTTTTCTGATCACAAGCTAGGCCTTGGGTACAAGACTTATCAACAATGCACGATTCTCCGAGAGCATTTCCACTGGTACCCGATTTTATGCAAACGCCGGCTTGGCACCGTTCACCGGTATATTGAGCATTGCAGGCGACATCCTGCACGCATTCAACGCACACCTTCATCGTTGAATCACAATCCAACCCTGCCTTACAGGTCTTTTGGATAAAACTCGGGGTGCAGGCCTCGCCGAACCCAGCCAGCACTCCGCCGCCCGCCTCTTCACACGAGTGTTTGACACATTTGAGATCGTCAAAACAGTTGCTGTCATTCATACACAATCCTCCTACTCCGTTCCCTCCTTTAGTGGTACAAATATTTTCCTCGCAGGTTTCGAGAAGCTGAGAATTACATTGGTTATCGTTCTCGCACTCCACGCACTTACCCAAATCGCCGCAAAAAAGCCCTTGGGAACATTTTATATTCTCTTGGCATAACGGGCAGTTACTGTTCTCGGGCGCACCACAATCTTGTTCGTTTATCTGGTTATTTCCATCAACATCAACACAGCCAGCGGGGATTTGTCCCCCGGGTTGGCTACATTTTTCGTCCAATCCGGCTTCCACCGGCAATTGAGCGTTGGCTATTTTGAAACCAAAACTAAAACCGGCGACTAGAACCAAAAAAATAATTGTGATTTTTATGATTCTCTCCAAGGTGTGAATTACTAATTCCTAATATCTAATTCCTAATAAATGTCTAATGCCTAATTACCAAAATTTATTAGTCGTTAGAAATTAGTTATTAGAAATTAGAAATTCTGCGCAATCACTTATTGCGCAGGCTAAGTATGCTTTGTACCAAAGTAACGAAACCCTTGCCGATAAGCACGACCGCAAGACCGATTACCGCGTACCACAACGCCTTGGCGCCTTTTTGAAATCTGGCAGGAACACCGCCCGCGGTCAGCATCAGCACTCCGGCATAGATGATTACAATCACTGCAATCGGGATTGCCAGATTAAAAATCCACTTGCCGATGATATTTATCAAGTCCTGAAAATCGGTTACCCCAATCGGGTTCAGGAGATTAAATGAATAGGACTGGGTCGCAACTTTCCCGCCAGTAGTCGCGCAACTGGTATCCGTGGTGCAGGTATCTGTACCAGCGCCTGGAACGGGCACACAGATATGAGCATCGTTGCATGCTTTATGGGTAGCTGTGGAGGGTGGTGGTTTACCACATTGACTGTTATCAAGAATCTGAACACATACCGCTTTTTGTTCGGCTGTACAACCCACTGCATCAGAACAATACCTATCAGATCCACAAGCATAAACATCCTGGCCCTGCGCGTTCTTAGTGACACAGGCGTAAGAACCGAAAATTCCTTGAATTACATTTACTTTTATAGTACTGCTTGAAGTTAAACTCGAAGTACCTGGCGATGGGTAGACTGTTGCATAAACCGAAAAACTCTGGCCGGCTCCCAAGTTATGTTCGGATGGTTTTACATCTAATTGAAGTAGATACGGCCCTGCGTTAGAAGGAGCTAAATTAATTTCTTTATGAAACGTCCCCAAAGCTCCGGCGTAAAATGTAACCGAGATAGCCTTAACCGGGCTGCTGTTTTTAGTACAATAGCCTTCGTTTGGATCCCCGGATTGTCCTAGTCCAGATAGAGTAACGAAAGCCTTGAAGGTAATGTCCTGATTGGCTGGTATCGGATTTGGCTTTGCGTCAAAATTGATTGTGGCCTGGCATTCTGCGGCTATGGCTTGGTGGTTTGGCAAAAAAACAAAAAGAAAACCGACAAAAATCAGTCCGATTGCAAACGCGAGAAGTTTTCTAATCATGATAATGGTTGGGCGGGCGGCAAATCCTGATTTTGGCCCGCCGAAGCCCGTTTCTTTTTAATTATACCCCAAATAACCAAAACGGCAATTATTAACTAAAACTGGCCGTAGCAATATTCAACTCTGGGTGCGTATTTTCTAGTCGGGGCAAAATTGCCGCTTTCTCTGTCAATATTGCAAACGGTGTGGTCATTGCTGTCCCAAAGGCATTCCCACCTTTTCGTTGGCCCAGTTTGGTTAGGACACATAGAACATTGCCCGCCTTCGGCGGCGGCAGCCGGCCCGCAGTTCGTACTGACGTCACAAGCCCCTTTGCCCTTGCCGCCGCCGTTGTAGCCCGCGGCAAGTTGCCTGACATCGCAGCCGCAGATACCCACAAGGGTTTTAATAAACTCTGCCGCAATGCAAGCCTGCTTTGAAACCGTATCCCTTCTTTTCAGCCAGTTGAAATCGATGGTCTCGCTCACCCCACAGGCCGATTTATAATTGCCCGCGGTTTCAACCGTCAACTGAAACGGCCCGGCAGATACACCATCTAAAGAAGCAATATCTACTTTCCCATCCGACTCGTTGGCAATAATCGCCTTAAGCAATTTAACCGTATCCACCCCCGAGCATATGGTTTTATTTCCTGCCCCCGCTGTTATATCCGCACTCAATGCGCTTATTGCGTTAATATTGCAATTATCCCCGGGGTTAACCGGACCGCAAATATTTGCGGTATCGCCGGTACAATCTTTACCCTTGCAAGTCCCTGCCATTGCCGCCGCGCATTCGCCGCCGCAGTTCGGGTCATTAATATATTTCCCGTTTGGATTGACAACACATTTATTTTCAGAACCGCAGGCATATTTTGTTATAGTAGGCGGTTGCTGGACGGTGGTGGTACATTCTATCCGGAACCAATTCTTTGAAATATCTTTGTCGCCGACGAGGGATTTGAGCACGGTGTTGGTTATCATCCAGGCACCGAAAATTATGACAAGGCCCCAGGTGGTATTCCAGAAAAAATTCTTGCCGGTGACAACGAGGCCAGGCCTGGCGCCGCCTAAAAGAATCATCAGGCCACCGAGCAGGTAAAAAAGCACTGCAACCGCCGGCACAACGGTAAAAAGTATAAAATTCATAACCCTGCTTGCAAGAGCAAAAATATCGCAGGTGGTGCACATTCTTGTCTCATTTTCCGGCGTTGACGGATCGTCTTGCAGGCGCCCGCAGGGTACCAAGCCACCTTTTGCCCCACCGGTTGTTGACGAACTAGCCAACACAATTGTAATATCCGCCACGGCTTGACGGGGGGGGGTATTAGAATCTGTTGCTTTTACGCCCACACCATTGTCCAAAGCAGAAGCATCGGCAGTCAGAACAAATTTTCGCCCTAATTTTAAGGAGGAGTTACCCGAAATCATCCCATCCGGATTAAGATTTAAGCCGGCCGGCAGTTCGCCCCGGATTACGCTCCAAGTATAAGGCGGGGTGCCATTTTCGGCATTTAGCTGCCGACTATATTGATTGCCGCTGCCAAATAGGGCCAAGAGTTTGCTACTATTAATACCCGCACTACCGCCACCTGATCGTTCGCTTTCTGAAATATAAAAAGCATCGGTGCTCTTGAGATCCGGCGCTAAAACTATAAATCTAATCGCCGTTGATTTGACATCGCCGACCGACGCCCATTCTTTCCAGTCCCCATACAACGACTTATCATCCAAACCAGTCCAACTGTCTTCTAAAAACCAGTTGCCATTCGCATCAGTGGTTGGTGAAACTTTAAAGCCAATGTCCTCAACCGGAGTGCAACTAATCCCCTGATTATTCTGCTCGCCGCACATTTTGACTGGTGTATTGGGAAGAGCACCGGTCAATTCTAATCTCCAGGAATCAATAACCCAAATCCTTGGATTGCGTGAGGATTCAGTAATATTTTTAAAAGTAAGCTTCGGGCCACAATCGGAACCGTTCCAGATATCACAAAAGTACTGGCCAGCCGAAGTCAGTGCGGCCGAAGAATCATAAAGACCAAAGGAGCCGCCTGAATCCAGAAGATTCCAGACGAAAGAATCTTTTATGCCCAGCTTTGATATCGTTTTCGTTACAACCTCAAGTTTGTTTTTGATTTCTTCTCTCGTGCCCTGATCAAAACCATATTCGCCGATTATAAGGTTGCCGGAATTCTTGCCAGCCGATGACAAAACATCTTTAATCGTCGCGATATCGGCTTTAAGCCGGCTGCCATCATCACCGGAATAAAGAGCATTGATTGACTCGTAGGAAGAATAAGAAAAGTAATCGGTGTTAACGGAAGGAATGACATCATATAAAACACCTGGCAGGCCGCGCTCGTGCAGGTTTCTGACAATATTAAATTCAACGGCACTATATACATTGCCGGCACCGGATGATTTTATGCCGGTTGTTCGGGCGTTTATCCATTTCTTGAAACCGTCCAAGTTTCTTGAATAACCCGGGCAGCCCGACGAAGTCGCACCGTAAGCGGCGCCACAGTAAATATCGTTGTCGCCTTCCCAGTTTGAAACGATGAATGTCTTACCGCTAAAAGAAGAAAGATACCGGGCGAAATCTGCGTATTCCTGCTGAATCCGCTGGGTATTGGCAGCCGTATAAAAACTGGGGTTTAAATAATTTTTTACAGAGCAGTCCGAAAAAGAAACACCGTCAAAAGCGGTTATCATTACCACTTTAAAACTAGGATCCGACAATATCGCATTGAAGTCGCTCCTTTGGGCCAAGCCCTTTAACGAAAAATTGGCTATGCAGCCACCTTTATTATAATCCATATCGGACTTGGCGCTCATGGTAATCCGTATATTCTGGGTTCCGACATTTTCCAAAAGCTCCTTTCCGCTGTCTATAAAGCCGCCGCTTGCACCGCTTAGTTGGCCCGCCCAGAAATACGCACCGAAATTGTTGCCATCAACAGTGCTTTCCACGGGCAACATAGCCTGCAAACGTCCAGTATCAACTGGTGTTTTTACTTTTATAAAAAAACTAAAGACTGCCCCGATAGCGCCCAGAGCAATAATGAGAAAAATTTTGGAAAAACGGTTCAACTAGCGTTTAGCGTTGAGCGTATAGCGTTTAGGGTTTTTGAAATTCTTACTAACCGCTAAACGCTAATCGCTATACGCTTCTTCTAAAAACTTCCGCCTCGGGCGCGGGCCATTAAAACATTGACCTTGTTTTCCGCGGCTTCAAGCGCGTCGCGCGCCGACATGCGGCCAAAATTAACATTATCAATCATCTCCGCAAAATCCGTTTCTATCGCGGAATTGTCAATTTGATACCATGACCTTGCGGATAGCGCCTGGACCGCAAAAATCCCAAGGTCGGGATCGTTTTTCTGCTGGTCTATCAGGTCATGCCTCGCCGACGGGCGGTCGGAAGCGTTAACATACGACGCCGCTCCCTGTGCTGAACTTAGGTAAATCAAGAACTTCCAGGCGATTACCGAATTTTTGGATTGCTTTGAGACGGTCGGAGCCCAATAGTTTGCAAAATTTACGGCCGTCGGCGTCCCTGCGATTTGCGGAACCGGTGCGATGCCGAAATTAAACCGAGCCGATTTTGAACGCAATGTTGCAATCTGGTGGGAATAATTAAACATCATCGCCACATTACCCTCGGTAAAAGCGTCTATTGAATAGTGCTGCTGGTCGTTCCAGGCGTAAACGCTCTTGGTGGGATCGGCGAAGCCCGTGTAATACTGAAGGGCTGTTTCGCCCACATTCTGTCCTTCAACCTGCTGGCTGAAAGTGGCGCTTCTGTGCGCGCTATCGGTCATCAGAACTCCGCTTTGGAGCATTAAAAGCATCAGGATGTCCGTTGAACGATTAATATTGCTGGCCGTGCCGATGGCGGCTCCTGACCTTATTATATTTTCCCGCTGATCAATCGTCGTAAGCTTTTTTACATCGTTGTTGAATTCATCCCAGGTCGCCGGCAGGGTGGCGATACCGGCAGTATTAAAAATGTCTTTGTTATAATAAAGACCGAGAGTGTCAACATAAATTGGCAGAGCGTAGATTTGGCCATTCTGCGTCAAATCATCATAGGTGACGTCCAAAAACTGGTCCCGAAAATCTTTTATGGTAAAGAGGGGCTCCTTTTCTCCTTCCAGAACCTCTTGCGGCAACGGCTGAATTTTGTCGGCATGCTTGGGAAGCCACGTATTGTGCATCAGCCAAATATCCGGCCCTGTGCCCGCAGCGAAGGAATTTACAAGTTCTTTTTCATAGTCCTCAAAGGGAAACGACTTGTAGATAATTTTAACGCCAGGGTAAGCTTTTTGAAACGCCGAGATCGCGGAATCGTAAAAACTCAAGTCATCAAAAGTGCCCCAAAACTGCAAGGTCACCTGCTGCTGCACGCCGCCGCCCCCCATATTGCCCAAAACCAAAAACAAAAGCAGTATAACCACGGCAAAACCGGCAACGCCGCCAATTATTAAAAGTTTGGTTTGGCTCAAATTAGTTGCTAGTTTCTAGTGGCTAGTTGCTAGTTAGAATTCTCAAACTAGAAACCAGAAACTAGAAACTGAAAACTCTCAAGAAGCTAAAGCTTCTTGAATATAAGTCCGAAGTGAAAATTCCCGGCGTCAATTTCGTTGACAAGTTGAAAATCGTCACTGACAACAAGCTTGCGTATTTCTTCGGGGCTGCTTCTCAAGTTATCGGGGGGGCCAAATCCACTGGTCCCCTTTTGCCAATCAATAACAATCAGGGTCCCGCCGGGTTTTATGACTCTTTTTGCTTCGGCGATAATTGGGGCCTTGTCCGCGTTCTGAAAGAGAATGTTAGCCAGCAAAACCATATCTTGCGAATCGTTGTTCAAACCAGAACCGCCCGGGATTTCCAGATTAGACCTGACAGTTTCTATGTTACTTAATCCCTCGGCCTTGGCTTTTGCCCGCAGGGTTTCAAGCGCCGAATCCAAAACGTCAATCGCGGAAACCGTACCGTTTTCGCTTACCATTTTCCCAAGAATAATTGCGAAATAACCGGCGCCGGAACCAAAGTCGGCGATTTTCATTCCCGGCATGACTCCAAAATAGCCTGCAATTTTTTGAGGATCCATAAACCCCCCGCTTCCGGGAACGGGAGGAGAAAACCCAGTTGTATTTAGTTGGGTTTCTATACTTCTATTCTACCACCGGCCCAAGTCAACAAAAAGACGCATTGTGAACAGTGGCCGTTGAGCTATTGTTTCTTAAATAAGCTTGAGAAATTCTTCAACCGACAATTTGGCATCGTTGACAATAGCTCGCAAAAGAGATTTCTTTATCGTCCGACCGGCATGAATCGGAATCACGGTTCTTGCTTTCATTATTGGCTGGATTAAAACCAGATGACCGCCCTTTTGGCGGTCTTTCACAAAACCGATTTTCTTAAGCGCTCTTACGATTTGGATCGCGGTTAGAGCTGGAATTATTGGCATAAATCAAAGCGATAACGGCACTCTTACCGTTCCTTGATAGGATTTGGTTTCTTCCGGTATCGGCTCTTTGTGCGCAGCCAAACTCTCAAGAAAAATTTCAACCGCCTCTTTTATGTTATTTTCGGCCTCATCAAGCGTTTCCCCTTGGCTGTGGCAGCCCGGTAAAGCGGGCACAAAAGCAACATAGCCACATTCGGGATCGGCTTCGTAAAAAACAGAATAAGAATAGACCTTTTTATCCCTATTTGCCATGGTCTTAATATAGTCCCCAGATATTGGCATGTCAACCGCCTGTGGCCTTATGCACCGCCCTAATAAACACCCCGAAAAAAGCTTGTACCCGTTAGAACTGCCTGCAATGGTCGTTCGATAAAACTATTTCTTTTTTCCAAAATAGTTTTTCGTACATCTTTACTATAAGATCCATTATTTTTATCATCAGTTGGCAAGTCAGAAATTTTTTCAAAAGCCAAATCGTAATATTTTTTAGCTTTTATGTGGTTGCCGAGGTTCTCGTATGAAATTCCTATGCTGAGATAGAGAGATGGATAATAACTTTTAACTTTTTCTTGAGGCGCATCTTTTGCTCGATTCAAAGATTCTATATTCCACTTCAAAGTATCCTCCGGGCTATTTTGGTGTCGAGCAACGAAATGTGTAGCAATACATTTTTCGTAGTTATTCGAGGAACTATTCCAGGCTTGCATAAATAATTTTTGGGCTTCATCAATTCTTCCCGCTCGTTCCATTTTTATTCCTTTATGAACCAATCTAATTATTGGGTTATTTTCATCCATATTTTAGCGAGTCATTACCCCGATTTTTTTGATATTGGCCCCCGAACAGATGAACGGCCCCTAGCACAGGCAATACCTTGCCTGAACGACCTCGCAGGCAAGTGAGGAGATGAACAGAGAATTAGGATTTGTCTGAAATTTTAGGTCGACAGCGTCGGCGAGAGCCAGCTGCGGGTTACTTAAAATTTCAAGGACAAATTCTAATTTAAATTCATTGACGAGCGAAGCCGAGGACTAAGTGAGGGCGAGGTATTGCCGGAGCGGTTGGTCTGTCTGCTCAAAACGCCAAGCAAAAAGTAATGGGGGGCGGAATTAGACCACTACCACCGACGCTACCGTATCCCCCGTCTCCATTTTCATAATGCGGACGCCCTGGGTAGCGCGGCCAAGTACCGAGATACTGCCCAATTCCGTGCGAATAACCTGCCCCTTGCGAGAGATAGCTATTACTTCTTTGTTCTCCTCGCTTGTAACGTGAGCCGAGACAAGATTTCCGGTCTTGCTTGTAATCTTGGCGGTCAATATCCCTTTCCCGCCGCGTTTTTGGACTTTGTAAGCAGTGAGATCGGTTCTTTTGCCATAGCCATTGGCCATTACTGTAAGAAGTCGTAGCCCTTTTTTTACCCCGTTATCGCCGTGAGGCGATTTTACGGGGCCTCTCGACGGTATCACCTCTGCTCCGACCACTTTAGCTCCGGCATCAAGGCGCATACCGATAACGCCGGCCGCGCCTCGCCCCATCGGGCGGACATCTTTCTCCTTGAACCTGACAGCTGAACCATTGGAGGTAACTAATATCATTTCGTCGGAACCGGAACTTATTTTGACCCATTTGAGCTCGTCATCCTTTTTTAACTTAATCGCCACCATACCGTTCCTCCTGACATTGAAAAACTCTTCAATGGCGACCTTTTTGATTATGCCGTTGGCTGTTACCATCACCAAATAGCCGGTTTTTTCTATTTTCTTTGAAATGGGAACTATTGCCGTTATGCGATCCTGGGAAGAAACTTGCAAAAAGTTGACTATCGCTTTTCCCTTGGCTTGGCGGGTTGATTCCGGAACTTCATAACCTTTCGTCTGGAATATTTTGCCGGAATTTGTGAAAAACATCAGCTGATCATGGGTATTGGCGACAAAGAAATGGCTTACGGCATCTTCCTCCTTTGTCGCCATTCCTACAAGCCCCTTCCCTCCGCGTTTTTGCGCCCGCAGAACATCCGGCGGCATTCGCTTGAGATATCCGCCGTGAGTCATCATAAACAACGAATCCGCCTCAGGTATAAGCTCTTCTTCGCCTACCTCTTGAAGAGCCGATTTTACAACCTTGGTCCTGCGTTCATCTGAATACTTATCTTTTATTTCTTTAAATTCTTGTTTGACCGCTTCCAGAATTTTCTTGGGGTGAGCCAAAAGATTTTCAAGGTGCGCGACTTGCTCTTTCTTTTCTTTAAGTTCGTCATCTATCTTTTTGCGCTCAAGGCCGGCCAATGTCTGCAGGCGCATTTCAAGTATTGCCGTTGCCTGCTTGTCGGAAAATTTGTATTGCTTAATCAGATTTTTAAATGCCTCCTCCTTTGACTCCGATTTTTTAATGAGTTTTATTATATCGTCAATATGGTCAAGGGCCTTTTTCAACCCTTCAAGAATATGCGCCCGTTCCTGTGCCTTGCGCAGGTCAAATTGCGCCCGCCGGCGCACTACAATCTCGCGGTGCTCAATAAATTTCTCAAGCAGCGTTTTTAAATCAAGTATCTGGGGCTGGATGCCGTCAACCAAGGCCAGGGCATTAACGTGGAAAGATTTTTGAAGTTCGGTGTACTTGAAAAGCTGGTTCAAGACTTTGCGCGGGAAAGCGTCCTGTTTCAGATCAATGGCAATACGGAGGCCATCCTTGTCCGACTCATCGCGGACATCTTTCACTCCGTCCACTTTTTTCTCTTTAACCAAATCGGCAATCTTCATTATCAGTTCCGATTTATTGACCTGATACGGAATTTCGGAGACAATGATTTGAAATCCTCTTTTCTCCGATTCAACTATCTCGGTTTGGGCCCGCATTATGATCGGCCCCTTGCCGGTGGCGTAAGCGTTCAGGATGTCTTTCTCGTTGTAAATCGTGCCGCCGGTCGGAAAGTCCGGCCCTTTGACGAACCGCATTAAGTCATTAATGTCGGCGTCCGGATTGTCAATTAGATGGACTAAGCCATCTAAAACCTCGCCCAAATTATGGGGTGGGATATTGGTTGCCATTCCGACTGCAATGCCCATTGAACCGTTAATTAAAAGGTTAGGAATTCGGGTTGGCAGAACGGTCGGCTCTTGGGTTGAACCATCATAGTTATCCCTAAAGTCAACGGTTTCCTTTTCAATATCAGCCAGTATCATCTCGGATATCGGGGCTAGTTTAGCCTCGGTATATCTGTAAGCGGCCGGCGGATCCGAATCAATGCTACCAAAATTTCCCTGACCATCTATTAACGGATAGCGTAATGAGAAGTTTTGCGCCATTCTAACCATTGAATCGTAAGCCGCGGCGTCGCCATGAGGATGGTACGACCCGAGAACTTTACCAATAATAGTGGCTGATTTGCGGTACTTGGCATTAGGGCGCAAACCCATCTCATGCATGGCATACAGAATTCTCCGATGCACCGGCTTGAGTCCATCCCGAACGTCCGGCAGGGCACGCGCAACAATTACGCTCATCGCGTAATTCAGATAGGATTCCTGCATCTCCTGCACTATTTCCCGCGGCTTAATTGTGCCCGATAAAGTTGCCATTAAAAACAGCGTTTAGCGTCTAGCGGTTAGCGGTTAGTAAAAGAAATTAAGATTTTTTCTCTAAACGCTCAACGCTAAACCCTACACGCTAGTTCGAGAGCGGTAATCTTTGCGGAGGGAGGGGTTCTTCTTTCGGCCCGGCTATGCCATTGTTCACATTAAACTCCGACTGCCTGCCCAGTATTAATTCTGAAATATTCGCCCTTAAATTGTTCCAGGCATTAAAAATAGTCGCGAACGGCGAAGGAGTGCTGGCCTTAGTTTTTTCGGCTAAAGCTCTGTCTGCTTGTGCCTGTTCTGGATTAAGCAGGGCGACAAATCTTTTTTCCGTATTTCTAAACCAAACGAAACCGACAACTGAAAAGGTTATGACCACTAAAACCCACATAAAGACGTGGCGAATATGCTCGGGCTGCTCGCGTATTTCTTTGAGTAAACTTTTCATATCTTTTCGGCTGCCTTGCCAAAAATTTCTAATATCTAATTTCTAATTTAATTATTAGTCATTTGGCATTTCATTAGAAATTAGATATTAGGAATTAGTAATTTGATTAGCGTTATCTAAAGTTTAAACATTATTAACCTAATCTCCTCAACGGGTAAATTTTTTGCCGTTATCCGAAGCGACTCTACTTCTTCCGGTTTTATCCCCATCTCTTTGAGAAATTTCTGCGGCCCCTCAATATCCACATTAAGGTCGGGAACCTTGTAATGCATCGGGATGACGATCTTGGGCTCTATTTCCCTGACAATATCCGCCGCCTCACTACCATTAATTGTATACTTTCCGCCGACAGGAATAAACAGCACATCAACGTCGCCGATGGCTTCAAGCTGCTCGTCGGTTAATTTTGCTTGTCCGAAATCGCCCATATGGCACAATCTTATATCCTCCATCCTTACAACATAAATAGTATTTAATCCTCTTTCGGTGCCCTGTGAATTATCGTGATAGGAAGAAATCCCTTCTATATAAACACCGGATTTTTCGTATTCCCCGGGACCACGAATTACAAATGAATCAGTCGGAACGTCTTTGACGTTGTTGTGGTCGTAATGCTCATGGGTAACTAAAAAAACGTTATCGTTAAGCCGCGGAGCACGCAGGCCGATTTCTTTGGAAAAAGGGTCAATAAGAACGCTTATATCCTTTGACTCCAGCCGAAAACATGATTGTCCATACCAGTTGATTGTCATCCCGGTATATCAACTTTCAATTGCCTCTATGATTTCTTGTTAAATCATTGGGTATTGAGAGCTGTTGTTATTTTAGGAGAACCCGGAAATAGAGATTTATCGGCATAGAAATCCATTGAAAGTTGTATTACCGGGTCATAACTGAATTATATCAAAAAAGTGTCGTAAAGCCAACCCCTAATTTTCTTACAGCATCATGCCTTCCTATAAAGTTTCGCTCACCCCTATCACGAAATTCGGTTCGGACTTTGACAAATAAGCTCGTTCGCTGCGCCCCGCACTAAGCAGAGCTTAGTTTGCGGGGTAACGCGGGTCCCTCCGAGCTTTCCTCGCCACGCTCCGCTTGATCCCTTCGGGATCAGGTTGCGGTCTCGGTCTCCCGCTACTCACTCGCTTATTTATTACCAAAGTCCTCTCTGAAAATTTCTTAGATAGGGGTGAGCTCAAAACAACAATCGGCAGATGAATGACGAAAAATTAGGGGTTGGCTTCACTGTTTAGTGATACGAATACACTGCGACTATCATCTGATATTTTTACGTGGACTAAAAAACCCGCTGGTTGCGGGCTTAGCCGGTATCTACCTAATCCGGCCGATTATAAAAATTCAGGCAACAGATTATTTCCTCTTTTATTTTGATCGCGTACCTTCGCGCTCTGTGCCCTTGTCCTCCGTCTTCTCTCTGCTGCGCGCCATACCGGCAAAAAGAATCATAAAGGCTCCCTTGATGCCAACACCTTCACAGGAAGCTTCTCCAGTTCTTGCTGCCTCTTCGATTCTTCTTTCTTTATCTTTCTTAGTCAATTCAGCCATTGGTACCTCCCGGTTGTTAATTAATACTGGTTTTAGTTTAACAAAACCCTCTGTTTTTGTCAAATCGCTTGCCAACTCGGTGAATAGATGATAGACTGCGGGATAATTATGGAAATCAGAGATCAAGTACAATTGCCGGACTTTTCAATGAAGGACTTGCTGACCAAGTCCGAATTTGACTTGCCGAAAGTCGGTCAGGTTTTAACCGGCGAGATTATAGGCATCAGTAAAAATTCAGTCCTGATTGACTTGGGCGCGCTTGGCACGGGAATAGTTTATCCCGGGGAATTTTATGACAATCC
>Ga0315280_10003778_pt1 | contig 22928 bp, 18 predicted proteins | sample YL17G06_40_MG_FD_203697 | JGI IMG/M metagenome (GOLD analysis project Ga0315280, IMG submission 203697) | Sediment microbial communities from Yellowstone Lake, YNP, Wyoming, USA - YL17G06_40 | ecosystem: Environmental > Aquatic > Freshwater > Lake > Sediment | place: USA: Wyoming | collected... | reverse complement strand
CTTGCCGGTGGCGTGGGCCTCCTTGGCGATGGCTGCGGCGTTGTCGTAGCCGATGCGGGGCGCCAGCACGGTCACCATCATCAGCGACTGCTCGACGAGCTGGCGGCAGCGGTCCTCGTTGGCGGCCAGGCCGCGAAGGCACTTGGTCTCGAATATCTTAGCCGCCCCGGAAAGCAGCCTGACAGCGGTCAGCAGGTTGTAGGCGATCAGCGGCAGGCCGACGTTCAGCTCGAAGATGCTGCCGACCCCGCCCGTCGCCGCTGCCGTGACGGCTGCGTCGTAGCCGACCACCTGGCAGGCGACCTGCACCACCGACTCGCAGATCACCGGGTTGACCTTGGCGGGCATGATGCTGCTGCCAGGCTGAACCGCCGGCAGGATCAGCTCGCCCATCCCGCACCTCGGCCCGCTGCCCAGCAGCCGGATGTCCGAGGCGATCTTGCCCATCGCGATGGCTGCCCCGCGAAGCGCCGCTGAGGCCGCCAGGGCCGTGTCGGCCGTGCTGATGTCATGGAAATGGTTGGCCCCTTCCGCCACCGGCAGGCCGGTGCGCTGGGCGAGCAGGCGGCAGGCCTCACGGGCATAGCCTTCCGGGGCGTTCAGGCCCGTTCCCACCGGCGTGCCGCCCAGGGCCAGGTTGCACAGGCCCAGCATAGCCACCTTCAGCCGCTCGATCGCGGCGGCGATGGCGGCCGCGTAGCCGGAGAACTCCTGGCCGAGGCGGATCGGCACGGCGTCCATCAGGTGCGTTCGGCCGACCTTGACTATCGCGTCGAACTGGCGGGCCTTGTCGGCTAGGCAGTCATGCAGTGACGACAGCGCCGGCAGCAGCTCGTCGCGGATGGCCAGGGCGGCCGAGAGGTGCAAGGCGGAGGGGATCACGTCGTTGGACGATTGGCCCATGTTCACGTGGTCGTTGGGGTGAACCGACTTCTCACCGACGCGGCGGCCGAGTATCTGCGCGGCGCGATTGGCGATCACCTCGTTGGCGTTCATGTTGGAGCTGGTGCCGCTACCGGTCTGAAAGACCTCCACGACGAAGTGCTCGTCGAGCTTGTTGCCGGCTACCTCATTGGCGGCGGCGATGATCGCGTCGGCCAGGCGGGCGTCCAGTCGCTTGGCCCTCTTGTGCACCTCGGCCGCCGCGGCCTTGATCATCCCCAGCGCCGCGATGAACTGCCGCGGCATCGGCCAGGATGACACGCGGAAGTTCTCCGCCGCCCTGGCCGTCTGCGCGCCGTACAGGGCGTCAACGGGCACCTTCATCTCTCCCATCGTGTCGCGTTCGATCCGAGTCTTGGCCATGATGTGCTCCTTGCGGTAGCCGGCGATTATACTCATCGCCGCGCCCAGCAACAGCCCTGGCCGCGGGACCTGCGGGCCGGGCCGCTGCGTTCGCCTTGGCGCAACGGCGGGGCAGGGGGTATGCTCAGGTGAGCTTGATGAGGTGAATCCCAGGCCGAACGGGGCATTGCATGGGCCTGTCCTTCCGTGCGATTTCGGCGTCGTTTCGCAGTCTGGCCGGCGGGCTGGCGGACCTGCTGCTGCCGGCGACCTGCGTCGGCTGCCAGGATGCTCCAGCGTCCGGCGACGGCCTGTGCGACCAGTGCAACGTCAGGTTGCTTTCGCTGGTGGCCCTGCCGTATTGCCCGCGATGCGGGGCGACGGTCGGGCCGAACATCCCGGCCCGCGACGACGGCTGTGCCGCCTGCCCCAACACTCTGCCGCGATTCTGCCAGGTGGTGCGCCTGGGCCCATACGCCTCGCCGCTCCGCGGGATCGTCCAGGGGCTGAAGTATTGGCGCGGCGGCGTCTTGCCTGCCCGGGCGGGCAGGCTGCTGGCCGAGGCAGTGACCGATCGGCTGTGCGAGGCGCAGTGGGACCTGGTCGTGCCCGTGCCGATGCACTGGCGGCGGAGATTGGCCCGCCCAGCCGACCACGCGCGAATCCTGGGCGGGCAACTGGCGGCTGCGCTGCGCCTGCCATTGGGCGATGAGTTGCTGCGCGTTCGCCACACGCCGCCCCAGGTGCACCTGTCGCGGACGCGGCGGATCGAGAACGTCCGCGGGGCATTCGCGCTCAGGAGGGGCAGCGACCTGCGAGGGGCCAACGTGATCCTGGTGGACGACGTGACCACGACCGGCGCCACCGCCGACGAGGCGGCCAAGACGATCCTTGCCGGTGGGGCGTCGAAGGTGGCCCTGGCCGTGGTAGCCAAGGCTGAGCCGCCCACGGCCTACGCGGCCCACTGGGCCTGAGCGGGCCTACCGCCGGCGCTTCTTGCGGCCGAGGAACTCATCCAGCATCTCCTCCTCGCGTGCGTGCATCTTCGCCCTGCCGCGGATCGAGCTGTCCTCATAGCCCATCAAGTGCAGCAGGCCGTGGACGACGTAGAGCATCAGCTCGCGCTGCGGTGGCAGGCCGCGCGCAGCCGCCTGGCTCGCAGCCAGGTCGCCGCAGATGACGATCTGGGCGCTTATCCCGCCGCGACCGGCCTGGGACATGTCGAAGCTCAGCACGTCGGTCGGCCCGGCGTGGCTGAGGTACCGGCGGTTGAGCGAGGCGATCTCGCCGGCAGATACGACGGCAAGGTCCACCTCGGCCAGGCGAACGCCCTCGCGTCGGGCGACGAAGTCGATCAGCTCCGCGGTCCTCTTGCGAGGGACGCGCACGGCCTTCTGGCTGGAGGAGATCGCTACTGCGGGCTTGGCGCGTCCGGGTGGCATGCGGGCAAAGATAGCAGGCCGGCGTAAGAGCGTCTAGCCTGGCCGCAACGGCGGGCGTGCGCTAGGGGACGAGGCTCTGGCCGTCCAGGCCTGGCGGCGGGGTGCGTCCCAGCAGCTTCAGCAGCGTCGGCATGAGGTCTACCGTGCGGGCAGTGGGCCTCTGTTCGTGCGGTACGCCCGGCCCAGCCAGCAGCATCGGCACGAGCATGTCGTCCGGCCTTAGGCCGCCGTGGCCGGCGCGGTTGAGGTTGTTGAAGTCCCACCCGGGGGTGGCAAAGACGGCCAGGTCGCCGCAGAATCGCGAGCGGAAGTAGGCAAGTATCTGGGCCGGCAGGTCCGGGTAGTCGCTCCCCGCGGTCGCCTCCAGCCACTGGCGCGGGGTCATCGGCGAGCTGGCGAGCGCCTCGGCCGGCACCTTGCCTTCCCAGCCCAGCGGATCGGTGCCGCTGAGCAGGTGGTAGGTGATCGGCCCGCCTGGCCCGCCTCGTTGGTCGAACTCCACCTCGCCGTTGCGGCGGCAGATGCGAACGCGGTCCTGCCCGGCTGCGTAGGCGACGGCGTCGACGGCGTCCAGCTCGCAGAGGATTTGTGGCAGGTCAGCCGGGCCGTTCTTGGTCGGGTAGTTCCGCATGTCTTCGGCGTCAGGCCGGGCCAACCACGGCTCCCAGCCGACGATCTTGCCGTCTTTTCGCAGCGGCTTGCGCATGCACAGCGCCCAGTACCGATCGCCGCTGCCGTAGGGCACCGCGGCGACCTTCTCGAAGTCCTCCAGCCGCTCCTCGAAGGGGTCGCTCTCCCACCAGTGCGTCGAGCCGATCGAGACCCCGACGTGTTTGGCAAGGAAGTGCTTCAGGTCGAAGTGCCGCTTGACGTCCTCCATGCTGTGGTCGCTGACCAGGGCGATGGTGACATCATCAAGCAGGCCGGCGCGCTCCAGATCGCCCAGGACGCGGCCGATCTGGCGGTCGGTGTGCATGATCGCCTGGCGGTAGGTATCGGAGCTTACCCCATGGCTATAGGCGCGGAAGTCCGCGGCGAGCAGATAGACGATCGTCACAGCCGGGAAGCGGTCGTACTTGCGGGCGATGTCTGCCACGATGCGGAAGCGGTAAAGCGTCAGGCGGTCGACGAACTCGTACCAGCCGAAGAAAAACGGCGGACCGGCCGAGGTCCAGTTCTCGACGAACTTCGTCGCGCCGCGGTGCGGCTGGAAGAAGATCGAGAACGTCAGCTCGTCGTGAAGCTCCTCGTAGATCGTCGAGGCGGTGTAGTCACCGTCGAGCGTGTTCTTCTGCGCGATCATCTCGTAGTTGCGCCAGATAAGCTGGTTCCGGTCGAACCAGTTAATCCCGGTTATGCCGTGGTGGCCGGGGAACAGTCCTGTGACCAGGCTGGTGAGGTTGGCCAGCGTCACCGACGGCGTGTTGGCGACGGCCCGCGGGACATACAGGCCGCGGTCCACGAAGTAACGCTTGATCGCAGGCAACTTGCCGGCCTGAAGCAGCTCGTCGAACACGGACGCGCTCAACCCGTCCACAACGAAGACGACCGCGCCGCGCTTCTGGGCGTCCTGAGGCAGGGAGAAGTCAATGCCGTAACTGTCAGCGGGACCTGAGGGGCCTGGAACACCGCAGCCCGCCGCAAGGGCCGCGACGGTCAGGGCCAGAAGGATGGTGAGATGGCGGGCAGTTGGCCGCACGAGACTGTCAGCTCGGGGCCTTCATGTCGTTGGCGGCGGGGAGGAAATCGTCCACCGTCAGGCCGACATTGAACGAGATGTCCTTGAAGACGTACCTGGAAGTGAGATTATTGTCCCAGTCATAGCCCTCCACGGCCGTCGGCACGAGATACTCCAGGTCGATGAACGTGACCGTCTTGTAGGAGGGGTAGTCGTCCTTCGGCGGCAGATAGCGCACCACTACGACCGCCTTGCGCCCGCCGACCTCGGCGAATCCGCCGAAGGCCTCCTTCAGGTCGCCGGCCTGGCGGGCCTGGCGGTAGACACGCAGCAAGCTCTCAAGACTACGGCGGAAGCCGAACTGGTTGACAGGGCGCAGCGTGCTGCGCATCGCCTCCGCTCCGTCGGGCGGCCGCATGACCGTGCCCACCAACTTGCCGAAAAGGCCCTTGGGCCGGACCAGCATCTGATTGCCCCACTTGCCCTCCACGTACAGCACGCGGTCGCCCATGGGGGCAGTCTGCTCAGTCCAGGCAAGGACGACGCCGAAGGGATGCTCCAGGCACTTGGCCGATATCTCCTGCTCACATGTGACCTGGTGGTCGATGCGCTCCTGCTTTACCAGCGTGCAGGTGTAGTCGCGATAGCGCTGGTCGTAGCTGTCCAGGCAGTACTCAAGCAGGGCGATATGGTCGGTCTTGGCTAACTGTATGACCTCAGCCGACACGCCCGGATCGTTCTCGCCGATGACCTGCCCGGATATGGGCACGACGAACCGCGACCGCCTGAATGCCTCGCTACGGGAGCACTGGATGCAGAAAAGCCCCGCGATCAGCAGCCCCACCACCAGCCTGACGCGACGGTTCGTCGGTCGGAGGATTCCCTTTAGCATCATACTGCGCCACCTCGGCCCCGCTGGCCCACCACTGATGGCGGCCTGCCTAACATGCCGCCTTCCCTGCCGGCCTGGAATTCATCGGCCCGAACCGAGGACCGACTTGAGGACCTCTAACGGGCCGAACCCGAACGTCTCGCTATTGTCCAGCAGGCTGGTTTGAGCCTCAGCAGTGTACGGGTTCGCCCTCCCGCCGTTCAAGCCTAAATTTCAGCCCCGCCCCAGGCAAATCGGCCGGCCTGGCTGACTCCCACAGGATGCGGGATGAGGACGGGGCCGCCGGGTAGCCGGCATATCGCCGCAATTGTCGCAAGGACTGGCCTGGCCGTGGCTTACACACCGCCGCCGACCCTACAGAAGCATCATGTCTTGTGGCGGGTCACCGCTTCAGCCTGGAACCCCGGCTGAAGCCGGGACCTGTTATACGAGTTCATTGCTGCCCGGTTCTGCGAATCATCGCGCGGCCGAATTAGTCAACTGGTCAATCGGTCAATCGGGAGCACGCCGCTCCGCACGTGCCTTCGCCAATTGACCGAAGGCTGGCAGACTGATCGGCCGTCTGCCCGATGGACGACTTGAGCGAGGGAGTTATTCATCGAATGCCCGAGGCGCTGATCGACCAGTCAACCAGTTAGCGAGTCAACCAGTCAACGGCCCCCTAATCTTCGGCCTGCGGACGCAGGAGCGGGAAAAGGATAACGTCGCGGATGGAAGTCGAGTTGGTCAGCAGCATGATCACGCGGTCGACGCCGATGCCCAGCCCGCCTGCCGGCGGCATGCCGTGCCGCAGGGCGGCGATGAAGTCCTCGTCCATCACCCGCATCGCCGCCGCGTCGCCCTCACCGCGCACCTGCTTGCGGAAGTTTGCCTCCTGGACGGCCGGGTCGTTCAGCTCGCTGTAGGCGTTGGCGATCTCCATGCCCGCGATGTAAAGCTCGAACCGCAGCGCGACGGCCGGGTCGTCGGCCTTGCGGCGAGTCAGCGGGCAGAGGTCCGCTGGCCAGTCCAGCACGAACGTCGGCCGGTTTGCCCCGGCCAGCGCCGGCTCGACCGTCGCCTTGAACACCTCGTCGATCACCACCGCGTCGTCCTTGTTGGCCTCCTCGACGCCTAACTGCCGCGCCTTCGCCCGCACCGCGGGGGCATCCCGCATCGACACGCCGGCGTGCTGCTTCAGCAATTCCTCGTACTTCTCCCTCGGCCAGCGGGGCGTCAGGTCCAGCTCGCGATCGCCGAAGGGTCGCTTGGTCCCGCCCGCGACGCCCGCTGCCGCACCGGCGATAAGCTCCTCGGTGATCTCCATCATCACCTCATAATCCGCGTACGCCTGGTACAGCTCCAGCAGCGTGAACTCCGGATTGTGCCGCGAGTCCAGCCCCTCGTTGCGGAAGTTGCGGGAGATTTCGTACACGCGCTCCATGCCGCCCACCAGAAGCCGCTTGAGGTAAAGCTCCGGGCTGATCCGCAGAAACAGGTCCGCGTTCAGGGCGTTGTGGTGCGTGGTGAAGGGTCTGGCCGCCGCCCCGCCGTAGGTGGGCTGGAGCACCGGCGTCTCGACCTCCACGAACCCACGCTTCGTGAGCGCCTGCCGGAAGAAGTCCAGGATGGCTATCCGCTTGCGGAACACCTCCGTCGCCGGCGGGCTGGTCATCAGGTCCAGGTATCGCTGGCGGTAGCGGGTCTCGGTGTCCACCAGCCCGTGGAACTTCTCCGGCATGGGAGCAAGGCTCTTGCACAGCAGCGTCAGCCGCTCGGCCCAGACGGTGACCTCGCCGGTCTTGGTCCGCTGCACCGGCCCGGCGACGGCGACGATGTCGCCCAGGTCCAGCAGCTTTGCCAGCGCCCAGCCTCGCTCCTCCAGCGCGTCTTTGCGGAGCGCGATCTGCATCTGGCTGCTTTGGTCGCGGAGGTGGGCAAAGATCATCTTGCCCATGTCGCGGATGAGAATGAGCCGCCCGGCCACGTCGGCCCGCTGCGCTGCCGATTCATCCTTCTTGAACCGCTCGAGTACCGTTGCGATCGGCTCGGCGGAGTCATACCGCCCGCCGTAAGGGTCGATGCCCAACTGGCGTATCTTGTCGAGCTTGGCCTGCCTGTCTGCCAGTACCTTTTCCAGCATCGCTCCGTCCGCCAATTCTGCGCCGTCGCGCTTGGTCCGCCCATGCGGGCGGCCGTAGGGCCGCATCATGGGCCGCAGCAAGCGACAAGTCAAGTGCAGCAGGATGAACGGAATGCCGCAAGACCGGGATACCGGATTACCGGCGGCGCCTTGCGCGGCGGGGGAAGTGCTTGGGTTTGGCGGCGTGCTTACGTGTGTGGGGCTTGGCGGGTTTCGGCTGCTCTACCTTCTCCTCGCTGCGCCGGGCCTTGCCATTGTCATCGCGCCGCGCCTTGCCCGCTGGCAGGAGGTTGAGCTGGCGGCGGGCAACGTCCACCGCGACGATCTGCACGTTCATCACGTCGCCGATGCGATATCGCTTGCCCGTCCGCTCGCCGCGGACCTGACCCAAGTGCGCGTCCACATTCCACCAGTCGTCGCCCAGGTCCTCCATGCGCACCAGGCCCTCGATGAGGAACCGCCTGAGCTGCACGAAGATGCCGAAGTTGGCCACGCCGGTCACCACGCCGTCGAACTCCTGGCCGACGCGGCCCTGGAGCATCTGAAGCAGCAGCACCTCGCGCAGCTCCTCCTCGGCCGCCTCGGATCGCCGCTCGGCCGCGGTCAGGTTCGCTCCCAGCGTGGTCAGCTCCGAGAGGTCCTCCGGCGGTCTGCTGTCCAGCCGGCCGCGACAGTAGTCGCCGAATACCCGGTGGACCATCAGGTCGGGGTAGCGGCGGATCGGGCTGGTGAAGTGGCAGTAATGCTCGCTGGCCAGGGCGAAGTGCCCGACCTGCATGGGCGAATACTCCGCCTGCTGGAAGCTCTTGAGCACGGCGAGGTTCACCGCGTAGCTCTCGGGCTTGCCCTTGACCGCATTCAGCAAGTCCTGGAGGTCGCGGCGGCCCAGGTCGCGCGGCAGGCGGTACCCGGCCGCCCGGACGAACGCCGTCAGCGGCGCGACCGAGGTGGGGTCGGGCGCGGGGTGGATCCGCCGCAGCACGGGCCGGCGAAGACGGTCCGCCAAGGCCGCCACCGCCTCGTTCGCCTCCACCATGAACATCTCGATGATCGTGTGTGAGTAGGACTGGTCTTCCGGCACGGCGTCGATGACGCGGTCGGCCTCGTCGAAGACCAGTTCCACCTCCGGCAGGTCCAGGTGCAGCATGCCGGCCTTGCGCCGCCGCGCCTCGATGCGCCTGGCCAGGTCCAGGCAGGCCCGCACCAGCTCAACGACCTTGCGTTCGTAGCCGCCCGTCTGGCCGTCGCAGATGCCCTGGGCCTGCTGGTAGGTCAGCCGCTTTGCCGAGGCGATCACCGTCTCGGCGAAGCGTGTGGTGACGACGTTGGCGTCCTCGTCATAGGTGATGAAGGCGCTCTTGCAGTATCGCCGCTGGCCCTCCTGTAGGCTGCACACGCCGTTGCTCAGTATCTCCGGCAGCATGGGCACGACCCTGCGCGGGAAGTAGGTGCTGGTGCCGCGGCGGCGGGCCTCGGCGTCTAGCGCCGTCCCGGGCCGGACGAAATGCGACACGTCGGCGATGTGCACGCCCAGCGTCACCCGGCTGTTGCCCTCGCGGGTGATGCTTATGGCGTCGTCGAAGTCGCGGGCGTCGGGCGGGTCGATGGTGATGACTGCCAGGCCGGTCAGGTCCTGCCGGCCGTTGGCGTCGCGCGGGTCGAATCGCTTCACTGCGGCGCGGGCGTCCTGGAGGGCCTGGGCGGGGAACTCATCGCTCAGCCCGTGGGCTCGGATGACGGCCAGCGTCTCGGCCTCCAGGTGCCCGCCGGCCCCCAGCTTCTCCACGATCACGCCGGCAGGCAGCTCGCCCGGTTGGCCATAATCGACGATCTCCGCGACGACCTTGGTGCCCTCGGCCGGCCCGGCCGTGCCGACGTCGCGGATGACGATGGGGCGGGTCATCGCCGTGCCGTCGGGCACGACGAACCACGCCCGCCCCGCGTGCTGGAGCGTGCCGACGAAGCGGTTCTGTCCGCGTTTGAGGATCTCGACGACGGCGCCCTGAAATAGCGCCTTGCCCTCGCGGCGGCCGCGGCGGTGCACGGTGGCCACCACCGAGTCGCCGGTCATCGCCCCGCCGGCTGCGCCTTCCGGCACGAACAGGTCGCCGTGGCTGGTGGGCGTCTCGGGCACGACGAAGCCGAAGCCGCGCGGGTTGGCGCGGAACGTGCCTGTGACCTGCCGGCCCATCTCCGGCAGCATCAGCGCGTCCTTGGCGCCGAGGACGACTCGGCCGGAGTCGGCCAGTATCTTGATCGCCTGGCGGAACGTGCCGTAGTCCTCGTCCGCCACGCCGAGCTGGCGGGCCAGCCGCCGCGGCTTGAGCGGCTGATACCCGCGACTGGACAGGAACTTCATGATGGCGGGTACATATCGTTGCGGCATGGGTTAGCCTTGCTATCGACCTGATGGTGCCAAGTCAAGATGCGCTTTGAACCACAAGGGACACAGACCGAACCACAAAGGGCACAGAGGACACAAAGACAGCAAAGAATCTGTGAAATCAACAGGCGAAAGGTCAAATGGTCGAAAGGTCGACCAGCTTGGCTATGTTGCGGGGCAATGCTGCCGCTGCCACTCTTTGTGACCTTTGTGCCCTCTGTGGTTGGGTTGTTAGTTCTTGTTTGCCTCAAGCTAACCGCCCCGCTGCCCCAAAGCCAGCCGGTTCCCGCTCTGGGTGGAATTGTGTACCCCGGCCGGGGCCGTGCCGGTAGTATGGCCCGCCGGTCCGCGGGCAACTGTCCGCGCGGGCAAGACCACGGAGAACACCATGCAAGCGGTAATCGAATTGGCGGCCCGATTGGGCAAGGCCATCGCCGAATCGCCCCAGGCGGCCAAGCTGCGAGCGGCCAAGGCGGAGCTGGACAGAAACGCCGACCTGTCGGCCACGTTGAAGGACTACTCCGCCCAGGCCGACAAGGTCGCCGGGCTGGAGGAGGAGAACAAACCCGTAGAGGTCGACGACAAGCACCGCCTCCAGGAGCTTCAGGACAAGCTCATCTCCAACGAGGTCTTCAAGCGATACACCGCCGCCCAGGTGGAATACGTGGACCTCATGCAGAAGATCAACGCCGAACTCCGCAAACACCTCACAGAGACGGAGAAGTAGGGCGCCCGGCCATTTCCGAACTTCGAACTCCGAACTCACAATCCTTCCAGCAGTGCGTAGGGCGGGTAGCCTGCCGCCCGCGGGAAACGGGTTTCCCGCCCTACAGGTTGTCTCTACAGCCCATCCAGCAGGTGGCCGAGCTTGTCGCGTTTGGTCTTGAGGTAATCGCGGCTGTGCGGGCCGGCGGGGATTTGCAGCGGCACGCGTTCGACGATCTCCAGGCCGAAGCCCTCCAGGCCGAAGATCTTCCGCGGATTGTTGGTCATGATCCGCAGCTTGGTCAGCCCCAGGTCGCGGAGTATCTGGTTGCCGATGCCGTAGTCCCGCGGGTCGGCCTCGAACCCCAGGTGGACGTTCGCCTCGACCGTGTCCATTCCGTGCTCAAGCTGGAGCTTATATGCCTTCAGCTTGTTGACCAGGCCGATGCCGCGGCCCTCCTGGCGGATGTAGACGACGGCGCCCTTGCCGGCGGCGGCCACCTGTGCCAGGGCGGTGCGGAGCTGCTGGCCGCAGTCGCACCGCAACGAGCCCAGCACGTCGCCGGTCAGGCACTCGCTGTGGACTCTGACCAGCACCGGCTCGTCGTGGACCTTTGGAGTGCCATCAGGCCCCAGCTCGCCCACGCCGCCTATGCACAGTGCCAGGTGCGGCTGGGCGCCGACCAGCGAGGTGTAGGCGATGAGGTGGAAGTTGCCGGCCTCCAGGGGCAGGTTGATCTCGACAGCCCGCTCGATCAGCCGATCGCTCCGCAGGCGGTAGCGGATGACGTCGGCCACCGAGCACATCTTCAGCTTGTGGCGCTGGCAGAACCGCTCCAGGTCGGTGCGGCGGGCCATCGAGCCGTCCTCGTTCATGATCTCGCAGATGACGGCGACCGGCTTCAAGCCCGCCAGGCGGCACAGGTCGACGGCGCCTTCAGTCTGGCCGGCGCGGACGAGCACGCCGCCCTCGCGGGCGCGGAGTGGGTTCATGTGCCCCGGGCGCACCAGGTCCGCGGGCCGGCTGCCGTCGTCGCAGAGCACCGCGATCGTCTTTGCCCGGTCGGCGGCGGACACGCCCGTGGTCACGCCCTCAGCCGCGTCGGCCGTGACGGTGAAGGCCGTCCCGTGCAGGGCGGTGTTCTCGCTGGCCTGCGGGTAGAGCGCCAGTTGGTCGGCCCGCTCGTGCGTCATCGGCACGCAGATCACCCCGCGGGCCTCTTTGAGCATGAAGTTGACCGTCTCGCGGGTGGCCTTCTCGGCCGCACAGACAAGGTCGCCCTCATTCTCGCGGCTCTCGTCGTCCACCAGGACGATCATCCGCCCGCGGCGCAGATGGGCGAGGATTTCGTCAATCGAGTGCATCATGTGCTGAAACACGTCCAAAAGACCGAACCACAAAGGACACAAAGCTCACAGAGAGTAGCGGAGGTGGCATTGCCCTTCAACATAGCTAGGCTGTTCGACCTCTTGACCTTTTGGCTGTTCGGTCTTCAGAGGGTCTTTGTGTCCTTTGCGGTTCCGTCGTTCTTGCTGTTAGGTGTTCTCAGGTTTTCCTGTTGCCGACGTCCTCCAGGGGCTTCTGCTCGCGGGCGATGAAGGCCAACCCCATTCGCGTGTAGCTGATCACCGCCAGCACGCACAAGGCGCCGACGATCCAGGTGAGCACGGTGGCTATCCAGTTGCCCACGCCCGCCGCCAGCTTGTTGATATCAGGCCCGGCAAGGACGGACAGGACCATGGCGAGCTGGCCGACCGTGCAGGCCTTGCCCGACGGGCTGGGGCGGACCAGGAACCTGTCGGTAACCAAGTATATCACCAAGAACCCCGCTATGACCCACAGGTCCTTGCCCACGATGAAGACGACGACCCAGTTCGGCAGGCACAGGCCCGGCGGGGCGCTGTGCGGCATGGACAGCAGCACGGCCGAACAGATGATCAGCACCTTGTCGGCCATCGGGTCAAGTATCGCCCCTAGCCGCGTGCGGGCGTCCAGCCGGCGGGCTAGCACGCCGTCGGCGAAGTCCGACAGGGCCATCACGGCGAAGATGCCCATCGCCGCGTGCCTGGCCCACGGCCAGTCGAGCTGGTTCTCGATGAGGATCACGAACGGGGCGACTAGCAGCAGGCGGACCAGGGTGATGCGGTTGGGCCAGTTCAACGACTTCCAGGGCTTGATGACGTCGACTGTCATGGATTTCGTCTCCGCCCGGGGCTAGTATAATTACACGATGATACATGCACGCCTCGCTGCTACCAAGGCCAATCGTCGAGGGATGAGCCCATGACCGTACGCATGCCGTTTCGCGCTGGCAGCTTCTATGAGGCCTCCCCTGCGGACTGCCGCCGCCACGCCTCGCAACTGCTCGACAAGGCCGAGCTGCCCGGCGACCTGCCGGGGGTGCTTTTCGGGGGGATCGTGCCGCACGCCGGGTGGGTGTATTCGGGCCGGCTTGCCGCAACGACATTCAAGGCCCTGGCGGTCGCAGGGGAGGTGGAGACCTTCGTGCTGTTTGGCGCTGACCACACCGGCACCGTGCAGGCGGGCGAGGTTTACGACCGCGGCGCCTGGCTGACGCCGGTGGGCGAGGCAGCCATCGACGAGGAACTCGCCGCCGCCATCGTCGCCGCCAGCCCGCTGCTCCGCTCCAACCCCGCCGCCCACAGCCGCGAGCATTCCCTGGAGGTGCAGGTGCCGATCATCCAGGTGCTCTGCCCGGATGCGAAGATCGTCCCTGTCGCCATCCCGCCGGCTGATATCGCCGCCCAGATCGGCCAGGCCATCGGCAAGGTGCTGGCCGGCAAGCCCGCAGTGGGAGTGGTCGGCAGCACCGACCTGACGCACCACGCAGGGCACTTCCCCGCCCCCGGCGGACGCGGCGTGAAGGGTGTGCAGTGGACCGAGGCCAACGACCGGCGGATGATCGGGCTGATGGAGTCGCTGGCGGCCGAGAAGGTGATTGACGAGGCCGACGCGCGCGGCAACGCCTGCGGCGCCGGCGCCGTCGCCGCCACGATCGCCGCCTGCCGGGCCATGGGCGCCACGCGCGGCATCTGCCTGGAGTACACTAACAGCTACCGCGTCGTCCACGCCGCCTACCCAGACGACATCGACGACACCACAGTCGGCTACGCCTCCGTCGTGTTCGCATAGAAGACCCGCCGGGGGGTGTGACAGAGGGAACGTTAGATGAAGTTGGCGATGATCGGGTCGTACGGGCACACGAAGATCGTGCTCGGCAGCCTGCCGAGCCTGCGCGACGTGGAGCTTGTGGCCGCGGCGCGGTACGGCGAGGGCGACGCCCTGGCCTTTGTCGGCAGGAGCGCTGCGGCCCCGGCGGATCTGCGCGTGTACGACGACTACCGGCGGATGCTGGATGAGGTCCGCCCGGACATCGTCAGCGTGTGCATGCCGCTGTACCGCAACGCCGAGGCGTCCATCGCCGCCGCCGCCCACGGCTGCCATATCATCTGCGAGAAGCCCCTGGCGACGTGCCTGGAGGACCTTGCGGCCCTGCGATCGGCTGTGGCGAAGGCGCGCGTGCGGATCTGCGCGATGTTTCCGATGCGTGGCTGGCCTGCGTTCCAGGCGGTGCGGCAGGCGGTCCAGCAGGGCCGGATCGGCAGATGCGTGCTGGCGTTCGCCCAGAAGTCCTACCCGTTTTCAAAGCGGGACGATCTCTACCGCCGCCGGGAGACCTACGGCGGGACGATACCCTGGGTGGCGATCCACGCACTTGAGTTCGTCAGCTACTGCACCGGGCGGGACTACGCGCGGGCGGTAGCGATGCAGTCCAACGAGTCGCTGGCCGGCTTCGAGGGGACCGAGGACAACGGCGGCATACTGCTTGAGCTTGTCGGCGGGGGGCACGCGATCATCTCTTTCGACTTCCTCCGCCCGATGGGCGAGGGCGTGAAGCGCCGCCACGGCGACGACCGGCTGAGGATCGCCGGCACGGCTGGCATCGTGGAAGTCGTTGATGAGGGCACGCGAGCGATCCTGATGACGCCGAGCGACGTACAGGACCTGCCCCTGCCGGCGGGGCGGGACCTGTTCGCCGAGTTTGTCGCCTCCATCCGTGGGCGGGGTGAGCCCCTGGTGAGCGATGAGGAGTCTTTCCGCCTTACTGAGGTGGCGCTGAAGGTCCGCGACGCCGCCGACGCGGGCAGGATGATGGACCTGTAGCCGCCGGCGCGGCGGCAGGGGGCGCAAAAAAAGAAGTACGCCGGACGTCGCGATCCGGCGTACCCTAGGTCGCGTCTTGTCTTGCTGCTTTACAGCTAGTGCTTGCCAGTTCGGCTGTGACTACCTGCGGCGCCGAATCAAGGCCAACCCACCCAGAACCAGCAGCGACAGCGTCGCCGGCTCGGGGATGTAGGTCAGGCGAAGCGTTTCTTTGACCTCGTCTCCGCCGACCAGGTCCTTCCACTCAGCGGTCCAGTTTGTCGGCAGGGTGTCGAATGCACCGCCACCGCCACCGCCGCTGGTGATCAGCCAGACGTCAAAGAAGCTGTCCGGGGCCGGGGTGTAGCTGCCCAGCAGGTTGACCCTCAACTCTCCATCGGTGGTGTCACAGTTGCCCACCTGGGTGACCGTGTCGAAGGAGGCATCGGAGGCAATGTCGATCTCCAACACCCCGTCGCTTGTGTCCCAGTCCTGTGGGTATGTCCCATCGCCGATCACGACAGAACCGACTTTGACTTCGCCCAGCCCACCCGGGGCGAACAGTGCACCGCCCTGGGTCGCCGAGGCGGCACCCAGCCTGTAGGCCTTGGTGCGGATAATCAGTGTCCCGCCCGTGGCGTTGAAGCCGCCGGGGTTGGTCGCGCTGCCCTTCCGCAGGACCTCGGTGTCCAGGATGCCCGTCCCTGACAGGTTGTAGGTGCCTGACGCCGTGGCAGCGCCGGTAATCCGCGTCTCGCCACTGTCGGCGTCCGGCCGGTCCACCTTTATGGTCCCGGCACTGTGCTCGACTACTGCCGTGCCCACACGACCCACGCCGAAGGTCTCCCCAGAGCCTGCCTTTCCGACAAGCAGGTAGGCGTTGGGGTCGTCAATCACCAGTTTCATGGAGTCCGTCACGGCCGAGTTGGCCAACCTCAACAGTTGGGTGGCGCCAGCAGTAGAGTCCATCGTGCAGGTGCCGTTGTTGATGTCAGTCGATTCGCCGTTGTTAGGCTCCCTGCCCACGCTCCAGTTATTGCCGTCGGTCCAGTCGCCGATGTTGGCGTCAAGCCAGGTAGCCGTTGCGCTAGCAACCGAGCTAGACAGCATCACAAGACCCAATACAATTGCGATTCTTCTCACCATATCTTTCCCTTCCTTTCAGTACGCAAGGCCATAGGCCGTACAAACGAGATACAAGACAGACGTGTGACGCGAGGTTTCACCCGATATGCACGCTTCCTTCCTTCTGAGAGTTGGACTAACCTGCTGCTGACGTAGCCCGCAGACATGCGGACCACGCCAACGCTCCGTTGGCTCGGTGCGATCCGGCCATGCTCCTGACCGGACGCCCTCGATGTATGCTATCTTACACTATCCTGCCGGATTGTCAACCCCAAAACGCCCCGTAGCTGTCCCCGCCAGCGGGGAAATTCGCAGTGGGGACATGTGTTGATCGACGCCTAAGGCGATGCTTTTGCGGCGGTTACAGCGATAGACGACTGCGCGGCTGGCTGAGGCCGCCGATACGAGGGCTGCGGTGTGGTATCAGACATCTCTCCAGGCCAAGCCAAGGGTGGTACAAGGGGCAGGCATTGGCGCATCTCGCGCCATTTGCGGGAGTTCCGTTTCGTTGAGGCGGGCCTGGGCGTGCCTCATGAGCGGCCTGTTGTCTGCCCTGAGCCCCGGCTGAAGCAGCCGCAGGACTCGGCAGGTGGCGGTAGGGCTCGGTTGCCAGTGCGGGGCGGGGTCTGTAGGATAATCGCTCCCAAGGCTGGGCGGAGGCAGCGATGCCTAAGGTGTCGGTGATACTGCCCGCCGCCGGGACCGGAAAAAGGTTCGGCGGCAACGAGAGCAAGATATTCCAGCGTCTTGCTGGCAAGTGCATCTTCATGCGCGCGCTTGAGGCATTCACCACGCGCAGCGACGTCTGCCAGGTGCAGCTTGTCGTCTCGCCCGCCGACATGGAGCCGACCGGGCGCCGATTCGGTGTGGCCCTGGCCGCCATGGGCGTGTCAGTTGTCCAAGGCGGGGCGACCCGCAGCCAGTCCGTGCGCAACGCCCTCGCGAAGATGTCCCAGGAGGCCGAACTGATCTGCGTGCATGACGCCGTCCGCCCATGCATAAGCCCTGCGTGGGTTGACGCGGTCTTCGCGGAGGCGGCCAGGAGCGGGGCGGCCATCCTGGCCTATCCGGTCCACGGCACGCTCAAGAAGGTCGGCCCGGACGGGGCGGTGGCGTGCACGCTGCCGCGAGAGCAGCTTTGGGAGGCGCAGACCCCGCAGGTGTTCCGACGCGATGTGCTTCTGGCGGCATATGCATCAGGCGGCGACGCCACGGACGACGCCGCCCTGGTGGAGGCGATCGGACAGCGGGTATCGGTGGTGGCCGGCGACCCGCGGAACATCAAGATCACCACCGCCGCCGACCTGGCGCTGGCAGAGGCGATCATTGGCACGCTGAGCGGCTGCCGGACCGTCCCGTCCTCTGGCCCCCCGGCAAAGCCCTGATGGCGGGTTCCCGCCGGCAGGGCCGGAAATTCCCGTCGCCACGTGCAAAACCGCCGCGGTTGTGCCGACGTTCTAATACAATAGGAGTCTCAGTGGCGTCTTGAGGACCACCGGGTGAACGGTGACACCGGCAACAGGCTGACCGAAGGTCAGGCCATCAGAAAGCCCTGGCGAAGCTACGCCGCCAAGGCCGCGCTGATCTTCTTCGCCGCGATGTTCGTCTACATCCCGGCCATGCAGTCCAAGTGGATCTGGGACGACAACCTGCTGATCACCGACTATGCCCTGATGCAGCACAAGGACGGCCTGTGGGTGTTCTGGTTCCCGTGGATGGGCCAATGGTTCCCGTCGCTGGAGAAGTACCTGCCGTGGATCGCGACGTGCAAGAGATTCGGCGACACGGTCCCGGACTACTACCCGATCACGTGGAGCACACTGTGGCTGGAATGGAAGATCTGGGGCAACTACCCCCAGGCCTTCCACGTCACCAACTGCCTGATGCACGCGCTCGCTGCGGTGCTGGTCTGGCGGGTGCTGGTGAAGCTGTCGATACCCGGGGCGTTCCTGGCCGGGCTTATCTTCGCTGTGCACCCGGTCAACGTCTGCTCGGTTGCCTGGGTGAGCGAGCGAAAGAACGTGCTGTCCATCATCTTCTTCCTGCTGACCCTGCTGTTCTATTTCGATTTCGACAAGACGCGGCGGGTGGGCAAGTACGTCCTGGCGCTGGTGATGTTCCTGCTGGCGCTGCTGAGCAAGGTCTCTGTGGTCGCGTTGCCGGTGGTGCTGCTGCTGGCGGCCTGGTGGCGGCGGGGGAGAGGGGAGGTTTCCCCGCCGGGATTCACGGACCACCTGGTGGGGACGTGGCAGTGGGGCAGCGGCGGTATGCCCGAGGTCAACAAGGCCGCCGGGAGGTGGCGCTACATTCTGGCCGACGTGCTGCGGACGGCGCCTTTCTTCATCCTTGGCCTGGCGGCGTCCTGGCTGATCGTCCACTCCCAGATTCACAACGTCATACGCGGCGAGAGCATCTACAAGCCCGGCGAGGGCACGATCTGGTGGCGGCTGGCGATGGCCGGGGCGGCGCCGTGGTTCTACGTGTACAAGGCCCTGCTGCCGCTCAACCTGCTGATGATCTACCCGCGATGGCACATCAACACGGGCAACGTCCTGTGGTATCTGCCGGGGCTGGCCCTGGTCGGTGCGGCTGTGGCGCTGCTGTGGCTGCACCGGCGGGCCTGGGCCAGGCACCTGATATTCGCGCTGGGCTACTTCCTGGTGCTGCTGCTGCCGGTGCTGGGGTTCTTCGACATGTACTTCATGGTGCACTCGCTGGTGGCTGACCACTGGCAGTACCTGTCGATCATCGCGGTGATCGCGCTGGTGGTCGGGACGGGCACGTGGCTGTTCAACCGCTACGACAAGACAGTCAGGTGGGCTGGCGTCGGCGTGGCGGCGGCGGTCGTGTCCGTGCTGGCCGTGCTCACGTGGACCCAGACGCTCGTCTACGACGACCAGATCGCCCTGTGGTCCTACAACCTGCCCAAGAATCCCGATGCCTGGATGGGCCAATACAACATGGGCACCACGCTGGCCGAACAGGCGGTCAACCAAACCGACAGCGAGAAGACCAAGGCAATGCTCAACGAGGCGCTGGGCTACCTGGTGAAGGCCACCGAGCTGAATCCCACCGATGACGCCGCCTGCAACAACACGGGCTTGACGCTGATGAACCTGGGCCGGCTGGACGAGAGCCTGGTATACCTCCACAGGGCCGTGGATGTGGCTCGCGGCGGCATGAACCCTCAGGCGGCGATAAACCTCAGCCTGGTCTACCGGCGGAAGGACAACTTCGAAGAGGCCCTCAAGTGGATCACGAGGGCCGAGGAGATGCAGCGGGTTCCAGACATCCTCCTGATTCACGGCCAGACCCTGCTGGCAGCCAACAGGCCCCAGGAGGCCGTCGAGGAGTTCAGCAAGCTGCTGGAAATGGCGCCCAAGCATGTCCAGGGCCTGTACGAGCGAGGCGTCGTCTATCGACTGCTGGGCCAGCCGGACAAGGCCAAACAGGACTTCCTGACGGCGCTCAGCATCCAAGAGAACGCGGCCCCGGCGATGCTGCAATTGGCGCTTCTGGCCCAGGAGCAAGGGCAGCGAGATGAGGCCATCGACTGGTGCACCAAGGCGGTGTTGGTGCAGGCGGGCTATGCCGAGGCGCGGTACAAGCTGGGCGTGTTGCTGCTGGAGGCCGGGCGGCCTCGGGAGGCGGCGGCACAGCTAAAGACCGTGCTCTACTCGGACCCCAACTCTGCCGAGGCCCATTCAAACCTGGCGGTGGCACTGTACCAGTTGGGGCTGATTGGCGATTCCATCGCCGAGTACCGCAGGGCGCTGGCTATCCACCAGGACTGGGTGGGGCCGATGAGCGACCTGGCCCGCATCCTGTCGCATCCGCGGACCGGCCCGTATCGCGACATCCCCGCCGCGATGGAGCTGGCCGAGAGGGCGTGCAGGCTGAGCAACTACGCCGACCCGGCGGCGGTGGAGACGCTGGCGATGGTCTACGGCGAGGCCGGAAGGTTCGCCGAGGCGATCCGCATGGAGCGCCGACTGCTGGAAATCGTCACCCCGAGCGGAGACGAGCGGGCTGTCAAGCTGATCAACGCTAGAATACGGCACTATGAAACCGGCCGGCCCCTCAGCGTCGGCTTCACTTTCCCCTAAGCCCGGGAACAGGACGGCCGCATGGCAACGACCGAGACTGGCGCAAGAGACGGCGAGATGGTGTCGATCATCGTGCCGACATACAAGGAGGTGGAGAACCTCTCGCCGCTGATCGACCGGATCAACCAGGCCATGAGCGCCACCGGCCTGAATTGGGAAGTCGTCGTCGTGGACGACGACAGCCAGGACGGCAGCGACCAGGTGATTGCCGAACTTGCCTCGCGCGGCTTGCCTGTCCGGCTGATCACGCGCGTTGGGCAGCGCGGGCTCAGCTCGGCCGTGATCGAGGGGTTCAACTGCGCCCGGGGCGAGCGGCTCGTGTGCATGGACGCCGACATGAGCCACCCGCCCGAGTCCATCCCCGCCCTGCTGGGGTGCATGAAGCGGGAGGGGGCCGACTTCGTGATCGGCAGCCGCTACGTCACCGGCGCCGCCACCGACGAGAGCTGGGGCGCGTTCCGCTGGCTCAACAGCAAGGTGGCCACGCTGCTGGCCAGGCCCTTCACCAAGGCGGCCGACCCGATGGCCGGGTTCTTCGCCATGCCGCGCGAGGTCTTCCAGCGGGCCAAGGCCCTCAGCCCCATCGGCTATAAGATCGCCCTGGAGCTGATCGTCAAGTGCGACTGCAAGAACATCCGCGAGGTGCCCATACACTTCGCCAACCGCAAGTTCGGGACTAGCAAGCTCAACCTGCGCGAGCAGGTCAACTACATCAAGCACCTCAAGCGCCTGGCTGACTTCAAGTATGGCTGGTTCTCCCGGCTGCTTCAGTTCTGCATCGTCGGTGGCACGGGCGCCGTGGTCGACCTGACCACATACGCGATCCTGATCGCCCTGGCCGTGCCGCACTTCCGCACGGCAGTCGCCGCCATCTTCCCCGCCGACAGCGTCTTCGCGGCCCACAAGGCAGGCGTGGCGCTGGTCATCGGCAGAGGCCTGGCGATCTGGGTGGCCATGACGTGGAACTTCTTCTTCAACCGCCGACTCACCTTCAGCCACACCCGCGGCGGCGGCAACGTGCTGGGGCAATACTGGAAGTTCGTCGTCGCGTGCAGCATGGGGGCCGTAGTGAACTGGTTCATCAGCGTGCTGCTGCCGGCCAAGGCTGCGTTCTTCGACGCCCACAAGCTCACCGCCGCGGTCGTCGGAATCATGGTCGGGACGCTGTTCAACTTCACGCTGTCCCAGCAGTGGGTCTTCCGCCTGCGGCACCACGGCCGGTCCGGCAGGGGCGGCTGAGACCGCCTTGCCCACCTGGAGGCATGCATTGAGAATCGGCATCGTCTCCGACTCCCACGGGCACGCCGACCGACTCCGCGCCGCCCTCCAGGCCCTACAGGACGCAGGGGCCGAGGTGATCGTCCACTGCGGCGACCTGGGCTCGGTGCAGTGCCTGGCACTCCTGGGCGAGACGCACCTGCCGTGCTACGCCGTCGCCGGGAACATGGACCGGCACGTCGCCGGCCTGGCCGAGGCAGCCGACCTGCACGCCGTGCACTTCGATGAGAAGATGGTGCACATGCCAGTTGGCGATGGGAGGGAGCTGGCCGTCACCCACGGCAACGACGCCGCCGTGCTCCGCCAGGTCATCGAATCCGGTAGGTTCGCCTACGTCTGCTGCGGGCACTCGCACAGGTTCAGCGACATCCGTGCCGGCGACATCCGCCTGATCAATCCCGGCGCGCTGCACAACTGCCGCAGCTACACCGCGGCCGTCCTGGACAGCGCCACCGACGAGCTGCGCATGATCCCCGTTGTCATCAATGCCTGACGGTTCAGGTCCGCGCCGCGCGGGGCTTTGGCGACAATGACGCGGTCAGCGAGCAGTCCTGCCGCCCAACTCGGCGACGGCGGCGGTCAACTCCAGGTACAGATAGGGCAGGCGGTGCTCTTCGTGCAGCCTGCGGAGGTGATGGTGGTAGGCCTCGTAGGTCTGGCGTGACCAGTCGCGGCTGGCAGGGTCGCAGAAGAAGACGCGACACCCCAGTGCCCGGCGGCTGTGTGCTGTGCAGGTCGAGCCGGACTGGTAGGGGCAGCGGTCGGACGGGGTGCCGGCGGCGGGGGGCGGCTGCTCCGTCAGCAAAGCAAGCTCACCTGTCGAAAGGTGGAGCCGATGCCCCGTCTTGGCGAAGTCGCAGCACGCCCCGCACGCCTTACATTCGTAGCTCCGTCGGGCGAGGTCGGCGTCAACGGCGGCATATAGCTGCCTGAGTCCGGCCAGGAATTGCCTCCGGCGGCGGCACAGCGCGATCGAGTTGGCCAGGTCGTGTGGGAGAGGCTTGTGCTCAGACTCTGGTAGCATCGCGCCTTGCCTGTATCTCATCGAGCGTGAAATTCGCTCCGCGGTTCATGCCGCGGCATCGCAGACCGGCACGCGACCAGGAGTCGGGGCTGGCGAGGTTGACCGGCCAGAAGGGCCAGATGCGGCACTGCGTCGGGCGCACGGCGTAGATCGCACAGGTCCGCCGCCCGTCGTCGCCGCGCATGAGGAAGACGCAGTCGCGGTTATCGCTGCGCTCCCGCAGGCTGCATCGGCCGTTGCTGCGCCTCACGTAGCTGCGGAGCATCTGGTCCTGGCCCAGGCCCAGATATTCTGCGATGGCCGAAACTTCAGCCTCGGTGACCCAGACGTAGCCCTCCTCCGGCCCGGCGCAGCATCGCCCGCACTGGAGGCACTCGAAGCTCAGCCCGCCTGCGTACCAGGGGGTGTCATCTGTTGCTGGGAGTTCAGTCATCCAGACACAAGTATACGCCGCCGCTGGCGCAGCGGCGGGGTTTTCCGCCCACCTGTGGCACGTTGCAACACCCTACGGGCCGGCGGCCGCCGGACCCGACGCCGGCTGGGTTTCAGCGCCCTGGTGCGGCGGGCGGTTGGCCACCAGCCACAGGTCTTGCTGCTGGGCGACAACGTGGAGAGGAACCGGGCAGGCCGACTGTAACTTGCCAAGCAGGTCTTGACCGCTGACCAGGCAATACACCACGTGATCGCCGGCCAGGCGCTCCACAAGTCTGCCCAGCGCCGCCGG